>Ga0213825_1001088_pt1 | contig 19176 bp, 14 predicted proteins | sample MC6MC0900MG_FD_179896 | JGI IMG/M metagenome (GOLD analysis project Ga0213825, IMG submission 179896) | Enriched soil aggregate microbial communities from Iowa State University, Ames, United States - MC6-MC0900-MG | ecosystem: Environmental > Terrestrial > Soil > Unclassified | place: USA: Iowa... | reverse complement strand
GACGTGAAGTTTTTGCTACTCCTTGTGCATTACCGAACATTTCAAGTTCTTCATCTGATAAACCGATTTTAATTTTCCCGTCAATTAAAGCAATCGTTGCTGGAACTGCACCATTGTCACGGATAATTTGCTCAACTTCACGCGCTGTTTGTACGTTTTGAGGGTATGGCATACCGTGAGAGATAATTGTTGATTCTAATGCTACGATTGGTAAACCTTTTGCTTGTCCTGCTTTTACTTCCTCTGATAATACGATGAATTCTTTCATGTTGTTATTCCTCCATTTCACTTTTTAACAAATCTACGGATAATTCAGGTCTTACTGTGTATGGGGATGCCAGTGTGTTTTTAGCATTTGTCAAACCGGCATCAATGCATGTTGCGAAGGATTGTCCAGTAAGCCAGCTATGGATCACTGCACTGACAAAGGCGTCTCCTGCACCTGTTACATCTTCAATCTTATCTATAATCTTAGCCTTAAAATGACAAGGCTTAATCGAAGTTGATGCTGCAAAAACACCCTTGCTTCCTGCTGTAATAATGACATGCTCAGCACCTAATTGAAGTAGTTGCTGTAATGCTTTTTCATAATCGGCAGCGCTTTCAATTGCATGCCCAACAATTGTTTCCGCTTCGTCCGTGTTACAAATAAACCAAGTAACCCCTTGCAATGTATCAGGTAGTCGATTCATTTTAGGGGAAGATACAGGCACAATGACTAACGGAATTTCACGAGCAATTGCCATCTGTTGAATATAGGCTACTGTTTCCTTCGGGCAGTTTAAATCCAAAATATAGCACCCAGCATTAACAAGCATTGCCTCGTACTTCTTTAACAAGCTCGGCAATAACAGATCATATACCTCCATGTTTGCAACAGCCAGTGCTAGCTCTCCCTGCTCATCCATGATTGCCGTATAAGAGCCAGTTGAAGCATCTGGTAATTGCTCAACATAACGTAAATTCATAAAGGACTCAGAAGCCTCATGGATTACTTGCCAATCAGCATCCTTGCCAGCCGTTGTTAGTAATGTTACCTGATGATTTAGCCTACCTAGGTTCTCAGCAATGTTTCGCCCAACACCACCTACACTAAATGAAGAGCTTGCAGGATTGGAAGTACCAAACTGGACGTTCCCCTTCACATGAAATTTACGATCTAGATTTGCACCACCGATACAAATAATTTCATTTTCCTCGGGTAAAATATACGCACGTCCTACTATTTTTCCTTGCTTCGTTAAGCTCGACACTAAGTTGGCTAGCACTGGACGAGATAGATTCATCTTATCCGCCATCTCTTGCTGAGACATAAACGGATTTTGACGAATTAATGCCAGTACCGCCTGTTCTCTTTCATTCATAGCATCACCTTTTATTATATTTGTTTACATTATAAACTTTTGTTTGTTATAAGTCAAAAAAAAATGAAATCAATAAGATTAATGAGTTCATTTTTCAATATTATTCAGGATGAGCTTGCCTTTGTGGCTGTTTTTTTACCATAATAACAAATAAGCTTGCTAAAGCACAGAAAACACCTGCCAGGAAAAAAGCCCATGTATATGAATTGAAAAACTTATAAATAAGCCCTCCACCATAAGCAGCTAGAGCAGCACCTGCCTGGTGTGATGCAAAAATCCATCCATAAATAACACCACTTTTATTCGTCCCAAAAGTTTGTCTAGCAATACTAATGGTTGGAGGTACAGTGGCAATCCAATCTAATCCGTAAAAAATTGAAAAGATCGCTAGTAAGGGAAGTGAACCTTGAGATAATGCGTAAGGAAGCAATAGCAAGGACATCCCTCTTAAAAGATAGTACCAAAACAATAACCATCGATTATCAAAACGATCCGATAGCCATCCTGACAAAGTAGTACCAACGAGATTAAATATGCCCATAAAGGAAAGAAGCGATGCAGCAGTAACTAATGGTACACCAAAGCTAATACAATAGGATACAAAATGAGTGCCGACTAATCCACTTGTTGAAAGACCGCAAATAAAAAAACTTCCCGCTAATAGCCAAAATTCTTTAACCTTTATGGCCTCAAATAGTCCACTAAAAGCTATAGTAATTGGATTTTTTTTATGAGGCTCTTGAGATATTTCTAACTCTTCTTCCTGTCCATAAGGTAACATCCCAATATCTTGTGGTTTGTTTTTTATAAATAGCAAAATGATGATAAACATGAGCGTACTAAGTAGAAGAATTAAACCAATCGCATGTCTCCAAGAAAATTGCTCAATGATAATAGCCAGTACAGGCAGTAAAATTAATTGCCCGGTTGCTGTACTTGACGTTAAAATTCCCACCGCTAGCCCTCTTCTTTTTACAAACCAATGATTGGCAACATATGGACTTAACACTGTTAAAAAGAGGCTGGCTCCTAAGCCAATAACCCCTCCCCAAATAATGACTAATTGCCATGGTTGGCTCATAAAAAGTGTAAGAATCAAGCCTGTTACAAGGGTCGCCATTGCCCCAAGCATCATCTTCTTCAAACCTGCTACTTCAAGTAATGCTGCCATAAATGGTCCAGAAAACCCATATAAAAACAAACTAACCGCAAAGGCTAGTGCAATTAAGGATCTGTCCCAATTAAATTCCTTTTCAAATGAATTGATAAAAACGCCTGATGATGACATTGTAATACCAGCAACGATGATTGAGAAAAATGCGATTATAAGAATAAACCAACTATAATGAACACGCTTCATCCTAACACCTTCATTTCCTGAAAGATTTTCAAGTTAAACATGTATATACATGTTTTTGTTTGTATTATATGTATATACATATATAATGATAGTAAGAGCAATTCTTGCTGTCAAGCAGTATTTCTCATCTGATAGGTGTATACTGAAGCTATCTGAATCCATAAAGGGGAACTGAACAATGGAGAATAATCTGAAGACAATAGATTATACGCAGATATGTGTTTGCGCAAACCTTAGAAAAAAAACAAGAGTAGTGACACAATTATATGACAGGTTGCTACAGCCAACAGGTCTAAAGGTCACACAATATTCAATGCTTGCCAATATCGCTCATCAACAAACCGTTTCAATAAGTCGATTAGGTGAAATTCTGCAACTTGACCAAACCACCGTAACACGGAATATAAATATATTAAAGCAAAGTGGCTATGTGGAATTAACAAGAAATCCACAAGATGCTCGTACAAAAAATATTTCATTAACAGCTAAGGGAAAGGAAAAACTAAATGAAGCCACCCCTATTTGGCAGACTATTCAAGAAAGAATTATTGCTGATATCGGCATTGATCAATATGCAAATTTCTATGACACATTAATAACCATCCAAAAAATCATCCGCTCTTACGATGAAGCGTAGTTTTTAGGAGGGGTTATAACGTTATGACGGAGTGCCTATGGACTTGACTGATCCTATAAATAATGAGGCGGACCTGACCTAAGGAATTGGCTGGGAACAGAGGATTTTTTGCTAACCTGAGCGGAAATCCTGGCGACCCGAGCGATTTTCACCCACACCTGAGCGGATATGTTGGCGACCCGATCGGTTTTCACGCACACCTGAGCGGACATGTTGGCGACCCGATCGGTTTTCACGCACACCTGAGCGGACATGTTGGCGACCCGAGCGATTTTCACCCACACCTGAGCAGATATGTTGGCAACCCGAGCGGTTTTCACGCACACCTGAGCGGACATGCTGGCAACTCGAGCGGTTTTCACGCTTACCTGAGCAGAACTGCTGGCTACCCGAGCGGTTTTCACCCACACCTGAGCAGAACTGCTGGCTACCCGAGCGGTTTTCTTGCTAACCCGAGCAAATTGGCTGAAAACCCGAGCAATGTTTTCGTTGATCCAAACGAATCAGCTGGCGAACCGAGCAGCTTTTGGCCCACCTAAACAATTTTTATCAGTCGATCAAAACTCCATACAAAAAAGCGCCATAATCATTTGGCGCTTTTCCTTTGTCTGTATTAATATTCAATAAGTGTTTTCACATTTAAATCGCCAAGTTTTGCACGGCCGTTTAGCTCTGTTAATTCGATTAGGAAGGCACAGCCAACAACCTGACCACCCAATTGTTCCACTAAACGAACTGTTGCTTCAACAGTACCGCCAGTTGCAAGTAAATCATCACAAATTAACACCTTTTGGCCTGGTTTAATGGCATCTTTATGCATAGTTAATGTATCTTTTCCGTATTCAAGACCATAATCAGCACTTACCACTTCACGGGGTAATTTTCCTGGTTTACGAACAGGGGCAAAGCCAATTTCAAGGGCATAAGCAACTGGACACCCGATAATAAAACCACGAGCCTCTGGACCCACTATAATTTCTGCGCCTAACTCTTTCGCATACGTGACAATTTGATCTGTTGCATATTTGTATGCTGGACCATTGTCCATAATTGTTGTAATATCCTTGAAGCTAATGCCCTCTTTTGGCCAGTTCTCAACCGTTGTTACATATTGCTTTAAATCCATTTTATTGCTCCTCCTACGAACCTTTTTCGTCTATTAATGTAATCGTTCATCAAACCATTGTTTTAATTCTATATAAGGGGCATAAATCAGCTTTTGCTCCATTTCAATCTGTTCTGAACGTTGTTTGTAAGACGGTGCCTCCGTAAGCGCCTGTTTTGTGGCATTCTCGTTGACAGTCGTCAGTCCACTCTCCATTTTAACAAAACCAAGCTCAAAAAACACCTGTGTCATAAATTTTAATGCATCTAACGGCCAACCTGTATGCTTTGCTAAATCAGCTAAATGCATATTAAGTGGAAAAGCTGGACGGTTTTTCAAAAATTTATAGTACCAAGCAAATTGCTCGCGAGTCGGCAATCCATTGAAATATTGCGAATCAGGCATATAGAAATGTGCATAAATACGAGATGGAGCTGTTTTTTGCAAGACATTTTCTAACAGTTGAACATTTTGTGGTAAATCTAAAAGCACGATATAATTGCTTTGTTCCACATTTGAAAGTGAAGAATCTACTGCTAAAATAGGCTCACCAATAAGAGATTGATAGTAAGTCACCGTCTCTTGACGGAAGGCAATAAAAGTTGCTTCTTCTTTCGGAATGGTATTTAACCAGCGAGCCGTTTGACGTATACCACGAATATCAAATAATTGCCATTCTGTCGTTTGAACATCCTCTATCATAAATTGTGCTTTTTTACGCCCTTGCCATTCGTTAATTTGTAAATCCCCAGTAAATGATACTTTTATTCCATAGGTTAACTCGTCGTGTAAATGTCCTTTATTGAAACCGACACTATCCAATTTTTCATAGCCATCCGTCAATTCCATTTTTATATGGTTTTCTGCTGCTCCAATTTTCCGCATAGAGGATATCTCTACATCTTCAAGCACATAAACAGGCTTTGGAAAATCTGTACCATATGGACCAAGCGTTGAAATTTCTTCAATGGCATCTGCTGAAATTTCATCCAGCTTCAGAGGTATGTCGATAGTCAATACAGGTGTCAGTTGCTCCTCTGATAAACAAGCTTTTGCTTGAGCATCTAAGCGTAATCGTAATTCGTCAACATGCTCGATCGCTAATGTCATGCCGGCTGCCATTGGATGTCCACCAAAATGGGGCAGTATATCTCTATTTTTGGCTAGTTCATTGTACAAATGGAATCCTTCAATACTACGGGCAGAGCCTTTTGCTGTCCCTTTTTCATTGTCTAATGAAAGTACAATTGTTGGACGGTAATAAAGTTCGACAAGTCGAGATGCAACTATTCCCACGACACCTGCATTCCAGCCCTCTCCTGCTACAACTATAACAAGTGAATTGCGAATTCTATCATCCGATTCAATAAGAGCAACTGCCTGATCTGTTATGCTTTTCACAATATCTTTGCGTTCACTATTACATGCATTGAGCTGTTTTGCCAATGCTGTTGCCTTTGCATGATCCTCAGCCATTAATAGCTCTACACCTGGTGCTGCTTCGCCAAGGCGACCAACTGCATTTAAGCGAGGACCAAAATAAAAGCCGATTGTTTCTTCGTTAATTTTAGCTTGCTCGGCACTTGCTACTTCACACATTGCCAATACCCAAGGACTAAGAGAACGGCGCATTTCTTCAATTCCACGTTTAACAAGATAGCGATTTTCATCCACTAATGGTACTAAATCCGCAATAGTTCCGACGGCTACCAATTCTATTAAATGTGTAGGTAACTCCCCATATAGGGCATGCGCTAACTTAAAAGCGACACCTACACCTGCAAGCTCACCAAATGGATAATGCCCTTCTGGTATACGAGGATGTAAAATAATATCCGCTGGCGGTAATTCATCGCCTGGTTCATGATGGTCTGTGACAATAACATCCATTCCAAGTTCCTTTGCAATACGAATCGGTTCAATGCCCGAAATTCCATTATCTACTGTAATAATTAGCTGGACACCCTCGTCACATGCTTCACGAAATAAATCTCCATGAGGTCCATAGCCATGAATAAAACGATTCGGAATTTTAAACGATACATCCGCTCCAAGATCGAGTAGCACATTAAGCATGACAGTTGTACTTGTTACACCATATAGTGATAGGTAAACCTTTGAAATTATCTCCAGCTTTTCCCCCACTTCACACCGTGCGTGAGATTTTCACCTCACACGGCGTTCCATCGAAAACATTCAAAACTTTTGTAATCTACATAACTTAACAGAATTCACGTATTTATTCTTGTTCTAATCGTCCAAATTAGATTGTTAATGCTTCTAGTTCTAATTTTTTTCTTAGCGTATTTAACTTGTTTAGCATTTTCGTATCAGTAATTAAGGATTTGTATTTTGAGATAGTTTCTTCATCTTTTGCATGTATCAGAATGTGAATTTCTTTATCGACTAAGCAGAGGTTTTTATATTCGTCAGAACCACCTTGCAATCGTGGTACTTTATGATGGCAATGTAACGTTAGTGGATTTAAATCATTTCCAGTTACATGGCATTTTCCTCCTTGTGCACAATACAATGCAATTCGGTTATCGTTATATTCGACACTCCTTTGTGGAATTGGATGTTCCATCAGGAAACGAAGTGAAGCTATATCGATAGTAGAGAGATTTTTATGAATTTCTTCTCTACCTTCCTTTGTATATGCATTGACGACATTACGTTTCATCATAGGGCTTTTATGTTTGATGTACCCGATTGGAAGAAACGGTGCTTTAGCAATAAATCTTATCTGTTTACTATTTCCGTATTCTTTTTTGATGAAGTCAGATGTAATTACACCCATCTTCTTGTTTCGCCTTTTCATTCTATGGTCTTTTAAACATGCATTTATTTCATATGCGATGTTCCCCATATCTTCAGCTATCATTGTGGCGATACGGAAATACTGATGAAGTCCAATTACAGTTGAGTTGTATAATGCAATTTTTCTGGCTTGGTCATTTGAGCCACTATCATATCGGATACCATTGATGATTTCCTTTAGATTATTTTTTGTACGTTGTATTGCTTTATCGCACATATGACTTTTAACAACCCATTTATTACCTTTTGGAATAAACTTCATTTTAATGCCTAGAAATTCAGAATAGTCCTTTTTAAGATTCACGATTTTTGATTTCTCTTTACTTATTTCTAAGCCAAGTCTATCTTTAAGCCATTTTTGAACTGCTATGAATAATCTTTTTGCATGATTAGGATTACTACAGAAGATTTTGAAGTCATCTGCGTAGCGGACGATATAACATTCTTTTAGGTGAGTTTTCTTAAGATGATAATATTGATTTCCTTTATCCGTTGAGTTTCCTCGGTCTTTTCGAATGACTATTTTATCCTTACAGATTGGGGTATTTTCCCATTGACTCTCAATCCATCTATCCAATTCATTTAAGACAACATTAGATAGTAGAGGGGAAAGAATTCCTCCTTGTGGTGTTCCTTTATCATTTTCGACTATTTGTCCATTTGGCATTTTAATTTTGGCTTTTAACATTTTCGAGATAATCGTGAGTAGATTTTTGTCCCTTATACCAATTGTCCATAATTGTTTTAATAATTTACTATGGGACACATTATCGAAAAATCCTTTTATATCAATGTCGATAACATATGACATTTTCGATTTTTGCATTAAGCGATAACTTTGTGCTATGGCATTTTCTACTGAACGATTTGGTCTAAATCCATGGCTTCTATTAGAAAATTTTGCCTCTACAATTGGCTCTAGTACTTGTAATATACATTGTTGGACTATTCTATCCCAAATTGTTGGAATTCCTAATGGTCTAATTTTTCCATTTGGCTTTGGTATTTCAACTCGTCTAACTGCTTTTGGTTTATAATCTCTTATTTTGTTTCTGACATAGAAGATAAATTGTTCTTCTGTTAGCTTTGATACATGTTCGATTGTTCGACCATCTACACCCGCTGTTTTACTGCCAGTATTTTTCTTAATATTACGATACGCTAATTTGATATTTTCGGGCGAATTAATCATACCCATCAAATTTTTGAAGCTACTACCTTTTGAACTTTGGTCATACAGCATATCAAATGTATCTTGCATGCTGTAATATTCCGCATTTCTCAATTTGGACTTTTTAACATGTTTTGCGATTCGTGAATTTGCCACAGACATCAACCCCTTTCTCAAGTGGTGATTCTCTTAGTCATACTCGAATCTGTGATTTGTTATGCATTTATAAGTCTTTGAAAGTTCCGACTAGAGCCTATCCCTCCACCATTTATTATTACGGTTTCAAAGGTACTGTGGCTCCACTCTCACGGAAAGTTAATCAGTTTTAATAGGACATTCCCTTTATTTACTGAACTGCTTCTTAGGTAGGTTAATACCTCCACATCTTCCGCTTTCCACGTTCCAATTTCTTTATCCGTACATATATCCTTAGGTTTCTCCTATAGTCCTGTGCGCTGGAACTTGCCTGTAACAAGCTATGGGCTTTCATAACTGCGGATTCTTACTTACCCACACACACGATGGCACTGCCACCCACTGCATTTCTACAATGTCTACGTCTAGACCTGTACATTCAGAGATTCGTCAGTGTTTTTGTAACACATTCTAACCATAGATATTTTATGGACTCCCGGCATATAGGATACACCATCTACCGCTAGACAGCTTTCGTGACTTACTGTGAATGATAAGATTTTCACGTTGTAAGCTTACGGTATCTCTCTGCCGACTTCACCGAGCTTCATACTTTATCATTTAACCTTGATGAAAGCATGTCGGAGTATCAGAGTAGGCGTTTCAAGGCGTTACCCCGTCATTTCACCTATCAAGAAATCAGTTCTCCTAGGGAAATTAAGCGACTCCCTAGTGTCTAAGCTTTTCACTTAGAAACGTGTCGCACCGCAATCATAATCGCCATACACTAATATTTTTTCTCCATTTTCAAGTGCTCGCTCAATACGTGCCACAGCTTCTGCCATGTTATGCATTAAAAATGGGTCATGAATATTTGCTTCTGTCATATTTAATAAACTCTCTGCATCAGTGGTTGTTGTGCAGCCTCGTGCCGCTAAAATCTTTGCTGCAATTGCAGATAGCTGTAGGTCATTTTGTAATGTTTGTACGAGTTTGGCATCTGGTCGCTCCACCCGCCATCTTTTTTTTGATAGAATCATCTTTTCACTTCCTTACGAAGGCTATTATACCGAAAATCTATCTGATTGACACTATCAGTTAGATTGTTAGTTTTAACTGCTAAATTCTTGTTTCTGTCCCCCTTCATAAAAAAAGCCTACTCATTAAAGAGTAGACTTCTCTAGCACACCTTTAGAAGCGAGCACTAATGATTCAATCTTATGCCAATTTTTTTCGTGTAGTGCCGTCACAATCGCACTACCAACAATAACACCATCACTAAGCGTACCCATACTAATTACCTGTTCAGGTGTTGAAATACCAAATCCCGCCATAACCGGAATTTCACTTACTTCACATAAGCGAGCAAAATGGCCATCTAAATCATCTGCAAAGCTTGAGCGAGCCCCAGTAATGCCATTGACTGTAACAGCGTAGATAAAACCCTGACTAGCAGCCGCGATACGTGCGATTCGTTCAGGTGGACTTGTTAACGAAACTAGCTGAATGATGTCAATATTATGGGGATTTAATGCCTGCTGTAATATAGCACTTTCCTCCAATGGAACATCGGGAACGATTAACCCCTTTACTCCCCCTGCCACACAAGCTTTCGCAAATTCCTCTAAGCCATAAGCTAAAATAGGATTAAAATAAGTCATAACCACTAATGGTACATGAATCTCTGCTCTAAAGGAGGCCAGTTCTTCTAGCACCTTCCGTAATGTCACACCTGCCGCTAATGCTCGTTCACCTGCTCGTTCTATTGTTGGACCATCCGCAACAGGGTCTGTAAATGGGATACCGACCTCAATAGCCGTCACTTCCAATTGCTGAAGCTTTAAAAACGTAGGTCTTAACGTTTCTAGCCCACCATCTCCTGCCATAATATATGGTATAAATGCTTTATGACCAGCAATTTTTGTTTGTTCAATTGCCTGCTGTAATGTTGTCATGATACATCCCCTCCTAATGCTTTACGGACTGTATGAACATCTTTATCTCCTCGGCCTGATAAGCATATAACAATGATGTCATCTGAAGACATTGTTTTCGCCAGCTTTGCTGTATAAGCAATAGCATGAGAGCTCTCTAATGCAGGAAGTATGCCTTCTGTACCACTTAGTAACTGTAAGCCTTCAAGTGCTTCACTATCTGTAATCGCATCAAAATGAGCACGGCCAATATCATGTAAATAGCAATGTTCTGGGCCCTTTCCTGGATAATCTAGCCCAGCAGATATAGAGTGCGCCTCCTGTACAAAGCCATTATCATCCTGTAATAAATACATATATGCTCCATGTAAAACACCTAGCTGACCACCGGCAATAGCCGCTGCATGTTTTCCTGTTTCAATACCACTTCCAGCAGCCTCCACACCATATAACGCTACAGCTTCGTCATCGACAAAGGGATGAAACATACCAATTGCATTACTGCCACCACCGATACAGGCAACAACTGCATCTGGTAAACGTCCTTCCTTTTCTAACATTTGCTGTCTCGTTTCAACACCAATGATACGCTGGAAGTCTCTGACGATTTTTGGGAATGGATGTGGCCCTAAAGCTGAGCCTAAAATATAATGCGTGTCCTCAACATTTGTCACCCAATAGCGAAGTGCAGCATTTACAGCATCTTTCAATGTTTTAGACCCTGTTTCAACAGACTCCACTTTTGTACCAAGTAGCTCCATGCGAAATACATTTAGCTGTTGACGTTTGATATCCTCAGCACCCATAAAGACAACACACTCAAGGTTTAATAGTGCACATGCTGTTGCCGTTGCTACGCCATGCTGCCCTGCTCCTGTTTCCGCTACAATTTTCTTTTTACCCATTCGTTTAGCCAGTAGTGCCTGACCTATGGCATTATTGATTTTATGGGCGCCAGTATGATTTAAATCTTCTCGCTTTAAGTAAATTTTCGCACCACCCAGCGCCTGTGTTAAGTTTTCTGCGTAGTACAACGGTGTCTCACGCCCAACATATTGTTGTAAATAATAGGCTAGCTCATCCGTAAATTTCTGATCGCTCATTGCCTCATCATAAGCTAACTCTAATTCCTGCAAGGCTGTCATTAATGTTTCTGGAACAAATTGTCCTCCAAATTTTCCGTAACGTCCTTCCTTTGTTGGTACGCTATTTGCAATTGAATTTACCATTATGCTCTTCCTTTCTTTACAGCCTGGATAAATGCATTTATTTTTGCTTCGTCCTTTATGCCATCTGTCTCCACACCGCTCGATACATCTACCATATAGGGCGATACTAGCGATACAGCCTCCGCAATATTTTCAGCTTTCAAACCACCCGCTAATATTAATTTATCTCGCGGAATCCCTGCCATCTCTAGAAGTGTCCAATCAAATGTATGGCCGCTTCCGCCTTTAAAATCAGTGCCTGGTGCATCGAATAAATAATAGTCAACATTATAATTAGCAGCCGCACGAACATCTTCTTTATCGCGGACTGATAGCGCCTTAATTGCTGGATAACCTTGCTGACGGATAAATTCAGGTGTCTCTTCACCATGGAACTGCACATAATCTAGTGGCACACCTTCTACAGCGGCTTGTAGTTCCTCCACACTTGGATTAACAAAGACTCCAATTTTCAAAACTTCTCTTGGTACATCTTTCGCTAATTGATGTGCCTGTTCAATAGAAATTTGGCGCTTGCTTGGGGCAAAGACAAAACCAATGGCATCTGCCCCTGCCTCTACCGCCGCTCGGACATGCTGCTGTTCCTTCAGTCCACAAATTTTAACCTTTGTCATACAGATGCCTCCATTTTACTTACCTGTAAACTTTTTAGTGCAGCTCCTGCATCACCGCTACGCATCAAGGACTCGCCAACAAGAACACCACTGGCTCCCATTGCTGCCACCGTTTTAGCATCTTCCTGGTTCCAAATGCCACTTTCACTAATTAACACACGCTCCTCTTCGAACGGGAAAGCTTGTGCAATTTCACATGTTCGTTCTAAGCTCACCTCAAAGGAACGTAAATCACGGTTATTAACGCCAATCAGTTGAGCTCCTACTGCCAAAGCTCGTTCAAGCTCCTGAAGATCATGTACTTCAACCAATACCTCTAAATTTAAACTTGTTGCATAGCTATATAAATCTCGCAGTATCTCATCTGTTAATGCAGCGGCAATTAATAAAATAATGGATGCACCTGATGCTTTGGCAAATCGAATTTGTACACGGTCAATCATAAAATCCTTACAAAGAAGAGGGATTTGAACAACATCAGCTACAGCGGCTAAATCCTTAAAGGACCCTTTAAAAAATTCCTTATCTGTTAGTACAGAAATAGCCACTGCTCCTGCTTGTTCATATATTTTTGCTTGAGCAACTGGATCTGCACCTTCTGCGATAAGCCCTTTAGAAGGCGATGCACGCTTCATCTCAGAAATCACCTGTAATGTGTCCGATGTTCGTAATTGCTCAAATAATGATGGGCGTGGCTTTTCTGTAAAATACGCAAGTGGGTCAGGCTGTTCAAGTAAAGCACAAACCTCTATTTTTTTCTGTTCAATAATTTTATTTAAAATATTCATTGTCTAACCCCCACTTCTTTAATTTTCTCGCTGAAAGCAACGACTGCTTCTAATTTCTGTAATGCACGCCCACTAAAAATGCTATCTTTCGCCATGTCTACGCCCTCTTTAACCGTTTCAGCTTTACCATCACTAAAAAGCCCAATACCAGCGTTTAATAATACTGTGTCAAAGTAAGCACTTTGTTCACCAGCTAATAATTTTCGCATTATAACGGCATTTTCATCTGCATTTCCCCCTCGGATTGACTCTAGTGGCGCATAGCTAAGCCCTGCATCCTCTGCAGTTAATGAAAAAGGAATTAGGTCTCCCTTATCCACCAAGACAAAGGTATTTTGCCCAGCTAATGACGCCTCGTCTAACCCCTGAGGTCCAGAAACAACTATCGCCCGCTCACGTCCAAGCATTTGTAAAACCGAAGCGTACTCCATGACAAAATTAGGTCGATTTATACCCGTAAATTGCGTTGATAATGAAACTGGGTTCGTAAGGGGGCCCACAAGATTAAAAATTGTTGGCTTACCTAGAGATCGACGCACCTCACCAATACGCTTTAATTTCGGATGCACATTTGGCGCATATAGAAATGCAATTCCCTCTGTCTCCAACAATTCAACAGTTTGCTCAATAGTAATGTTGGTATGGATACCGAGTGCTTCTAAAACATCCGCACTTCCTGATGCTGAGGAAATTTTGCGATTACCATGCTTAGCCATTTGCACACCTGCTCCAGCTAAAACGAAAGCAGAGGCAGTACTGATATTAAAGGTATTCAAACCATCACCACCTGTACCGCAATTATCCATATATACACTTGCTTTTGTAGGTACATTAAGGGCAAATGAACGCATAACAGTTGCCAATGCTGCTACTTCATGCGCTGTTTCACCCTTCGTCGATAATGCTGTTAGAAAGCTAGCTATTTCCTCCTTCGGTGTAGCACCCTGGAACATCCAATTTGCTGCCTCCAGCATTTCTTCATAAATGAGATGCTCTCGCAGCTGAACCTTTCGCTGAATAGCTTCCATTAATGTTGACCTCCTTCTTTTTCAACTAGCTGTAAAAAACCCCGTTCTTCCTCTTCTACCTGTTGCGTAATTTCATTGGTATTTGTATATTTCGTGACCGTTATTGTTGTTTGCATATGCATCGATTCATTGGCTATCACCATTGATTTTCCTGTTAAGGCAAAATCAAGATGACCATTGAAGCCAATAAATCCAAGGGCACCTCCAAAAATACCAGCAGCCTGACTTGGAATTTCGGTTGGTGCAAAGGGTGGTAATGTCGCGGCTAAGACATCAAGTGCATGAAGCATTGGTAAAATTTGGCCTTCTACTCTAGATGTCATGTGTAAAGCTTGCTTTGAACGCTCCATTTTCATCGCTTCAATCACCTGAATCGAATCTCGGAAGCAAACTGACTGCAGCTCTTGCTGAATAGCGGAAACAAGTACCTCATGAGATTTTCTCATTTCTGTGTTTTCCACTAGCTTCCGTTCTTGTTCCAAGTCTTCACCTTTCGTTTTACCTCTAGGAAGCGTTCCTTCAGTTGGTGATGCAATAACCCGCTCACCCTTAACTCGAATAAGACTTTCAGGAGAGGTACCTAAAACAACATGATCCTCAAATTCTATATAATACATATAGGCTGCAGGATTTTTCTTTCTTAGCTGACGATATAGAGCGAAAGTATCTCCTTTAAAATCAGCTATTAGGCGCTTCGATAGCACAATCCTTGTCGTCTCTTCATCCAAAATATCTTTAATAGCAGTAAGAGAGCTCTCAAAATGTTCATTTGCTGCTGATTGCTTTAGAGCATAATGACAATCTGAATCCTCAGCCTCTCTAGCATTTATCAGCTGTTGTGCTAGCTCTTCTAAATTGGGTTCCTTTTTTTCTGCATCTATATTTGTATGAATCAGTGTAACCTCGTCTGTTACATGGTCAAAAACAATAACTGTCTCATAAACATGAAAATGCACAGCGGGTAGCTCCACATTAACCTGTTCAGAGGGAATTGACGTTGCCTCATGACCTACATAACCAACAGCACCGCCTGAAAACGGGAACAGTGTAGTATTGGAAATCCGCGGCATTAATCTTTTCAATAACACAAATAAATTACCTTGATGTGTATATGTTTTTCCTGTTTTATAGGAGTACTCTTGAATTTCATCTCCTTGGCCTTTGTATGTTTTTCTAGGGTTAGCACCAATAAAAGAAAAACGTCCTGCTCCCTCATGCTGGGCTGAACTCTCTAGCAAAAATTTATGATTACCTTGTAAGCGTCTAAAAATTAAAATCGGTGTTAAAGAATCACCATTAATCGTTTTCATCTTTGTTCTTGAACTCGTAGATAGCATAAGTACCAAGCTCCTTTCTAAAATTCCATATGAAGGTAAAAATTGCAGAAAAATAAAAAAAGCCCTCTGCAAAAAGGAATTTCCTAATTGCAGAGGACGATCAAGACCGCGTTGCCACCTCTTATTAGAGCATATTGCTCTCCCTTATGTGCTCTGTCTACGCATGACAAATCCATTACGCAAAGATAGTCCGAAGACGTCTAACTTTTTAACCTTTACATAGTCAATAAAGTAGTTAAAGCACCCCCCTATAACGTGGGGAAGCCGTTCGCTTTTCTTATAAAAGCGACTCTCATAAGTCCATTCACATAAGCTACAAATCAGTTCACACCATCCACTGACTCTCTAAATTGCACGCTTATGCTACTATTCTTATTCAACAATTTCTCAGCTATTCTTATCTAAACTCAGCTCATCTGTTCTATGGCTAGCCTCGCTCCCGAGACCTTCTACCATTACCGAACAAAAAGTTAGCCTTATTCTATGTCAAACCACTGGAATTGTCAATGAATTCTGAGAAAAAGAAAAAATATGTATGGAATGATGAAAAACTATATTAGTAAAAATCTCTTTCATCTATCCAACGAAAGGGAAGTAAAACTACCTAATTTAAAGCTTTTGCCAAGTATTGACCTTGCAAAAATATCAAGTTATAGTAATTTTAGAACATTGATTCTCTAATATTACGAAGGAAAGAAGGAACGTAGATGTCCGTTCGCAAAAAACTAAATATAGGATTTATAGCATTAATTTGTTTACTACTAATCTTAAGTATTCTCTCATTTCTTCAATTTAAAATGGCTAAAAGAGATATAGAAGAGGCATTAAATCACCGAATTGTCCAAATGCAATTAACAGAAAAAATACAGCAGCAAATTGCCTCTCAAGGTCTATTTTTACGTTCCTATATTTTAAATGGTAAAGATGAGACGGCGAAAGCTAATTTAGAAAGGTATGAAAAGTTATTGCCTCAGACGACTAAAGAATTGACTAGTATCGTACGTTCAGATTATACAAAAGATATTATGGAGCAAGTATCTGCATTACAAAACGATTTACTGGCTAGTTCCGAAAAGGCGATACAAGCATTTACTAATGGTAATACTGATTTAGCATTATCCTACATAAATAATGATGTGACAAAATATAATAAGGAAATCTATGCTTTGACAAAAGAGCTATTAGAATACCATGAGGAACAACTTCAAAAAGTTGAGCAAAATGTTAATCTAACTGTATCAAGAGCTATCATCATCTCCATTACATTGCTTATTATCAGTGCTATTGTAGGATTATACTTTATGAATTTTGTGAAAAACGCTATCGTTCAACCACTACGACAGGTGATTGAGGCAGCTGATGCATTAGCACAAGGTGATTTAACAATTGCCCAACTTGACTATCGCTCAAAAGATGAAATTGGTATTCTTGCTGCAGCAGTTAATACATTAAAACAAAATTTATCTAAGCTAATAGGAAGTGTGCAAGACAGCTCTATGCATTTATCTGCTGCTTCTGAAGAGCTTTCTGCAAGCACTGAGGAAGTGACAGCGACTTCAAGCGAGATTGCACATCGTGTAAAAGAAACAACGAGTCACTTAACTTCTTCGGCTAGTGTAGCCCAGCAAAATACAATCGCTATGGATGAAACCGCTGCTGGTGTACAACGCATCGCTGAGGCTACACAATATTTACATCACAACGCACTCAATATGACACAGCTTGCCCATACAGGAGGTACAACCATTTTAACTGCCAAAGAGCAGATGGATACAATATCTGGAACTACGACACGTATTGCTGATCTAACAAAAAAACTTAGTAAACAATCTGAAGCTATTGGACAAATTACAAAAGTAATTACAGCCATTACAGAGCAAACCAATTTATTAGCATTGAATGCTGCTATCGAAGCAGCAAGAGCTGGTGAACATGGCAAAGGCTTTGCAGTCGTCGCAGATGAAGTGCGAAAGCTTGCAGAGGAATCGAAACAATCTGCGAGTCAAATTGTGGCTATTACCAATGAGATTCAAATGGATACAAGAAATGTGGGAGATGCTGTCATTGAAGGCTTGGCATCTGTTCAAGACGGTGTAGCTAAAATTTACGAGGCAGGTGATGCCTTTGAAGCCATTTCATCATCTGTTCAAGACTTCACAGACCAGATTGAAAATATTTCAGCCACGTCGGAACAAATTTCAGCTGGCGCTCAAGAAGTAGCGGCCTCTATAACGGAAATCGCCTCTGGTGCAGATATCTCAGCTAATAACGCCCAAATTATAGCCCATGCAGTTGATGAGCAAGTAGCCACAATGCAGCAGGTCAATGCAGTAGCTGAGGAGCTAAGTGATAACGCCCAGCAACTACAGGCTTTACTACATCAATTTAGACTTTAATGGACAAAACAAAAAGAATCTGCAACTTTCCAATGAAAGCATTGCAGATTCTTTTTTATCATAAACAGAGAAAGAAAATTTCCTTCCCTGCTCCTAATTTAAAGACATATATTAAACAGTAGGCTCGTCAGTACCCCATTGTTTTTTCTCTTTTTTGTGTATTTGACCATCTGATTTTTTCATTTCACGAACTTTAAGTGAATACCAGATTTGTGCTGCAATACAAATTGAAGAATACATACCTGTGATTAAACCGATTAATAACGCGATTGAGAAGTTTTGAATCGACGGTGCACCTAAAATAAGAAGTGCCACTGTCACGATAATAACTGTTAACACTGTGTTAACAGATCGACCCATTGTTTGACGAAGTGATTTGTTAACGATATCCGCTAACACTTCACGGTCTTTAATCGTATCGTATCGATCCAGGTTTTCACGCATTCGGTCAAACGTAACAATCGTGTCATTAATGGAGTAACCAACAATCGTCAATACCGCCGCTATAAATGTGATATCGACCTCTAAGCGCATAAAACTAAATACCGCAACAATTAAGAATACGTCATGTAGTAACGAAACAACTGCCCCAACACCCATGCGCCACTCGAAACGAACCGCTACATAGATAATGATACCGATAGCTGCAAGTGACAATGCTTTAATAGCATTTTTCGCAAGCTCTTTACCAACAGTTGGTGATACTGTACTTACGCCAGGCTCATGACCATATTTTTTGCCCGCTTCTTTTTTGAATTTTAAAATTTCCGCTTGCGATAGATCATGTTTATAACGAATAACTGCGGAGTTACTCTTTTCACCTGTCAAAACGATATCTTCAGATGGGAAGCCAATACTACCTACGTATTTAGCTATTTCTTCTTTCGTCAACATTTGATCCGCTTCAATTTGCACACGAGTACCTTTTGTGAAATCAATACCCAGGTTTAAGCGGAAAATACCAAGAACCACTAAACCAGCCACTAGAATAGCTAATGAGAATGTATAGAACTTCTTACGATTGTGTACAAAGTCAAAACGATCAAATTTCGTTGATAAATCTAATGTACCGATATTTTCATCTAAGCTATGCTGTTTCGATTTTGCAATACCAAACCAAGCTGGATTGTTGATATATCCACTGTTGACAAGTAAACCTAATAGTACACGAGAACCCCAAACAGCTGTTAAGAAGCTTAGTAAAATACTAATAATTAATGTTGTTGCAAACCCTTTAACAGAGCTTGTCCCGAATTGG
>Ga0213825_1001086_pt1 | contig 19195 bp, 16 predicted proteins | sample MC6MC0900MG_FD_179896 | JGI IMG/M metagenome (GOLD analysis project Ga0213825, IMG submission 179896) | Enriched soil aggregate microbial communities from Iowa State University, Ames, United States - MC6-MC0900-MG | ecosystem: Environmental > Terrestrial > Soil > Unclassified | place: USA: Iowa... | reverse complement strand
TAGTTCGGACCAGCCAGGAATTAATATGGCTATTATGAAGCAGAATTTGATGTGGTTTTCACACTATATTTTTGGAGAAAGTATGAAAGATTTTGGGGTTTTATGATTAATAAATGGATATCCTCACAGGATACATAAGGATGAAACAGTCTTCATAAGGAAGCTTTTTTCTTATTTAGCCCGTGATTGTAGCTCTATGATTTCCATGTGAATTTCCACTGTATAATACTCTAGCAACTACATTGACTTACAATTTTATAGCAACGTTATGGCATTAAGCTCTCTGTACCTTTGTAGGGGTATGGAAACGATTCGTGTAAAAACTGTAATAGGATAAAAACGTGGCTCAGATATGGAAAATTACATATTTGCCACATTTTCTTCTTATAAAAGATTAATTAGACCTAGAAGACAAAGTAGAGATAAGAAATGGATACTTCAGTACAACTGATTTATCTACGGGACATAAAAGAAAGAATAAATTAAGGAGAAGAATCATGGAAGAATTGAAATACAAAGTTCCAAGTCGAAAGATGGCAGAAGAAATGTTAGATGAAGCGTCTATTTTAAATCCTGGTCCATGGGTGGAGCACTCAAGATATGTAGCAGAGGTAGCAGCTTCGATTGCTAAATATGATAAAGATTTAGATGAAGATATAGCCTATGTGCTAGGATTACTTCATGATATTGGAAGAAGGGATGGTATACATTATGTAAGACACTCTATTGATGGATATAACTATGCGTTGGAAAAGGGATATGACCTTGTGGCGAGAATTTCAATTACTCATAGTTTTCTTTGCAATAATATAGATGATATATGTGGAGAAATGGATTTAACTAAATCAGAGTATAAGTTTGTGAAGAATTACTTAAGTAATATTGAATATAATTCATATGATAAATTGATTCAATTGTGTGATGTACTGGCTCTTCCATCAGGATTTTGTTTAATGGAAAAAAGAATGGTTGATGTGGTTATGAGATATGGATTTACTGATTTTACACTAGAGAAATGGAAGAAAACCTTTGAGATAAAAGAATATTTTGAGGGTAAAATAGGAAAATCTATTTATAGCATCTTGACAGGAATAGAAAAGAATACTTTTAATTAAACTTTCAAAGAAAGTACAAAAAATGTTAATATAAAATTGTTTAAAAGAAAAGAGAAACTCCTGAAGAATATATTAGAAGAGAAATTAAGGAAGGACTTAATTGTGAAATTAGTAATTTAAAACTATTTAAGATTTATGTTATCAATTCTTTGAGTTAGGAGAAAGTATTATGAGGGAGAATGAATTAAAGTCATATCTAAAAAGTCTTGGGGTAGCATTGGTTGGATTTGCAGATTTAAATAGTGTTAATGCTTCATTGCATAATAATCTAAAGTATGGTATTGCATTTGCAATAAAATTTAAGCCTAAAATTATACAAGGTATTTATGAAGGACCAACAAAAGAATATTATGAGGAATACAAAAAAATAAACAAAGAACTTGATGATATCGCTATATACTGTGTAAAATACATAGAGAAGCAGGGATATAGTGCATTAGCTCAAACTTCAACATATGTTACCAGTGACGAAAATTTGACTACTTATTTACCTCATAAGACAGTTGCTACGCGGGCAGGAATGGGTTGGATTGGCAAAAATACTCTTTTAATTACTCGACAATATGGTAGTGCAGTTCGTATCTCTTCAGTATTAACTGATATGCCAGTCATACCAGATATGCCTATCAATGATTCTAGGTGTGGAAAATGTAGTAAGTGTGTTGATGCTTGTCCAGCAACAGCAATAAAAGATACGTTATGGGATATAAATTCAACAAGAGAAGAACTATTAGATCCTTTCAAATGTCGTAAGAAAGCAAGAGAACTACTAAAACAAAAAGTAGGAGTAGAAATGTCTTTATGTGGAAAGTGTATTGAGGTCTGTCCATATACACAGCAATATATTAAAAGAAATTCCAATAGGTATGATTAGAATATTTTAAAAATATTTAAGTAAGAGACAAGAAGGTTGACTAAATCAATGTTACCTGATTTTCTCTTTTTTATTTTTGAAGAAAATAGAGAAAGAGTTCAAGATAATGTAATTTGAAATAAAATTTCGCCAAAGTCAATGTTTTTAGCTTTTTATGTTTTTATGTTTTTATGTTCTTGAGCATTTAAATTATTGATATAACTGAGGTTAAGCCTTCTAGAGTAAAACAGTATTTTAACAAATGATTAGATTTCGCTAATACTATTTTAATAATAATAAATAAACATATATGTATAAATATGTTATTAAAATGAAAGTGGTGTTATAATATATACATATTAAGTAATAAAAATTAATAAATTCAATATAGTTAATATATTGTAAATATACAATGGGGTTGATAGATAATAAATGTGTAATATTGTTGCAAAGGTTGAGAAGTGCAATGTTCATATAACTTAACAGAACGTATTAAGTGATTAGGGGGAAAAACATGATTGTAAAAAGAATTTATGAGAAAAAAAGTATATGTTTGTATAAGCTCGAATATGAAAATTTGATTGAAGTGAAATCTAAAGAGGATATAGATATAGATATAGATATAGATTTTATTAAAGAGAATTCGTGTGATGATATATTAAGTTGGCGTGGAAAAGATATAGCTAATGAGTTTAAAGATATGATTGGAAATAAAGAATTAGGTATTTATGCTAGATATAACAAGGAAGTTGTTGGTCATGCTTGGTGTATATTAGGGAAATATAATAATTATCCTAATAATATGTTTAAGATTGATAGTAATCAAGCTATGATTCATTTTTGCAGGGTAAAAAAATCATTCCAGGGAAACAATATTTATCCATATATGTTGGTTAGTATTATAAAACATATTCATAAAGAAAATAATATTAATATATTTTATATTTGGACAGTTAAGAATAATCTATCATCTAAGAACGGATTAGTAAAAGTAGGTTTTCAAATTGATAAGGAATACAATTGTTATAAAATTATGGGTAGGGTTTTAAAGAAGATTAAATTATAGATTCTGTTAAGCTGATATGAAAAAATAGCTTAATATTTCGTAGAATTACTCGCTCTTTGAAAATTATATAAGTTTGTATGATTTATTGCATGGCAAACTTATATAATTGATCAGAATGACAGCGAGGACATTTTACATTTGTTTTGTTCATTGTTCTTCTCTCCTTTTGGGGGATATTTGGTTCTATGCAAACTTAGTATATTTCCAAAGGTTGAGAAGTGCAATGTTCATATAACTTAACAGAACGCAAGGATATAAATGGGGGGAAATTATGAGATTAGAAAGTAGAAACTATAATACAGGGGATATAATAAAAATTCCATTTAAATTTGCACCAGCACAGGCTATGTTAATAGCACTGCAAAAGCTTTTGGATGGTATAGTTCCAACTCTACAAATTTTGGCTACCGCTAAGTTTCTAGATACTGCAATTTTAATATTTAAACAAGAAAAAGGCATTAAAGATATAGTAATGCCGTTATTATTTGTGATAATTCTTTTAGCTTATGACTGGATTTCGAAGCAATTATCAAAGTTTGCAGAGGTTCAGATTAAAAACAGATTAAGAGGTGAATTTAGGGTAAGTATTGTGGAAAAAATAGCAACCCTGAAATATAAGTATATAGAAAATCAGGATAGTTGGGACTTGATATCCAGAGTTATAAAAGAGCCAGAAGTTCAATGTACTAATGCTTATATTTCTTCTTTAGATATGATAGCAATGATTTTAAAAATATTAGGAGTATTAGTAGTTTTGTTTACTCAGGTATGGTGGTCCGCGGTTTTAATTGTTTTAATTTCAGTACCTCTATTTTTAATAGCTTTAAAAAGTGGAAAGGAAACTTATGAAGCAAATAGAGAAGTAGAGAAGAACAAAAGAAGGGTTAAATACCTAGAAGAAGTTTTAAACGGTCGTGAGGCAGTGGAAGAAAGAACCTTATTTGGTTATTCTGATAAGATTAATAACCAGTGGCATGAGCAATTTGAAACCGCTAGAAAGCATGAATTTAAGGTAAGTCTTAAATGGTACATTAATATGAAAACTGGTGGAGTTATTATTGCAGTTTTATCTGTATTGATAGTTTTGATTTTAATAGGACCTGTAACTAGTGGAATTTTATCCATAGGAATGTTTATGTCTATTGTTAATAGTGTATTTAATTTAATAAACTATTTAGCTTGGAGTCTTCCAGAGTATGGAGACAATTTAGCCAAGAATAAAGAATATCTAGTTGACTTAACTAATTTTGTGAAACTAGAGGGGGATGAAGGGTACTTATTAAAGCCAGCTAAGGAAGTGATTAAATTAAAATTCTTAGAGTTTAGAAATGTATCTTTTAAATATCCAGGTACAGAAAAGTATATATTAAAGAAGATGTCCTTTGTTATAGAAGAAGGGAGACACTATGCTTTTGTAGGTACTAATGGAGCTGGTAAGACTACTATAACTAAGCTTATAACTGGCTTATATGAGGACTTTGAAGGAGAAATTTTAATAAATGGGAAATCCATAAAGGCTTATGGTCAAGAACAGTTAAAGGCTATGTGCTCCGTAGTATATCAAGATTTTGCAAGATATTATATTTCTTTTAGAGATAATATCTTATTAGGGGATATCAATAACTTTGATAATGTAGATAGTATGAATAAGGCTATGGAAACTGTTGAACTGCAAGATGTTGTTGGAGGATTACCATTAGGTATAAATTCAAATTTGGGTAAAATAAAAAATGATGGTGTAGATTTATCAGGAGGACAGTGGCAACGTATAGCTATGGCAAGAGGAATTGTAAGTCTGGCATCTATTAGAATTTTAGATGAGCCAACTGCAGCTTTAGATCCTATAAGCGAAAGTAATCTCTATGAAAAGTTTGAAGAGATAAGTAGGGGACAAACTACTATATTTATAAGTCATAGGCTTGGCTCAACAAAGATTGCAGATGAAATCTTTGTTATAGGAGATGGGACTATTATAGAAAGTGGTTCCTATGAAGAGCTTATGAAGAAAAATGGGGTTTATAAAAAGATGTATGAAAGTCAAAGGAGTTGGTATATATAATGGAAGGGAAAAATAAAGATATTTCTTTTTTAAAAATAGTAAGAACAATTGAACCTATGATATTTAAATCATGCCCTATATTTACAATAGTAGTTATATTAACAACAATGCTTCATAGTTTGACTTATGTAGGAAATACTTTCATGACACAAAAGTTTTTTGATTCCATTACAGCTGCTTCATCAGGGAAAGTAGAGTTAAAAATAGTATATCTTATGCTAGGAGGACTATGTGTTACATTAGTTCTTACTCAAGTGCTTAATGGAGTATCTAACTTTTTATCTAATGCCTTAGTTAAAAAGGCAAAAGGAACTATAGGTAAGATATTAAACCATAAAAGCTCAAAGTTAAATGCCACAGACTTTGAAAATCCAACATTACTTGATGATATTAATAAGGCTCAGAAGGGATTAGAGGGTGGACTTTGGATGTCTTTGATATTAATTGCAATAGTAACCTTCTACATTCCATATTTTATTGTTATGGGTATATATCTTTATAAATTAAAGCCTATACTTTCTATTTCTATTATATTAATATTTATTCCTGTATCCATATCACAATTAGTTAGGATTAAGGTATTTACTAATTTAGAGGATAAGGTAGCTCCCATAAGAAGAGAATATGAACACTATGAGAAATGCATAATGGATAGAGAGTATTATAAGGAAACGAGACTTTTAGGAGGGTTCTTCTATTTCAAAAAAAGGTATATAAGTACTTTAAATCTTATGAATAAAAATAATTGGCAAGCAGAAAGAAAATCAGGATTGGCAGAGTTGGCTATGAAGATGTTAACTCTTATCGGATATATGGGAGTTTTAGCACTCCTTGTATATGCACTTTTAGATGGTTCTATATCAATAGGTGCCTTTGGAGCGGTATTTTCATCTATAGGTTTTATGTTTTCTTTAATGAATGAGGTAATATGTATGCATATAGGAACCATAGCTGAAAATTTAGGTACAGTAAAAAACTTTGTTAGATTTTTAGAAATCCCTGAAAGAAAAGGGGAGGATGTAGAAATTGTGGGAGTGCCTAGCATTGTAATTGATAATGTAGAATTTACTTATCCAGGAACTGATAAAACTTCTTTAAAAGACATATGTTTAAAGGTGAATTCAGGAGAAACCATTGCCATAGTTGGAGAAAATGGAGCTGGTAAGAGTACTTTGGTTAGAATTCTCACAGGAATATATAGTCCTACTAAAGGCCATGCTTTAATAAATGGTATGGATATAACTAAAATATCATCTAAAGAATTATATAAGGCAACATCAGGGGTATTTCAAAAATATCAAAGATATAAAATGACCTTAAGAGATAACATATCAATAAGTGATAGTTCTAATGAAATAAAGGAAGCACTACTAAAGGATGCCACAGTTAAAGCAGATTTTCAGGTTTCAAAGGAAAAATTTGAAGAGGGATATGATACCATGCTATCTAGAGAATTTGATGGCATAGATTTATCTGGTGGGCAATGGCAAAGACTAGCTATAGCTAGGGGATTTTACAAGGATAGTAACATGATAATCCTAGATGAACCTACAGCAGCCATAGATCCTATAGAAGAGACTAAGATATATAAGAAGTTTAAAGAGATGTCTAAAGACAAAACAGCTATAATCGTTACCCATAGGCTTGGTTCTGCGAAGATTGCAGATAGAATAGTGGTTATGGACAAAGGTGAAATTGTACAAGTAGGTACTCATGATGAACTGATTAATATAGATGGGAAGTATAGTGAGATGTATGAAGCTCAAAGTAAGTGGTATCTAACTAACAAGGATGAAAAGGCAGTTTGATTTAGGAGACTCAATGCAATTTATACAATGGGTTAAATTTGTAAGAAGTGGATAAGTTGATTCATAAAGGTTATAAGAGCTTTTTAATTTAAAAATCATGGACAGATATCAGTTATTTAAACTGAATCATCCATGATTTTTTATATTTAAGAATTAACATTTACTTTTTACATTTTCAGAATTGAAAATTTCCTCATTAAATTCTCCTTCAGCTTTTGCTACAATCATTGTACATACTGCATCACCAGTAATGTTAACTGCAGTTCTTGACATATCTAGAATTCTATCGATACCCATGATTAATGCTATTCCTTCTACCGGTAAACCTACTGATTGTAATACCATAGATAACATAATCATTCCTACACCAGGAACTCCAGCTGTTCCAATAGAAGCTAAGGTTGCTGTTAAAATAACGGTTAAGAAAGAACTGAAGGTTAAATCAATTCCATAGATTTGAGAAATGAATACAGTAGCTACACCTTGCATAATAGCTGTACCATCCATGTTAATGGTTGCCCCTAGTGGTAATGTAAATGAAGCAACATCCTTTGAAATTCCTAAGTTTTCTTCTGCAACTTCCATGGATACTGGTAAGGTTGCATTACTACTGGAAGTAGAAAAAGCTACTGAAATAGCTGGGAAGAATTTTTTAAAAAACCTTACAGGACTTAGCTTTGTAAATATTTTTAATAGACCACCATATACAATAGTAGCATGAATAAGTAAGCTTATTAGTACTAATGCCATGTATTTCAGTAAAGGTAACATTGCATCAAAGCCTTGAGTAGCAAAGGTACGAGCAATTAAGCCAAATACTCCAAAAGGTGCAATTATCATTACGAAGTCTACGATTTTCATAATAAGATCATTTAATTGCTTAAAAAGATTTGTTATCATTTTAGTTTTTTCACCTAAAGCGGATAATCCTACACCTATTAACATTGCAAATACAATAATTTGTAGCATATTTCCATTTGCCATGGATGCAATAGGATTGTCAGGTATCATATCTAGGATAACTTCAACTAATGGTGTAGCTTCTTTGATAGTTACTTCACTTAAATTAGAATTTGATAAATTTAAACCAACACCTGGTTTGAATATTGCAGATAATGATAATGAAATTGAAATAGCAATAGCAGTAGTAGCTAAGTAAAATAATACTGTTTTTACTCCAATTCTACCTAGCTTTTTGATATCTCCCATGCTGGCAGCTCCGTTAACTAGAGAAATAAAAACTAAAGGTACTACAAGCATCATAATAGCTTTTAAAAATGCTTGTCCAACTAAATAAAAAATTCCATCAATTAATATTTGATCACGAATGAAACTCTCAGGAATAAAGTTAAGTATAATACCTGTTATTAACCCCAGGATTAATCCGATAAATATTTTTGTTGATAAACTCATTTTGCCCTTTTTCATTATATCAGTCCCTTCTAATTTGCTTTTTATATATTAATTAAATTTAATTAAATTTCATACTATGATTATAAAATTATATATTGAATAAATAAGAAAGTCAAACTTCAATTTTTGGAAAAATGACGCATATATATTTATATTATTCAAAAATATTATAATGTTGTTATATTAATTAGTGATTGAATACGGCATATATTATGATATAAAGCTTAAACAGCTAGCATGCTATAGATAGAAATTAAAATGAGTGCAATGTATTTTTGAAGGATTTTCAAAATTAATATGCAATATTTTGATGAGTAATAGTAATGTAGTTGAAATGAAAGATGGAAGTTTTCAAGAGTTGTTTGAGAAAGTTACTAAATAATAACATATAAGGGATTGTTATTTATATGTATATATTTTACAATTAATATAATAGGTTAACAGCTACAGTTTATATTTAAATTTTTAGGAGGGGAATTTATGCTATATATATTTATGGGGCCAAGCTGTTCAGGTAAGTCTTCAACAGCTTCAGAATTAAAAAAAATTACAGATGTACAAATTTACAGTGGTAAAGATTATTTACGTATGGACAAAAATGAAAATAAAGCATGGAAACTTTTTGAGGAAAAATTAAAAGAAGCGTGCAATAATAAAGATTTAAACTCAAAATCAATAATCTATGTAATAACAGAAAAGAAGGATATATTAAAACTTAAATTCATTGATGAGGCTATTACAATAAATTTTACAGCTGATGCAGAAATAATAAAATCTAGATTTGCTAAAAGGATGAATGGAGTTTTACCAAAGCCAGTAGAAAATATGATAGACAAGCAGTTGCTTGAATGGAAAGACACAACTGCAAAATTATATGTAGATACAAGTAAAGATAGAGCTAGTGACATAGCTAAAAAAGTATATGATTTAGTATTAATGGATAAAGCATAAAGATGTATAAACATTTAAGTTAAAGATAGTTATTCATAGAGAGGAAGATAAAAGTGCCTAATAAGAATTCTGGGAAAGCTACACAAGGCAGTAGGCTATATTTACAACGGTATATGTTAAATTCAAAAGATAAGTTATCAGAAATGATAATTGCAGCATCACCATCGTTATTAGCATTTGTTGAAAATGAAGCAGAAATAGATTGGAAATCACCATTAGAAAAAACACAAAAAGGTGAGTTCTATGAGTATAGGGATGATTTTCTGGAGGTTTTAGATTTAGATAAAGCAATTTATAAAAAGTCAAAGGAAAAACTTAGAGAGTTTTGGCCTAAGAATGGACCACAATGGGATGGATTAGCAGTTATAAAAGGAAGTAATGATCAAAAAGGATTTTTACTTGTAGAAGCAAAGGCACATATTGATGAAACAAAATCTGATTTAAAGGCTAAGTCAAATGAGAGTATTAATATAATTGAAAGATCTATTGACATAACTCAAAAACATTATGAAATTCAACCTAATGATTGGACAAAGCATTATTATCAGTTAGGTAATAGGATAGCATATTTGTATTTCATGAATGAAGTTCTCAGCATACCAACTTGGCTAGTATTAATTAATTTTACTGATGGAGCATATAAAAAAACAAGTTTAAAAGAATGGTTAATACATTATAACCAGATATATAGAAATATGGGCATACATGAAAACTGTAAGTTGTTTAATAAGATTATTCAGGTATTTCCTAACCCCATATAATTATGAAGGTGAGGAATTATACAATAATATTAAATAAAAATGAGGTATAAAGATGGGAATTGGATTAGAAAAAGAAATTTTATTTATTATAGCAGTACCTATTTGGATAATTACAAGAGTAGTTAATTGGAAGTTAAAAAAGAAAAGTAAAGAGTCGTTAAATAGAGAGATAGTTTTAAATATATTTTTTATTTATATATTAGCTTTATTGAGTGTTACATTATTTCCGCTAAATATAGAATTTGGAAGTAGTGATAGGTACTGGTTTTCTATTAATCTTGTACCTGTTATATCAACTTTTAAGCAAGTATCAAACATAACAAATGAGCCTAATATGCATAACTTTATGATAATATTCTGGATAAAGAACATTATAGGAAATATACTATTACTATTTCCATTAGGTTTAATGTTACCAATGCTATGGAAAAAGCTACAGAAAGTTAGAAATACAGTAATATTTGCATTGTGTTTATCCTTTAGCATAGAATTAATGCAGCTTCTTTCAAGTTTTATAGGAAATAGAGGGAGGGCCTTTGATATAGATGATATTTTACTTAATACACTAGGTGCTTGGTTAGGATTTATAATTTATGATAAATGCATTAAAAAATATGTTACTAATTATAAATTGTGTAGCTTATGTGAAAAAAATATTAGTAATACTATAAAATAGTAAAATTCTACTATATAAAGCAGCAGAATATTGCAAAGTATAATACATTTAAAATTTCAAAGTATTTTCTGTTCCCATAAAAGATCAGAAATATTTTAAAGAACTATTTCAAGTAATTTCAGCAAATAAATCTAGTGAAATTATTTAGTAAGACGAGTTACTATTATATTAATAGAAAGAAAATTTAAAATATTTATTTACTTTATAAGTTTTCTATGGTAAAATTTACACATAACATATGGGAGGTGCTATGAAGTGATTATTGCTATTTGCTAATTAATTTTTAAAATAAAAATTAATACTAAAAGAAGTCTTTAACTACCTAATTATTTAGATTTATTTGTTGTGCTTCTTTAGAAAATTTGCAAGTGGGCAATGTGAAGTTTATAGAACTAAAATTAAAATCTTTTTTTACACTTTATATAGTATACTTATTTTGTTGTGTAAAATATTGTAGATATTTTGGTTGTAATAAGGCGTTGCTTTATTACAGCCTTTTTTAATTTGGTTGAAGAGGTAAAACATCTAACCCTTTAAATTAGATAGGCAAAATTAAAAAAATAAATAGGATAAGGGGTATGAGTATATGAAAAATCAAGTAAATAATGAATTGAAGGAAATATTAAATGTATTTAATGAAGCCTATGTTAAAAGGGATATTAATGAAATAGATAGCTTTATGGATAAACTATTTGATAAGGATGAAAGTGTAACTGTAGTAGGTACTTGTGATGGCGAGTGGTGTATAGGATATGAGGAGGTTAAGGATATATTTTTAAGTGACTGGGAATATTGGGGTGATTTAAGAGTTAAGGCTGATGAGGCTACTATAATACAACTTGATAATACAGCTATAATTTATACTCCAGGTACAGTTAAGTATTCATTTAACAGTAGAAGTGACACATATACACGCTATTTAGGGTACATTAAAGAGTATTTTGATGAAAGTTCTGATGATAGTAAAAAACCTAATAAAGTTAAATTGACAGAAATAAATTGGACTTTATCCCACTTATTAAATCAGAGGGATAGCATAGAAAGAGATTATCTATGGGATATACGTATTTCCTTCATTTTAACAAGAAAAGAAAATAGATGGATTATAAAGCACATGCAATTTTCTTTCCCTGTAGTTGGATATCTACCAGAGGTAAGGGAAGATGATGATAGTTGTGATAGATCAGAGGTTAATAAAAAGATAAAGGAGCTAGAAGAAACCTACAATAAAGATAAGTTAATGAAAAATGAAATAATAGATCTAATAAAAAACTTTAATAGTGATTATTTAGATGATAATGTGAAACATAATTTGATAGCTGATAAATATTTTTCTTCTAATAATATACTTGTTGCAAATACAGATAAAGATATATTCACTAGTAAAGATGAAATTAAGAAGTTAATAGAGAATCAAAGAGAATGCTATGATGAAATGAGATTAGACGGTGAAAATTCAATAGTTGATTTTAATGAGGATACAGCTTGGATAGTAATAAGTGGTGCTATGAAAAAAGTTATTTCAGAAGAAGAGTCCTTTGAAAATACTGTGAATACAATAAAGGATATATTTAATAATAACTTAGATGATAAAGAAAAGCTTTTTAACATTAGAAGAAGGATTACTGAAACCTTCAAGGAAAATGCTAAAGGTGAAGAATACGTCTGGCCGTTTAGATTAGAGGGTGTGCTTATTAAAGAAAATAATAATTGGGTATTTAAATATCTTCAATTTGCTTTTCCTTTTTATTATATTCTTGAAGGAAAGACAGAAGCAGCATCTTTAATTGAAGAAAATATTTAAGCACATATAATTTATTTAGGATAAAAATTAGGAGTTGAATATATAGTATGAAGAACCAGTAGGGAAGTAAAGTGGAACCTATTTGAAGGACATTGTGAAAAAGACTATGCATCTAAAAGCTTATTTCTGTATTGTACAGGAATAAGCTTTTTTAAGTGCACCCTACATGGGTATAATCTAACGAGTGGAAGTTCAGAACGCGAGCTGATAGTGCCAAGTGCATAGTTTAATCAAAGGGTGTTCACGGTGATGTAAAATTTAAATGAAGCCGGTGGCAAAACTCTGATTCGACGAGCATAAGCTACATATAAGGCATAGGTCTGTGGGTAAGGTTGCTTATTTATATAATAAATTAATTTATTTATTACAGATGATGTTATAATTGTAGTAGGATATAATTATTTAGGTAATAAAAAGTTAAATATTTAAGGGGACATTATGAATTTAAATTATAATATAAAGGATAATTCTTATGAAAATTCAATATTAATATCAATGATAATAGGATTATTATCACAAGTGTTTTTTGAACCAGTAATGTCGAACTTTAGAATATCTTTAGCAATTATAATATTACCAATATGTTTCTATATATTAGAAAACATTAATATAATAAAAATTGGATTTTTATCTGCCATGTCTGTTTACTTTATAAGAGTTTGCACCTATTTTTTTAGTTTTAGGTTAGAATTAGAGGCTTTAAGTAATGGAATGAAAATTTTTTTCCCAGAGATATTTTTTTACCTTACATATTTCGCAATTTTTAAATTATTTACAAGTAAGATGTATGATAAGAGAATAAATAAAATATTTATAATATGTCTAGGTGCCGATTTTTTAGGGAACTTTATAGAAATATTATTTAGACATTTCATAAATGCAGAAAAAATTAATGCAGAATTAATATTAGGATTAATTTTAATTGCACTATTAAGATCCTTAATTATATGGATTTATCTTAATATTACAGCAAAATATAAAATACTTATATTAAGGAAAGAACATGAAAATAGATATAAAAGGCTATTATATACTACATCCAAGTTAAAAACTGAGATATATTGGATGGAAAAAAGCATGAAAAGTACTGAGAAATTAATGGGTGATGCATATAATTTATACACTAATATAAGTACTAATATAGATAGTAACGCATGGGCAGAAGAATCCTTAGATATAGCGAAGAATATTCACGAAATAAAGAAAGATAATCTCTTAGCATTAAGAGGACTTGAAGAGGTATTAGAGAATACTAAAGAAGATAAAGGACTTTATTTAAGTGAAATATATGATATATTACAAAACTCTTTAAAAGTACAAATAAATAGAGACAATAAAAAGGTTAAGATATTTTTAAAATACAAAAAGGATATTTATACAAGAAATCACTATTGTATTATGTCAATTTTAAGAAATTTAATAATGAATTCTATTGATGCAATTAAAGATAAGGGGAATATTTATGTGCATCAATATGAACACCGGATAAAAGATATTTCATACTATATATTTACTGTTGAAGATGATGGGATGGGTATAAAAGAAAGTGAAATAAAATATATATTTTCACCGGGTTTTTCTACTAAGATAAATTATAAAACAGGTAATATAAATAGGGGACTAGGTTTAAGTATAGTTAGAGAATTAACATATAAGAGTTTAAGTGGTTTTATTGAGGTGGAATCAAAGGGAAATCAAGGAACTAAATTTACCATATACATACCTCAAAAGGAGTTGGAGAATTTTAATGATGGATATAATAATTGTAGAGGATGATATTAATATTGGTATAATTCTAAAGCTAATTATAGAAGATAGACAATTAGGCAAAGTTGTTGAAATTTGTACAAACCCCATGGAAGGTGAAAAACAAATATTAAAAATAAACCCAGAAATAGTTTTAGTTGATTTATTAATGCCTTTAAGAGATGGAATAACCGTAGTAAACCATTGCAAAAAGAATTTTGTTAAATCAAAGTTTATTATGATTTCTCAAGTTGTCACTAAAGATATTATAGGGAAAGCTTATGAAAATGGTGTGGAATTTTATATTAATAAGCCTATAAATGCTATTGAAGTAGAAAATGTTATAAAAAAAGTTAGTGATAAAATTAAGGTTGAACAAAAGTTAAGTAAAATAGAGGAAGTATTTAACATTAATAACTTGGAGTCTTGTGAGGATGTAGATACTAAAAATAAAATAAAAAATAGTGAAAAAAATATTAATTACGTGATGAAAAGAATAGGTATTATAGGTGAAGTGGGATGTAAGGATATTAAAAATATATTGTTGTATTCAATAAAAGAAGATATAAATTTAGAAGAATTTACATTAAAAGAATTGTTAACTATGTTTAATAAAAATTATAAATCTATAGAGCAAAGAATTAGAAGAACAGCGTTAATTGGAATGAAAAGTTTAGCTAACTTAGGAATAGAAGATTATATGAATGAAACATTTTTAGAATACTCTACTAGCTTATATAATTTTGAAGAGATAAAGAGACAGATGGATTTTATTAGAGGTAAGAGAAATGAGGGCGGGAAGGTAAATGTAAAAAAATTCTTAGAAGGATTAATACTATATTGTGATAAAGAAAAATAATTAAATTTAATTAATTATTTATAAAAAGTTAATTCAAGGAATAAAGAGGTAAAGAGATTATTATCTCCAGATTATAGATTCTAAAGTATTAGATTAAATAGAAATCGGATAAAGAGTAACAAAGCAAATATTATTTTTCGAAACTTTCTGAAACTTTTAAAAACAACGGGTTTAAACTAGAATTAGAAAATTCTAAAAATTATGAAGAAGGTTTTGAAAGGACGTGATATTTTGTTAAATGTTATTACTGGTATTGGATTATTATTAGTAACTCTAGTATTTTTTTCATTTTTTAGTATGAAAGCTCCTAAAGGTAGTAAAGCTATGTCTGGCTTAGCTAATGCAGCAGTAGCAACATTTTTAGTAGAAGCAATTCATAAGTATATAAACGGAGATTTCTTAGGTCTTAGATTTTTGAGCGAAGTTGGAACAATATCTGGAACAATGGGAGGAGTTGCAGCGGCAATTTTAGTTCCTATTTCAATGGGAGTTAATCCAGTTTATGCAGTAGTGGGAGGAGTAGCATTAGGTGGATATGGTATACTTCCTGGTTTTTTTGCAGGATATATAATAGGGTTAGTAGCACCAATATTAGAAAAAAAGTTGCCCGAAGGGTTAGATATAGTTATAGGAGCAATATTAATAGCACCATTTGCTAGATTTTTGGCTATGATGATAAATCCAGTTGTTGATGCTACATTGCTTAATATAGGTAATATGATATCAGTAGCATCAGTACAATCTCCCCTTGTAATGGGATTCTTACTTGGTGGAATAATGAAAATGATTTGTACATCTCCCCTAAGTTCTATGGCAATAACAGCTATGTTAGGATTACAAGGCTTAGCAATGGGGATAGCATCAATAGCATGTGTAGGAGGATCTTTCACTAATGGAATAATATTCAAAAAATTAAAACTTGGAAATGCAAGTAATGTGATAGCTGTTATGTTAGAACCATTGACACAAGCAGATATAATAACTAAAAATCCTGTTCCTATTTATTGTTCTAACTTTTTTGGTGGAGGCTTAGCAGGTATAGGAGCAGCTTACTTTGGAATAATAAATAATGCACCTGGAACAGCATCACCAATTCCAGGATTATTAGCTCCTTTTGCCTTCAATAATCCTATAAATGTTATATTAGCACTTATATGTTCAGCAATAGGAGGGATATCAGCAGGATATATAGGATCAAAAATATTTGGAGTGCTTGAAAAAAAGAAAGAAAAGAAACTTGATGAGGAAGCTATGGAACAAGCATCATAAGGATATATAAATACATATTGTGGTTCTAAAACTACACGTTCTCATATGAAGTTGGGGTGTGTAGTTTTTTATTATAAGGTATTCATAAATATTTTAACTACGTCTGAGTTTATATGGACTTAAACTAAATTTTACTAGTATTTCGTATAAAATAAGTGAGATTTTAAATTCAAAGAGAGAGTTTTATATAAATAATATAAATCGTAGTTAATGGGAATAAATATACTTGGGTGATATAGATGGATAAGTTTATAAGTAAGAAAAAATTTATAAAAATTAGCTCTATTATAGTAATTATAATTTACTTGATTTTTTTATACATTGATTTTATATCTAAAGATTTAAGAAATGTCTATTCAGTACAATTAAAATATTTAACTATAGTACTTTGCTTTATCATATCTCTATTAATTAAATCTCATGGATATAGTGAAAAAGATAAAGTTTTAGTTCAGTTTGCTCGGTTCTTTACCTTAATTGCAGATTATTTTCTTGCAGTTTCCGGTAATTATATCATGGGAATTTTTTTCTTTTCTTTAGTTCAAATAACTTACATAATAAGGCATAGCCTTATGGAAAATAAAAAACACAAGAATTTAATATTTTTTATAGTGTCATTAGCCATAGCCATAATAATTTCATTCAGAATAAAAATAACATCAATAGAAAAAGATTTAATTATTTCAGCACTTATATATGCTTCTTTATTAACTACTAGTCTTTACTGTGCAGTAAGTACCATAACCAGAGGTAAATATCCTAAAAAAAGTTCATGGATAATTGCTTTAGGGATGTTTTTATTTTTTATGTGCGATTTAAATGTAGGACTTTACAATATAGTAGAAGAAGGCAACATAAAATTTTTTCTGGGTTTTTTAATATGGCTATTTTATCTTCCTTCTCAGCTTTTGCTCACTTTAAGTGGTTTTAATGTTCAGTATCTAGAGTGAATTTTTTGAAATGCATAACTATGTAATATTATGAATAATTATTTTAAATCCTACAAAATATAAATACTTACATAGAAAATAAGGAGGTAATAATATGTAATTGCTTAAGGTGAAATTATAGTTATTTAATGAAAAGTTCAGATAAATAGTCCATTTTAGAAAGGAGAAGATTATGTTATTAATTAAAAATGGAAAAATATTGACCATGTCCGGTGTAGATTATAATAAAGGGTGTATCTTAATAGATGGGAAAAAAATTATAAAAGTAGGAGAATATATTGATGAGGATAGCAATGATATCTCTGAAGTAATTGATGCAAGCGATTGTTTAGTTATGCCAGGAATAATAGAAGCTCATAGCCATATTGGTATTACGGAGGAAAGAAAAGGCTTTGAGGGAAATGATTGCAATGAAATGACTGAGCCGGTTACACCTTACCTTAAAGCCCTAGATGCCATTAATCCTATGGATTCTACTTTCCATAAGGCTTTGAGTGCAGGAATTACTGGAGTAATGGTTGGACCAGGAAGTTCAAATGTGGTAGGCGGACAGTTTGTTTTTATTAAAACTTATGGCAGAGTAATAGATAATATGGTTGTTCTTGAACCTGCTGCAATGAAGGTTGCATTTGGAGAAAATCCAAAATCAAATTATAATGATAAAGATAAGACGCCAACAACACGTATGTCAATAGCTGCGCTTTTACGAGAAGAATTATTTGAAGCTCAACAATATTATAAAAATAAGAAAAACTCCAAACAATCAGGTAATGAAGACAATGATTTCAATGAAGAATTTAGAAAAGAATGTTGGCTACCTGTATTTGAAAAAAAAATACCTTTAAAAGCACATGTACATAGAGCTGATGATATTCTAACTGCAATCCGTATAGCTAAACAATTTGGATTAAAAATGACTCTTGATCATTGTACGGAAGGACATTTAATTGCAGAAGAGATAAAGGAATCAGGATTTCCGGCAATAATTGGACCAACACTATCAGTACGAAATAAAATAGAGACACAAAACATGGATTTTAAAACAGCGGGAATACTGCATAAGGCAGGAGTAAAGGTAGCTATTACTACTGATCATCCTGTTACAAGAATACAAGATTTGGCAATTTGTGCTGGATTTGCAGCAAAAGAAGGATTAGGTATAGAGGAAGGGCTCAAAGCAATTACAATAAATGCAGCTGAGATATGTAATGTATCACATAGAGTCGGAAGTCTTGAAGTGGGGAAGGATGCTGATATTGCAATCTTTGATGGTAATCCAATGGAGATATTTACAAAAACTATGTATACTATAATTGATGGTGAAGTGGTTTATAAATCAAAAGATTAACTAAAATCAGTTTAAGTAACATATTCTTCTTTTAAGACTGAATAATCTTTTTCTTAATTTCATTACCATAAAAGTGGCAATAAAGCCAGTCGAAACTGATTTTGTTGCCACTTTCTCACGAGTAGAAGCAGATTTTTTTGCTACTATAAGTTGTGTCTGTAAAATTCTAGTTGTTATTATTGTTGTTTTTATTGTTTTTGTTGTTATTATTGTTTTTGTTATTATTATTGTTTTTGCAATTTTTGTTATTTTTGTTATTTTTGTTGTTTTGATTATTGTTATTTTCCATGGTATATCACCTCCTACCTAACTTATCATTAGCAAAAAAACTTATATTATTCACTTTAATAAAAAATTATTACTAAAGATTTTTATATAAAATTTTGCTTACTTAAGTGGTTTTACACTAGACTAATTAGAAAACATTTTGTGAAATTGCGCAAGAAATTAAGATGTTAAAAATTTGATTTCTTATGGAGTACTGCTATTTATACGCTTAAGGCTTAAGTATAAAAAA
>Ga0213825_1001084_pt1 | contig 19263 bp, 18 predicted proteins | sample MC6MC0900MG_FD_179896 | JGI IMG/M metagenome (GOLD analysis project Ga0213825, IMG submission 179896) | Enriched soil aggregate microbial communities from Iowa State University, Ames, United States - MC6-MC0900-MG | ecosystem: Environmental > Terrestrial > Soil > Unclassified | place: USA: Iowa... | reverse complement strand
ACTATTATATGGATAGTAGCTATAACAATAATAGGATTACTATTAAGTAATTTAATTTATATGATATATCCAGTAGAAAATTTAAAATTGCCTATATCTATAGTTAAAGGGTCGATTAGTTATATTCTTATTTTTGTAGCTCTTTATCATTGTGTATATTTCTCCTTAGGAATAAAGTTTGCACGAATATTTTACTTTATTATTTTCTTTGTTATAATGGCAGGAATATTAACTATAGGTGAGTTTCTTAAAGGTGAACCACTACCTAGCTGGTTATCGAGTATAGAGAGATTTTTAGTGCTATTTCAAAGCAACACTGTAGCTAGTAATATTATATTGGTTATGTTAGTTCTAGCTGTTTTGGCTTTAATAGCTACTATCTCAGTAGTTATTTACGAAAAGAAAGATTTTTAGGAGGGAGAATTTATGGGAGCGCTTTTAAAAAAGGACTTTATAACTAGTAGATATATTTATACTATTTCTATTTTAGTTGTGGGAATAGTAGTATGCTTTGCTTCTATGTATAGTTTTGAAGCTACATTGTTGATTTATTTATTAGGAACTTTCATGGTGCCTTTAATGGCAAATAAATTTACGGCTACAGATGAGATGAGAAAAAACTATGATGTTATAATTAACAGTTTTCCTGTTAAAAGAATTGATGTAGTGTTAAGTAAGTTTATTTATTACCTTATATCTTATGTTTTGTGTTCATTTATTCTTTTATTAATAATGTTTCTAGTTGGAAACTTTACTAAAGAACAGTTAACTATAATTTATATTATTCAATCTCTATCTTTTATATATTACTGTTTAATAATTGGGATTACTAATTTTATATACTATAGATATGATTATGGTGTTGCTACAAAATATTCTTCAATTATTATTATTGCAATTATAAATGTACCTATAATTATTCTTCGCCTTGTTGATAATATAAATCCTAACATTTCAGTTAAAATCACTAACTATGTGTTAGAAAGTACAGCTCATGGAATTTATATGGCTACAGCTATCATTCTAGCAGGATTAATAATATATGCTTTATTTGTACAATTATCTATAATAGGATATAGGAAAAGAAATTTGTAGTATCATAAAAGCTATACAATAAATTTAAACTTGGAGGAAATTCAATGAATATAATAATAAATAACTCTTCAGGAGAACCTATATATTCTCAGATAGAAAAACAAATAAAGGACGATATCTTAACAAATAAGTTATCACCTAATGAGCCATTACCATCTATACGAGGACTTGCTAAAGATTTGAGAATTAGTGTTATAACAACTAAAAGAGCCTATGATGAGCTAGAACGAGAAGGTTTTATATACACAGTTCCAGGGAAGGGGTCCTTTGTAAATGTTCAAGATAAAGAAATTTTAAAAGAATCTATTATGAGAAATATGGAAGAGTATTTAATTAAGGCAATAGAGGAAGGGTCTAAAGCTGGAATATCAGTAGAGGAAATCATAGAAAGTTTAAAGGTACTTGCTGAAGAATATAACCTATAGTAGGAGGAATATTATGGATAATGTATTGTATATAGATAACCTATGTAAGAAATATAAAAATTTTAAGTTAAATAATGTATCTTTACAATTGCCTAAGGGATTTATTATGGGGTTAATTGGGGAAAATGGAGCAGGTAAAACTACTCTAATAAAACTTATAATGAATTTAGTAAAGAAGGATAGTGGAGATATAAAAGTATTTGATAAAGATAACGTTAAATTTGAAAGGGAGATAAAAGATAGAATTGGTTTTGTTTATGATGAAGCTTGTTACTATGACCATATGTCTTTAAAAGAGAATGGCAATATGTTTTCTGTGTTATATAGTAAGTGGGATAACGATAAATTTAACTACTATTTAAATAAGTTTGATCTTAATAAGGATAAAAAGCTAAAAGAATTATCTAAGGGTATGAGAATGAAATTTTCATTATGTATAGCTCTTAGCCATGGAGCAGAGTTCATAATAATGGATGAACCTACTGTGGGACTAGACCCAGTGGTTAGATCAGAAGTTTTAGAAGAACTTCAATGTCTGATGGAAAATGAAAATATGGGAGTATTAATATCTACTCATATAACTTCAGACCTTGAAAGAATAGCAGATTATATTACTTTTATAAAGGATGGAAATATTATATTTTCAAAACCGAAAGATGAAATAATGGAATCCTATAAAATTATTAAAGGTGACAGTAGTATACTTACAAAGGAAGTAGAGAAATACTTTGAGGGTATAAATAAAAATAGATTTGGGTTTGAGGCATTGACATCACAAGTTGATAAAGTAAGGGAAGTTTTAAAAGATAATGTTGTAGTAGATAAGGTTACAATAGAAGATATAATGATTTTTAAAAAGTGAAGTAAATACAAGTGAATTAAATATGTAATTAACCATGCTTTATGTATAATTTCTAAATTTGTTATACATAAAGCATGGTATTTTATTACTCAAATTTATATAGGGAAATAGGCATAACAAGTAATTGTTAAGAAAAATACATATTAAAACTATATAGACATTCTTCGTAGTACGAAGTAAAATATTTATTGGGGTGTTGTAGAAATATTAATGGGCAATTTAATTGCAATTATTAATATTAATCTTAATAGAATAAAATTTTATAGTAGTGGGGATTGATATTATGGAGAAAAGAATAGACTTAACAGAAGGGTCTATAAGTGGAAAGCTAGTTAAATTAGCCCTTCCTATTATGGCAACTTCATTTATACAAATGGCCTATAATCTAACAGACATGATTTGGGTTGGAAAGATAGGAAGTACAGCGGTAGCGGCAGTAGGAACAGCAGGTTTTTTTAGTAATTTAGCTGCAGCCCTTACCATGATAGCCAAGGTAGGTGCTGAGGTTAAAGTATCCCAAAGCTTGGGACGTAAAGATGAAAAAGCAACACGTAATTACATTGTAAGTGCCCTTCAAATTAATATAGTATTATCTTTAATAATGGGAATAGTGGTATTATTATTTAGAAATAAGTTTTTGGCTTTTTTTCAGCTAGAAAACTTACAAGTTATATCCATGGCAGAAACTTATCTAGCAATAATAGCTATGGGGATGGTCATAACAAATTTAATACCAGTATTAACAGCAATATTTAATGGGGCAGGTAATAGTAAGACACCTTTTATTATTAATACGGTAGGGCTAGTAGCCAATATAGTTTTTGATCCGATTTTAATTTTTGGTGTGGGACCTATTCCAGAGATGGGAGTTTTAGGAGCTGCTTTAGCAACCATAGGTGCACAAAGTATAGTTGTAGTTTGTTTTCTAGTTTCTATTTTAAGAAGTAAGGAAAAATATTTAAAATTTAATTTATTAAAAAAACCTGACTTTAGAGCTATAAGAAGTATATGTAAGCTGGGAATTCCCTCTGGAGTTCAAAGTGGATTATTTACCACCTTTTCTATTCTAATAGCACGGGTAATAGCTGGTTCTGGTGAAGTAGCCATAGCAGTACAAAAGGTTGGGGTTCAAATTGAAGCAATAACTTGGATGACTGCAGGTGGATTTTCAACAGCTCTTAGCTCTTTTGTTGGACAAAATTATGGAGCTAAAAAATATGATAGAATTAAGGAAGGATATAAGGCCACTATTTTTATAGCCGGTGTAGTTGGAATTTTAGCAACCCTAGTGCTAATAATAGGTGGAGAAGAAATATTTTCAATATTTATAAAAGAAAAAGAGGCTATAATGTTAGGAAAGGATTATTTAAGAATCCTTGGATATTCTCAATTATTTATGTGTATTGAGATTACAACAGTAGGAATGTTTAATGGGTTAGGCCGAACATATATACCAGCTGCTGTAAGCATTATATTGACAGGTCTTAGAGTTCCGGCATCTATGATATTATCATCACCCAATATTTTAGGTATAGATGGAGTTTGGTGGAGCATTAGTATGAGTAGTGTGCTTAAAGGAATAACTATTGTGATTATTCTATATTACATGATTAAGAAGAAGAACTTATTACAAGATAGTATATCTGTAGAAGTGGCTTAATATAAAATTAAATAATAAAGTAAAAGGCTGTATCAAAATAATTCGCTAAACATTAATTTAAAATTTAGCTTATTTTGAGACAGCCACTTTTGTTATATTTATAACTTTACGTATATTTTATTATTTTACCATTTCAAGCTTTTCTATGATTACACTATAAGAGCCATCTGGTGATGTAACCTCTATTTTTTCTCCTAAGTTTCTTTTGTATAATGCTTTCCCTAAAGGACACTCTATGCTAATTTTATTGTTAAGAGGATCTGCTTCAACTGTGGTTACCATGGTAAACGCTTCCTCTTCATCATCATCTAAAAATCTTAGAGTTACAATTTTTCCAATACCAACTTGATTTTCTGATGTATCATCATTTATTATTTTAGCAGTTTTGATCATTCTTTCTAGGTAACCCATGCGTCTGTTATTGTCAGCTCTATTCTTTTTAGCTGCTTTATACTCAAAATTTTCACTTAAGTCGCCATGAGCTCTAGCTTCTTTTAGTTCTTCATTTATCTGAAATCTAATTACATTTTTTCTGTGTTCAAGTTCATCTTTTAAAATTTTAAGTGCTTCTTCAGTGAGATAATTATACATAAGTTAAAACCTACCCTCTAAATTAAAAATATATTTATATAATAATATTATACAGCTAAAAATATTTATATAATATGTTCTTTTAAATAATATTTACTCTAGAATGAAGTAAAAGACTTATTTTAAATTTAATTTAAAATAAGTCCTACTTTATAATTAATTAACTTATTAAGTTGAAAATAATAAGTGTTAAATGGTATAGATATTCATTATAGGAGCTGATTTTGAATAAGTCGAACTATTGGGCTTTCTGGATATAAAATATTTGAAAGTTCATTATAAAGAATAGTAATTCTAAATAGCCCACTAGAAGCTGGTGTAAATTCACCAACTTGATAATATAATACTAAGCCTTCTGGAGTTAAGTAGAATTTTTGAGTGTCAGTAACTCCAGTATATGGTGTAGTGAAATTTATATTCATTTCATTAGCTTTTTCTTTAGCTATATCACTAATAATCTGAGTATAGTTCATGCTACTATTAAATAAATTACCGAAGTCATAAACTTCTCCAGTATTTACGTCCATAGTTAAAGAAGTGAATAAAGTACTGCCAGTTGGATTATCTTCAGTTTCTGTGTGCAAAGACATTACTATACTTAACAAACCATTTGAATTTAGTGGAACTTCATAAGCGCTTTCTACTGTTGTAAAATTAACTTTTTCAGGGATTAAAACTTCATTAAGCCACAAGGAGTTTAATGTATCAATAATTTCTTGATTGACTATATCATTAGTATCTTCATTTCCACCACTTTGAATAAATGGATATTCAAGCTTAAATTGTGAAGGTGATAATACTTGAGTTTCTAAATTAACCATGTTGTTATCTTCTGGTGGTGTGTAACGTCTACCAAAACACTCAAAGTAATCTATTCTATTTAAGCTTACACCAAAGTAAACCCATCTCCAACCAGTCCATCTAAAACCATATGCAGTTCGTCTATCTACATTAATAAGCCACGCCCAAAAAGAATTTCCATTACGAAGCCATATATATACAAATTGAAATCTACATGGCCTTATAGAGCCAGGTGATACGGCAAAAGTTTGAGGTCCTCCAGAAAATGATTTTTTTGGCGTCATATTTGGAGGAGGGCCTGGTGGTCCAGACTGTGGTCTTGGAGGGGTTCCAGGTTGAGGTCTTGGAGGAGTTCCAGGTTGAGGCCTTGGAGGAGTTCCAGGTTGAGGCCTTGGTGGCTGATTCCATGGTGGTATTGATGGACCAGGACCTCCGGGTAAAAATGGAGGTATTATCCTTTCGTCAAAGCACTCTTTACAGTTTTCTTCGTCATCTAAGTATCTATCAGTATAAAAATCTTGTGAGTTTATATCATAGGGTCTCCTAATGAACATAACATGCTCCTTAATAGTATTACATTATTATAATATACAATTCAAATAGGAATGTGATTTTAAAAATAAAAAACTATTTAATAAATACATAAAAAATTTTTTTGGTGACATACTATTATCATACCAATAAAATCATTATTTGTTTTGTAGTAAGTTTTCATGCCTGTGAATGTTTAAGTGATTTTCATAGAAACGAGAATTTGAAGGAGGAATAGCTTATGAAGAATGTTTATCAATCTACGCATATAGCTACTAGCCCGAAAACAAAGCAACAACTTAGGAAATTTAAAGAAGAGTTATCATGGGATAAAGAACGGGGTATTAACCGAAAATAATATCATGATAGTATAATGGTTTTATTGTTATAATAAATAGTGGAAAGCCTTTCTGCAAGGTAGCAGAAGGGCTTTCCTTAATATAAGGCTATTGACATAAAAGTGCTTATAAGCAATCATATAATTATATAATTAATGGAAAGGGTGATTAAACATGGTTATCATAGAAAATTCTTGGGATGAAAAGTTAAAAGGTGAGTTTGATAAGCCTTATTATATAGAATTAAGACAATTTTTAGTTAGTGAATATAAAACTAGAAACATATTTCCGGATATGAATAATATTTTTAATGCTTTAAAATTGACCAGTTATGAAGAGGTTAAGGTAGTAATCTTAGGTCAAGACCCATATCATGGAGCTGGCCAGGCACATGGATTATCTTTTTCAGTTCAACCGGGAGTTAGAATTCCACCATCGCTTTTAAATATGTATAAAGAATTACAAAATGATTTAGGCTGCTATATTCCTAACAATGGGTATTTAGTTCCGTGGGCAAAACAAGGAGTGTTGCTTTTAAATGCTGTACTTACAGTAAGGGAAGGTGAGGCTAACTCTCATAAAAATAAGGGATGGGAAAATTTTACTGATAAAATAATATCATTATTAAATGAAAGAGAAAAGCCAATAGTATTTTTATTGTGGGGAAATAATGCAAAGGAAAAAATAAAACTTATAACTAATCCTAATCACTATATTTTAACAACCGTACATCCAAGTCCTTTATCTGCAACTAGAGGATTTATGGGATGTAAGCATTTCTCTAAAACCAATGATATATTAAAATCTTTAGGACAAAATGAAATTGATTGGCAAATACCTAATATTTAAGTTAAATAGTAAAGACTATCTCTAAATAAGATAATTAATTTGAGTAGTGTTTTGTTTTAACTCTAGCAATTTATGAAAATCTATTTTTACATTCAATGGCTTTTCTAACACACCAATAGGAATTTATAGCCTATTGTAAATTCGAATAGATAAAATATAACTATTTAATGTTGTAATTATTAAAGTTTAATTATTAACAAATAGTTATAATGTATTTGAATTGAGTATGAAAGAGGGTATATATGATGATTGAAAAGATTAGTGTAAAAAAGGTTAGAGAAGATGCAGAAGAACATTTCAGAAAAGGAGAATTTTATTGTTCAGAAGCTATAGTTTCATCTATTAAAAATAACTTTGAAGTGAACATGCCAGATGAAATGATTGCAATGGCTTCCGGATTCCCTGTAGGTATTGGAAAATCAAAATGTACATGTGGAGCTGTTACAGGAGCGGTTTTATGTCTAGGATATTTCTTTGGAAGAACTAAAGGAAGCAATCCTCAAGATCCTAAGAGCGTTAAGGCTTTACAATTAGCTTATGAATTACAAGATAGTTTTAAACAAAAGCATAAATGCCTATGCTGTAGCGTTCAAACTAAAGGTATGGATATGGCATCTGGAGAGCATAAAGCACAATGTATAAGATTCACTGGAGAAATGGCTGAAAAAGCTGCAGAAATTATAGTAAGAGAATTAAATATTGAAAATATTGATGAATAGTTGAGGAAGATGAGTATGAATTATATTAAAAAAATACCATTACCTATGGCAGCTGTAATGCTTGCCTTAGCTGCATTAGGAAATTTACTATCATCATATAATATAGTGTTTAAAAATATTCTAGGAGCGGTATCTGCAATAATATTAATACTTCTTACAATAAAGATTATAGCTTGTTGGAAAGGGGTAAAGGAAGAAATAAAGAATCCCGTTATTGCAGCAGTTATACCTACCTATTCTATGGGAGTTATGCTTTTAGCAGGATATTTAAAGGAAATATCTTTTACAGCTGGAGTTATTCTATGGTGGGTTGGAGTATTGATCCATATAGGGCTAATAATATTTTATACTAAAAACTTTATTTTCAAATTTGATATCAAAAAGATATTTCCAAGCACATTTATTGTTTATGTGGGCATAGGTGTAGGTGGAATAACTGCACCAGTATTTAATTTAGCTCCACTTGGACAAGTTTTTTTCTGGGTTGCTTTTATTTCACTTGTTATACTAGTACCGATTTTAGGTTATAGAACCCTTATAGTAAAGGGAATTCCAGAACCAGCTTTTCCAACTACAGTAATATTTGCAGCACCAGCTGCACTTACACTAGCTGCATATTTAAATTCTTTTTCAGAAAAGAATATTGGTATGGTAACATTTTTAGCAGTATTAGTAATGATATTATACTTATTTGGAATTGTGTATCTTGTACAAGGTTTAAGACTTAAATTTTATCCAAGTTATGCTGCATTTACATTCCCTATGGTAATAAGTGCAATTGCAATGAAGGGTACTAATGGATTTTTAATAAAAGCAGAAAAAGGAGTATCTTGGCTAAAATATATAGTTAAGTTTCAAGAGGGCATTGCAATCATTATAGTACTATATGTGCTTGTGAGATTTTTAATGTTTATATTTAAGAAGGATACAGTCAAGGTAAATGCTACAGTATCAAAATAATTAAAATGTCAATTTTATAATATAATAAACTCTGTGGAGAAGATTTCTTCATAGAGTTTTGTTAGTTTAATGGTAAAAAAAGTAATAAACGAGTGTACAAATGAAATAAAACATCAAATATAATATGGATATAAATTAACATAATGGAATATAATTAGTAAAAATACTTTAATATACAATGAATATGATAAATATCGATAAAATACCTTTAAAAATAATAAAAAATTTATTTAAAATAGGTTGATTTTTGTAATCGATTAAATTAAACTAGATAATTGAGTGGAAATTTAATGTCTAAGGTTTCTAATAGTAAATAAATTTACTTTTAAAACAAAGCAATTATAGGGGGAAAGAAATGGCTAAAAAAGACGAAATACAAACTGATGGATCACTTAAAAGAGATCTTGGACTAGCTGCAGCTACAGCTATTGTAGTTGGAAATGTAATAGGTTCAGGAATTTTCATGTCGCCTGCAAGTTTTGCAAGAGTAACAAATCCTAAAGTAGCTATACTAGCATGGGTTTTAACCTCCATAGGATCATTACTTATTGCTTTAAGCTTTGCTAATTTGGGATCAAAAATGCCTAAAACCGGAGGCCCAATTGTTTATACAAGAGCTGCCTTTGGTGATTTTGCAGGATTTTTAATTGCATGGTCCTTTTGGATAGGTGCATGGGTAGGTAATGCTGCGATAATTACAGCATTTATGAGTTATTTTACATACTTTGTTCCAGCTGCTAACAATCCACTAGCTGCATTCCTGATATCTTCTGCAGTGGTATGGATATTTACATTAATAAATATATATGGTGTAAAGTATGTTGGAAAAATAGGAGTTATATCAACTGTGTTAAAAATTGCAGTACTTGTTGTGTTTATTGTAATTGCTGCACTAAACTTTGATCCAAGCTATATGAATACTGTTTCTAGTCCAGAAGTAAGCGGCATGGGAACATTACCATCAGCTATAGCTATAGCACTATGGGCTTTCGTAGGATTAGAAAGTGCTACAGTAGCAGGTGGAGAAATAAAAAATCCAGAAAAGAATATTAAAAAAAGTACTATATATGGAATCTTAATAGTATCTGTTATATATATTGTGATGAGTGTTGTTTCTATGGGAGCTATGGATCAAGCAGCTCTTGCAAACTCAGATGCACCACTAGCAGATATTATAAATAAAGCTACAGGAGCTTCATGGGGAGGAACTTTCATAGCTGCTGGTGCACTAATTTCTACTTTGGGAGCAACTTCTGGATGGTTATTAACTACAGCTAGAAGTGCTGTTGGAGCAGCAGAAGATGGATTATTCCCAGCAATATTTAAACGTATCAATCCTAAATTTAATACTCCAGTAGCATCTCTTGTTATAGGAAGTACATGCATGAATCTGCTTTTAATAATGAACTATGTAGGGTCTCTTAGAAGTGCATTTGACTTTATGATATTACTAGCTACATTATCATTCTTACCAGCATACACATTCTCAGCAGCTGCTGAAATAGTATTACTATGTAAGAAATCAAAAGATTTTAGCTTTATAAACTTCTTAAAGAGTTCATTCTTCTCATTACTTGCATTTGCTTATTCTATATATGCTATATATGGAACAGGAGCTGATGTAGTAATGTATGGATTTATATTAATGCTTGCAGGAATACCAATATATGTTTACATGATGCTTCAAAAGAATAAAGAAGATAAGAATATAGATAAAATAAGAGAAGCTGCAGGATTAGAGAAATAGTACAGCTTTCTTAACTAATTTAATATATGAAATAATAAACAGTCTGTTTTAGAATAACCTAAATCAGACTGTTACTATATAATTTATAATATGATCTTAATCATTAAATTTTAAGAAAATATTTATATCTTCTTCTATCATTTTTAAAGAAGTTCTCCAAAAATCCTTAGAAGTGATATCAATATTCATTATTTTAGCCACATCACTTAAGGAATTTTTTCCTGTTACTGAAAGAAGGGTTTTATATTGTTCTGGGAAGGAATTACCTCTCTTTAAGTATTCAGCATAAAGACCTTTTGCAAATAATTGACCAAAAGCATAAGGGAAGTTATAGAAATTATTATCAGCATAATAATAATGATTTTTACAAGCCCACATATATGGATGAAGGTAATTAGGGTCAAGGGCATCTCCATAAGCTTCTCTTTGGGCATTAATCATTATTTTATTTAAATCTTTTACACTAAGAGAACTTTCTTTTCTTCTTTTAAGTAATTCACTTTCAAATAAAAATCTGCTATAAATATCAACTATGACTTGAGTACAGTCACTAATTTCACTTTCTAAGATAGAGAAGGCCTCTTCTTTAGTAGCAGTTTTAATTGCTGCTTTTTTTACTATAGTTTCACAGAAGTTAGAAGCTGTTTCTGCTATTGGCATAGGATATTGTGCATTTAATATACTTTCATTGTTAAGGCAATATCCATGATATCCATGACCAAGCTCATGTGAAAGAGTAACTACATCACTAAAGGTATTTCCATAGTTTAATAATACTCTACTCTCACCAACATTAGGAAGTCTAGAGCAGAATGCACCTCCTACTTTTCCTTCTTTAGGCAAAACATCTATCCATGATCTTTCCATAGCATTTTTGGCAAAATCCGCCAAGTCATCACTAAAGGTTCTAAAATTATCAACTACACATTTACATCCATCTTCATAGGTATAAGTCATATCCACATTTCCCATAGGGGCAAATAGATCATAAAATGGTAGACCATTTTTATGGCCTAAAAGTTCACCTTTTCTTTTAAGATATTTTCTAAACACAGGCATTGATTCTTTCATAGCATCTAGCATAGCATCTAAAATTTTCTTATCCATTCTTGAGGTAAAAAGAGTTTTATCTAGTGGAGAAGAAAAACCTTTCATACTACAAAGTGTTATAACCTCACCTTTTATTCCGTTTATGGCTGCTGCCATACCATCATGGATTTTTTCATAGGACTTAATTTCAGCCTCATATGCTTTTTTTCTAATAGTGGAATCAGCTTCATAAGCCATATTTCTAATCATTGATAAAGGGAGTTGTTTATTTTCTCCATCTAATTCTATATCAACCATAAGGCTAGAAGTTAATACATTTTTAAGTTTGCACCAAGCATCTGAACCAGTATTTTTCATTTTTGCTATTATAGCCTCTTCTTTATCACTTAGAATATATTTTGCATTTTCCGCTTTTTCTTTAAGAAAAAAGTTATGTTCTTTAAGTAATTTAGAACCCTGAGTTATTTTATCTAAATCTTTAAGATCTCCAATCCATTTTGTAATTTTAGCTTCGCTTTCAGCTAGATTACTAATCTTAGAAGAAAGAATATCATTATATTTTAAAGCAGTTGAATTTTTAGTATCTACACTAAGGGTTAAGTGAATCATACTACCTAATTTTCTTGCTAGAGTTTTTAATTCTATATTCATAGATATAAAATTTTCTAACAATTTATCAGGTGAATCTGTACTATCAATAATGTTATTAGTAGTGGTTATGAAATTTTCTATAAGTTCATCTAGCTTATTCAAATCTTCTTTAAATTCATTGCATTCAAAGGAAGAATAAAGCTCTTTGAGACTCCAATTAAGTTCCAAATTTATCAACTCCTTATACATTTTAACACTATTATAACATAAAAATACTTTAATGGTAAAATTAATCCAAAAATTATCCTATTATAAAAATAGCAAAAATAATTATTCTACATATTATAGAGTATGAGTAAGTGAATTGTTAAATTGGGTTACTAATATTATTTTAGGAGGAGATTATGAGAAAGAAAACTATTAAGTTATTAAGTGCTTTAATTTGTGCATTTATATGTGTTGGACTATTTACAGGATGTAATAAAAATGAATCAATAGACAAAGGAAATGAAGGCAATAAAGATAAAATAACAACCATACGACTTAATGAAGTAACTAGATCAATTTTTTATGCACCAATGTATGTAGCTATTAGTGAGGGATTCTTTGAAGAGGAAGGAATTGAAATTGAACTTTCTACAGGTCAAGGTGCAGATAAAACTATGCAACAACTTATTAGTGGAAGTGTTGATATAGGATTCTCAGGACCAGAACAAGTAATGTATATTTATAATCAAGGGAGAGAAGATTATCCAGTAATATTTGCCCAGTTAACTCAAAAGGACGGATCATTCTTAGTATCTAGAGAAAAACATAGTGAGTTTTCATGGCAAGACATTAAAGGAAAGATGGTTATAGGGGGAAGACCTGGTGGAGTACCTGAAATGGCTCTTGAATATGTACTAAAAAATGAGAATATAGACAAGGATAAGGACTTAAATTTAGTTACTAATATAGCATTTGATGCAGTTCCAGGAGCATTTAAAGGTGGTACTGGAGATTATGCGGCTATATTTGAACCAACTGCTAGCGTAATTGCAAATGAAATAAATGGTTCTGTAGCAGCATCTATTGGAGAAAGTGCGGGAAACCTTCCATACACATGTTTTTATACTGTTCAATCTTATATTAATGACAATGAAGAACTACTAGTGAAATTTGTTAAGGCTATTCAAAAGGGACAAGAATGGGTAATGTCTAATGAGGATGCTACAGTTGCAGCTTCTATAAAAGATTTCTTTCCAGGTACAGATGAAGAAGTAATAGCAACAGTTGTAGGAAATTATAAAAAAATAGAAGCCTATGCTAAAACTCCGACAGTAAGTGAAGAGGACATGAATAGATTAATGGATATTATAGAATCCTATGACTCTGAACTTTTAACTAAAAGACCACCATTTAAAGATATAGTTAATAATTCAATTAGTGAAAAGGCTATGAAGAAATAAAGAATAAAAAATGATTTTCAATAATAATTAAAAACTATAAATTGCATATACAAGTAAATAATTTTAAAGGAACATGTCTTTAGGATTTGGAAGGCATATTCCTTTTATTTATATACCATATAAGTTTTGTTATCAACATTTATTATAACCTCATATATTAGTACTATAAAATATTAAAGAATTCAGAAGCTAAAGATTATAAGTAATTATAGAAAATAAATTAGAAAACTAAGAAGATAAAAAATAAAGATATGGAGATGGAGATATGAATAGAATAGAAATAAAGAATGTCTACATGAACTATCATACATTATCTGCAGAAACTGTTGCCTTAAAAGATATTAACTTCACAGTAGAAGGTGGAGAGTTTGTAAGTATAGTTGGACCTTCAGGATGTGGAAAATCCACAATTTTAAATATAGTATCTGGGCTTATTAAAGCTTCATCAGGAGATATATTAGTTAATGGACGTGTTCAAGAAGGGTACTCAAATAAAATTGGATACATGTTTCAGAAGGATCAACTATTTGAGTGGTTAACGGTATTGCAAAATGTAAGTATAGGATTAAAAATTAAAAAGATGATGAATGAAGATGCAAAAATTAAATTAGAAAAACTATTAAGAAACTATAATTTATGGGAGTTTAAGGATCATTATCCTAGACAATTATCAGGTGGTATGAGGCAAAGAGTAGCTTTAATTAGAACCTTAGCTTTAGATCCAGAAGTTTTACTTTTAGATGAACCTTTTTCAGCTTTAGATTATCAAACTAGACTCAACGTGAGTGATGAAATATACGAAATAATCAAAAATGAAGGAAAAACAGCCATCATGGTTACTCATGACATATCAGAGGCTGTGTCTATGTCATCTAGGGTAATAGTATTATCTAAAAGACCAGCTGTAATAAAGAAAATCATAAATATAGAATTTGATGGAGAAAACTTAACTCCTTTAAAGTGTCGTGAACACAGTAAGTTTAGATTATATTTTAATGACATATGGAAGGAGATGGATTATGATGATAAGTAAGGAACATGAAGATTATCTAAAGAAGGTAAAAAGAAGCAGAAGAAAGATTATTTTTGCTAGGATACTTATATTAGTTGTATTTTTTCTTCTATGGGAAGTATTAGGCAACCTAAAGGTGATTGACCCATTTTTAACTAGTACACCATCACGAATGTTTAAGAGTTTTATGAAGTTATATAATGACGGAGCTTTAATTAATCACATAACGATAACTTGTTATGAAACTATAATTGGATTTACTCTAGGAACCTTGCTAGGGACTATAATTGCTATAATGCTATGGTGGTCAGACTTTCTTTCAAATGTTTTAGATCCGTATATTGTAGTATTAAATGCTCTTCCAAAGGTAGCTTTAGGACCTATAATAATATTTTGGGCAGGGAATGGAATGAAGGCAATTATAATCATGGCATTGTTAATTTCTATAATTTCTACAATAATAAGCATACTTTCAGGTTTTAGAGAAGTAGAAGAAGATAAAATAAAACTTTTAAAGACCTTTGGAGCATCAAAGTTTAAAATTTTAACTAACTTAATAATTCCAGCTACAACGCCAACTTTTATATCTGCATTAAAGATAAGTGTAGGTCTTTCTTGGGTAGGGGTAATAATGGGAGAGTTCTTAGTAGCAAAAAAAGGTCTTGGATTCTTAATAGTATATGGAGGGCAAGTAGCACAATTAGATATGGTAATGATGAGTGTAGTTATACTTTCAATCATTGCTTATTTAATGTATGAAGTAGTTCATTATTTTGAAAAAAAATATGCCACAAAGCTATAAAATAAAAAATAATCCATTACATTTATCAGATTTAAATAAGTGTAGTGGATTTATTATATAAATATAAGATATTAGAGTATAATAAATGTTTAATATTAATAATAGAATTTGTAAAAGTTTATGATATAATTAAGCCAGCAGATAGGGGGAAAAATTATGAAGACAAGAAAAGCATTAGCGTACATAACGTTAATAGGTGTAGTGGTAGCTTGGGGAATATCATTTGTTAGTATAAAAGTAGTATTAGATGCATTTTCACCTGTAGCAATGGCCTTTGTTAGGTTTTTTATTGCAACTGTAACACTTATTATAATAAAGCAATTTACCAATAAAGAGAAGGTTAATAAAGAGGATTATGGAAGATTGGCTATTAGCGGAATTTTTGCTATTACCTTATATTTCTTCTTTGAAAATAATGGTATATTAAGAGTGTCTGCTAACTCAGCATCAATAATAGTAGCTACTTTACCTGTAGCAGCAATAATAGCAGATAAAATATTCTATAAAACTAAGATATCTAGATTAAGTATTATTAGTATTGTAGTATCAATATTTGGAATTTACTTAGTTATAGGAAAAGATATAGTAGGTGGATCTTTATCAGGATATCTTTACATGTTTGGGAGCGTAATATCATGGTGTGGGTATTTGATAATTACAAAGCCGCTGTTTAAAAAATATTCCAACATAACTATTACAACTTATCAGTCTATTTTTGGAACATTAGCATTTATACCGTTATTACCTTTTGAGACCATAAACTTTCAAATGATTAATGGTAATATAATTTTAAATCTTTTATTTTTAGCACTAATATGTTCTTCTTTTGGAAACTTTGGATATAATTTTGCTTTCAAAGAATTGGATGTAGGGATATCTACTTTATTTTTAAATCTATGTCCTGTGGTTACCTTTATATTTAGTTTCTTTATACTTGGAGAAACTTTAAGAATTAGTCAAATAATAGGTTCAATAATTATTATAGGATCTGTATATATTGCAACTAAACCTCCTAAAGTACAATTAGAACTTGACGATAATATTAAGAAGATGGATGAAAATAAAGCTATTAATGATATAGAATCTATAGAAGATATTAAAGTTAACCTTTAATAGTTGTTATATATTTTATTTTGTACAAATATATTGCTTAAAATATTCTATGATCTGTGAAGATTAATAGTCCAAAGAAGGCTGTATATTAAGGAGGGAGTACTATGAAAAAGCTTTTTACATTCTTTATATTAGCACTTTCCTTTGTTGCATTAGCAATTACATTTAAGATATATATATATGAAAGTAGAAAGGTTAACGCTCTTCAAGATCATATGGGCTTTTTGGCCGGTAAAGGCAATATTACCTATATCAGTTCAGAGGAAGAAGCTAAGTTAGAGAAGGAAGAAAAAAAAAGGAAAAAAGAAGAAGAAAAGGCAGCAAAAGAAGAAGCTAAAAGAAAGGCTAAGGAAGAGGAAGAAGCTAAAAAAGCTGAAGAAAAGCGATTAAAAGAAGAGGAGCTTCAGAAAAAGAAAGAGGAATTAGAGAAAGCATTGAATGCATCAAAAGAAATAAATCTTGATGTAGATATAATTAATCAGTTGCCAGAATATAAAAATGGATGTGAGGCAACATCTTTAACTATGATGTTAAATTATGCAGGAGTTAACGTTGATAAGGATTCTGTAATTGCAAAAGTGAAGAGAGATTCAACTCCAATAAAATATGACTCAGAAGGGAATATAATAGAATGGGGAAATCCGAAGAATGGATTCGTTGGAGATATAACAGGAAAAACTCCAGGATATTCTATAGATCCTGAGGCTCTTGCTCCAGTAATAAATGAATACTTACAAGATAAAGCACTAGATTTGACTGGGTGTGATTATGGTGAGTTGGAAAAGGTACTATCAAGTGGAAGACCAATTGTAGTATGGATAACATCTACATTCAAAGAACCGAAAATATCTTATACTTGGACAAGTAATGGAGCAGTTATAAATTCCTATTATTTACAACATGCTGTATTACTTACAGGTATGGATGAGAGTTCATTATATTATAATGATCCTTTAACTGGAGTAAAAAATGATAAAATAGATAAGGAAACCTTTAAGTCTGTTTGGACTAAAATGGGTAAAAAGGCGTTATCCTATTATAAATAAAAAATTTTAAATAAATAAAAATGGTTTTGATTTAATGTTTATTTAAATCAAAACCATTTTTGTTAAGGAATTTATGTAATATAATCATATAATTAAGTGGATGAATTAATGTGTGAAGGGCAAAATATAAGTGAGACAAGAATTATATACTTAAAAATATCATATAAGAGCTTTTAAAAGGTAGAAAGTAGTTTTTAGAATTATATTTATAGTAATGAAATTTACAAGGAGGAAAAATCATGAAAAAATTTTTAAAACTACTTATGCTGATGCTTTTTTTGTCTATGTCAGTGCTTGTAGAGAATGTATACTTATGTAAAGATAAGATGGCTAGTGCAGTTACTGTATCAAAAAACATACTTCTAGATATACCTGTAGTTAAGCAGTTGCCAGAATATCATAATGGGTGTGAAGCTACATCTTTAACTATGATGTTAAACTATGCAGGAATAAAGGTAGATAAAGTAACAGTAGTTTCAATTATGAAAAAAGATACTACCTCAATGAAGCGTGATTCAACAGGGAAAATAGTAGAATGGGGAAATCCTCAGATTGGTTTTGTAGGAGATATTACTGGAAAAAGCCCAGGATATTCTATTGATCCAGTTGCATTAAAAGCAGTAATCAATCATTATTTACCAGGTAAGGCTTTAGATTTAACGGGATGTAATTATGGCATTTTAGAAGATACAATATTAAGTGGAAGACCTGTGATTGTTTGGATCACTGTATATTTTAACAATCCAACATTTTCTCAAAATTGGACGAGCAATGGAAAAGTTGTAAAAGCAGATTTTTCACAACATGCTGTATTACTTACAGGTATGGATGAGAAATCACTATATTATAATGATCCTTTAACTGGAGTTAAAAATGAAAAAGTGGATAAAACAGTTTTTCAATCAGTTTGGACTAAAATGGGAAAGAAAGCTTTGTCCTACTATAAATAAAATAAAAACTCTATATCTAATTATATTATTAATAAGATATAGAGTTTTTTCATTTTATAAATGGGTGTGCTGTTAGTTACCTAGTATACCAACTGATGTTAAAGCATTAGATACTGCTTGAACTTCAGTTGAATTAGCTCCATATAAGTCTGTAGCAGCTTGTATTAAACCAAGTCTTGCTTGAGAGAAGTTTGTAGTTGAGTTAAAATAAACAGTTAGTGCTCTGTAATATATATTAGCAGTCTTTTCACAGCCTATATTTTGAGCAACTAAATAAGCAGCTTTATTAGGAATACCAGAATTAATGTGAACTCCACCCCAATCTCCATCTTCTGTGTTTGGTAGGTTTTGATAATTATTCATGTGAGCCGGTTGATCGTAAAGTGTAGGATTTGATAAGCTTCTTAATGCATCACCAGCTACTTTAGGAGTATATATTTCATCTCCAACTACCCAATCAGAAGAATTGAATGTCCATTGACCACCGTTTGCAACATTGTACTTATCATAGGTTTGTACTAAAACACCTAGAACATCTGACATAGACTCGTTTAATGCTCCAGGTTGATTTTCATAAGCAAGGTCTGCAGAATTTGAAGTTACACCATGAGTCATTTCATGAGCAACTACATCAAGATCTCCTGATAATGGAGCGAAATATGAGCCATCACCA
>Ga0213825_1001083_pt1 | contig 19279 bp, 18 predicted proteins | sample MC6MC0900MG_FD_179896 | JGI IMG/M metagenome (GOLD analysis project Ga0213825, IMG submission 179896) | Enriched soil aggregate microbial communities from Iowa State University, Ames, United States - MC6-MC0900-MG | ecosystem: Environmental > Terrestrial > Soil > Unclassified | place: USA: Iowa... | reverse complement strand
TGACGGTGCATTTGCACAGTATCTGGTGATTCCGCAGACCAATGTAATTATTTGTGAGCCGGGAATCCCCGAGGAATTATGTTCTTCCTTTGATCCTCTGGGCAATGCGGTACATACAGCTTTGTCCTTTGATATGGTGGGAGAAGATGTGCTGATCACAGGAGCCGGTCCTATCGGCATTATGGCTGCAGCGATTTGCCGCCACATTGGAGCCAAACATGTGGTGATCACGGACGTCAATGATTACCGGCTGAATCTGGCCCGGGAAATCTGCGGTGCCCATACTGTCAATGTAGCCAGAGAGAGCTTAGAGGATAAGATGCGGGAGCTTCATATCGAGGAAGGCTTTGATGTTGGACTTGAGATGTCCGGTAACGGCCAGGCGTTTACTTCCATGATTGACCATATGTACAACGGTGGTAAGATTGCAGTGCTGGGACTTCAGGGAAGCGATACCGTAGTGCCATGGAATAAGATCGTGGTTAACTGCCTTCAGTTAAAAGGGATTTATGGAAGGGAAATATTTGAAACCTGGTACAAGATGATGGCTATGCTAAACAGCGGCCTTGAGATAGAGAAAATTATTACCCACAAATTTGATTTCCGGGAGTTCCAGAAGGGCTTTGACGTAATGAACAGCGGACAGTGCGGAAAGGTAGTTCTGGACTGGACGAAGATTTAAAAGAATACGGGAAGAACGGATTGACATAGATAAGGTTATTTTGCCGATATGGAATATGAACGATAGGAGAGAAGTGATATTATGAAGAAAGCATTAAACTATTATAAAGAAGCGGTGGAGCAGTCCAAAGGAGATGGAACTTACAAGGAGGAGCGCATTATCACAACTCCTCAGCGAAGCAGAATCAATACAACGAAGACAGAAAATGTCATCAATATGTGTGCAAACAATTATCTTGGACTTTCAAACAACCAGGAGATTATAGATGCGGCTAAAGCCACTTATGATACATGGGGATATGGCTTGTCTTCCGTACGTTTTATCTGCGGAACTCAGGGGATACATAAAGAACTGGAAGCAAAAATCTCATCCTTCCTGGGCATGGATGATACGATTTTATACTCCTCCTGCTTCGACGCTAACGGAGGTTTGTTTGAGACACTGCTGACAGAGGAGGATGCGGTGATCAGCGATGCATTAAATCATGCCAGCATCATCGACGGCGTGCGTTTATGCAGGGCGAAACGCTTCCGTTATGCCAACAATAATATGGAGGAGTTAGAACAGTGCTTAAAGGATTCCCAGGATGCCAGGATACGTCTGATTGCTACAGACGGTGTATTTTCTATGGACGGCATTGTGGCTGATTTAAAAGCAATCTGTGATCTGGCTGACAAGTATGACGCTCTGGTAATGGTGGATGACAGCCATGCAGTAGGATTTATGGGAAAACTTGGCAAAGGCACACCGGAGCACTGCGGCGTTATGGGCCGGGTGGATATCATCACCGGTACACTGGGCAAGGCCCTGGGCGGAGCCAGCGGCGGATATACCAGCGCCAGGCAGGAAATCGTGGATTTGCTCCGCCAGAAGAGCAGACCGTATCTGTTTTCCAATACAGTTGCTCCTGCAATCGCAGGCGGGGCCATAAAGACCTTTGAAATTCTGGAGCGGAGCACGGAGTACAGGGACCGTGTTCATGAAAATACCCGCTATTTCAGGGAGAAGATAAAAGAGGTTGGATTTGATATTATAGAGAGTGATCATCCGATTGTGGCGATTATGCTGTATGATGCAAAGACGGCTGTGGAATTTGCAGCAAGGATGCTGGAACTTGGCGTATATGTCATCGGATTCTGCTATCCGGTGGTTCCAAAGGAAAAGGCCAGAATCCGTACACAGATATCCGCTGCCCATACCAGGGAAGATTTGGATTTTGCAGTAGAATGCTTTAAACGTGTAAAGGAAGAGATGGGAATTTGAAAAACGAGCGAAGTCGATTTTGTTGTAAAATGAAATGAATAAAAGCAGGGAACAGGATTGTATTTTATCCTGTTCCCTTTTTTGTGCGCGGACTGCTCTTGCCATTTAATTTTAGTTTTTGTTGACTTGACAACAATAATTTAACATGTTATCATAAGATTGCTTACCAGGAAACAAAAAGGAGATATAAAATGGAGCGGGAAATACTTCAACAATTTACGCAGCTTTATAACAATCAGGACATACTTAGCAATCTTATAAATAGTGGTTTAAATTCACGATATAGTAATTCAGAATTGCATTGTATTGAAGCGATCGGAAAGCTTGAGCACCCAAATGGAGTGCAGCTCGCTTCGCTTCTTTCTATGACTCGAGGTGCAGTTACTAGGCTTGCTAAGCGTTTGCTGCAGGATGGCCTTATCGAGCGTTATGTTCTTCCGGATAATAAAAAAGAAATTTACTATCGGCTGACCTCCAAAGGAGAGGTTTTAAATAAAGAACATGAGGTTGCTCATACGAAATGGGAAGAACGGGATATTGCCTTTTTATATTCTGTTCCAATAAAGGAGCAAGAAGTAATCCTTGACTTCTTACAAAAGTTCAATAACTATCTGAAAGATAAAATAGAGGAGGAATCGCTATGAAATATGACTTAACAACACAAGTGGACCAGTGCTTAATGGAGCAATGGCTCTCCACACAGGAAAACCGACATATAGCCACAGGACATGTGGGAACACATTTAGATACCTATGAGAAAAGTGTTATCCCACTGGATTATATTACGTGCCCGGGTATACTTTGGGATGTATCAGACGTTGCAGAAGATCGTGAAATCTCACTCTCTGATATTGAGAATTTACACATACCAGAACATGCCTTTCTATTCATATACACTGGCCGAAGTGAAAAAGAAAAGTACGGTACCGCTGATTATTTTCGTGATCATCCGCAGTTATCCAATGAGTTGATCCAGTGGCTTACAAATCAACCGCTTCGCTTTTTGGGAATTGACTGCTCAGGAATACGCCGTGGAAAAGAGCATGAACCTGCGGACAGGTTGTTGGAGAAGAATGGCATATACGTTATCGAGAACTTAAGTGGTCTTAATCAATTGTTAAGTATTGATACCTTTAAAGTCTATACTCTTTGGTTTGATGATCCTGTCGCTACCGGATTACAATGCAAAGTGGTGGCGGACGGTCGAAATTATGTATGATGATAAAAATAGGCTATGACAAAAGAATTAGAGGAGTTAAAGAAAAAACTAAGAGAACAGCTGGAAAATCAGCTTTAAGCCTTGCATCTGATTTCCAAAAGACAAAAATTGCCTGCAAATAGCAGGATAAAAAAAGACTCCTGAGAGGTTCTCTTAAGGAGTCTTACTTACGTAACGAATTTCACCGGAATAAATTGAATTTATGTAATAACGGTTAGGTTTTGTGGCACAATGTAATAGTGAACTACCCGGATCATCAGCCTAAGAGTTTTTGCATTGTGACTGCATAATATAAAAGGTATTCATACGAGCTGAAAATATATTGACAATAGTGTGCTAAAATGATACAAATAATGCTTATAAGATAGAAATGTGATAAGTGAATTTATTAAGGAATATCGTATAGCTCCTATAATAGCAATATGCTATTATAGGTAAGCCCGGTATTTTTAACATATGACAGGCAACCGTGTATGAAAATCCTTAAAGGAAGTGAACCCTAATATGAAAAACCCCCTAAATTATCAGGTCACAGAATACGACTGCGGCCCGACCACATTACTGAATGCAATGAGCTATCTTTTCACCCGGGATCAGATTCCGCCGGATATCATCAAACATATTATGCTTTTTTGTCTCGATTCCTATAATGCCAAGGGAGAGTTCGGGAAAAATGGAACCTCACGTATGGCTATGATGTTTTTCAGCAACTGGATTAATCAATTCGGAAAGATGAAGAAGTTTCCTGTTCAAAGTGAATATCTGACTGGGGACGAAGTGTATATAGGAGAAAACAGCAAGATCATATATGGTCTGCAGCAGGACGGAGTTGTGGTTGCGCGGGTAATGTTAGGCTGCTGGCATTATGTATTGGTAACTGGGGCTGATGGGGAAAATGTTTATTTATTTGATCCTTATTTCAGAAAGAAACCTTTTAAGCAAAAGGGACTGGAGCTAATCACAGATATGCCTTATCATAGGAACCGATGTGTGCCATGGGAGATGTTTAATGACACAGGAAAGGGTGCTTATGCCCTTGGCCCCAAGGAAACAAGAGAGGCTGTCATTATATTTAACAGAGTGACACAGAAGAAACCGGCAGATACCATTGAATATTTCATTTGACAATATAGGCACTTTGTGATAACCTGTATCAAACTATAAATGGAGGCAGCTATTATGAATCAGCATCAACTATTTGAAATGTTGAATAGGGACGACGATTGATAGCGCTTGTATCTGTGACAAAACGCAGGTGCAAGCGCTTATAGCGTTGCGCCTGTGTGGATAGAATATTTTAGGGACCACATTGGTAAATTTAAATTGCCTGTGTGGTTCTATTTTTATACCCATACGGGCAAGGGAAAGGTTGTGATCGTATGGGACATATTGATGATGTCCTTATGGATCTATTAGATAGCAGTAAAAATCAAATAATCATAATCCAGGAGGAATAAACAATGAAGAGTATCATTGGAGAAATCAAAGAGGTAACCGTTGAGGCGGAGGAGCTGATAAACCATATAGGTGAAACAATAAAGATTCATGGAAGCATCTATAAAATTAGGAAAATGAGTGATTTTGCTTTTGTACTGTTAAGAACAAAAAGGAACGTAGTTCAGTGTATTTATTCAAAAGAATTTTCCCTGTTTTCTCTCGATGAGATAAAGGAAGAAAGCAGCGTAATCGTGACCGCCTGTGTCAAAGGGGAAGAAAGATCCAGAACAGGCTATGACCTTCAGATGATTGAGATAGAGGTATTATCAAAGCCGGTAGAGCCAAGCCCAGTTGTAATTAATAATAAATGTGTTGATACTTCCATGGAAACTTTGCTTAATTTCAGACCGGTTACTCTTCGTAACGAAAAAGAGCGGGCAATTTTTAAACTTCAGGAAGGGATCACCTATGGGATCCGTGAGTTCTTAAAAAAAGAAAAATTTACGGAAATCCGTACGCCTAAGATCGTTTACGCAGGTGCTGAAGGCGGAGCAAATATTTTCTGTTTAGACTATTTTGGCAGAGAGGCATATTTAGCTCAAAGCCCGCAATTTTACAAGCAGATGATGGTAGGCGTTTTTGAAAGAGTGTATGAAATAGCTCCGGTCTTCCGGGCGGAAAAACATGATACCTCCAGGCATTTGAATGAATATACAAGCGTGGATTTTGAAATGGGGTACATTTGCAGTTTTGAAGACATTATGCAGATGGAAACGATGATGCTAAAACATGTAATGGAATATTTAAATGAACAGTATGGTGATGAAATACGGCTGTTAAAAGTGAAGCTGCCTGTAATCAAAGAAATTCCGGCGATTAAATTTAAGGAAGCAAAAGAATTGATATCAATGGAATATCATAGGCCTATAAAAGACTTTGATGATTTTGAGCCGGAAGAAGAAAAACTGCTTTTTGAGCTGATTAAGAAGAAAACAGGAAGTGAATTTGTATTCGTAACTCATTATCCAAGCCAAAAGAGACCATTTTATGCCATGGATAGCGTGGAGAATAAAGAGGAGACCTTAAGCTTTGACCTTTTATTCCGGGGACTGGAAATAACAACAGGCGGCCAAAGAATTCATGGGTACAAGGAACAGATTGAGAAAATGGAACGCAGAGGAATGAATACAGAATTATTTGAAAGCTATCTTATGATGCATAAATATGGGATGCCGCCTCATGGAGGATTGGGGTTAGGCCTTGAACGTTTTACAAGCAAGCTGCTTGAACAGGAGAATGTGCGGTTTTCCACTCTGTTTCCAAGGGATATTAACAGGCTGATTCCGTAGAATCAATTACCGGCCATCATGAAATTTCAGAGACAATGTTATAAATAATAAACAGTGGGGGAGGATAGAGCATAATGACAAGAGTCTATTTTGTACGTCACGCACAGCCGGACCATGCCTGGGAAGATGACAGGAGCAGGCCTTTGACAATGGAAGGCAGAGAAGACTCCAGGAAGGTATTGGAGTTTTTGCAGGATAAAAATATTGATTCGTTTTACTGCAGCCCATATAAGCGGAGTATGGATACCATATGGGAAACTGCAGCATATTATGAAACGGAAATCATCAACGATGAACGTCTCCGTGAACGTGAAAGCGGGAGAAACGGGAATCATCATGGAATGTTTCAGAAGCGTTGGGAAGATCATGACTTTCATGAGGAGGGCGGAGAATCAATCGCCATGGTACAGGAGAGGAATGTGGCTGCACTAAAGGATATACTTCAAAAGAATGATGGCAGGAATATTGTCATTGGAACCCATGGAACAGCACTAAGCAGCATTTTAAATTATTATAATACAGACTATGACTGTGATTCTTTCCTGCGGATTCTGGATTGGATGCCGTATATCATAGAGCTTGATTTTGAAGACAAAGAATTTATGGACAAAATCGAGCATTTGCATATACACAAGGAATTTTTGTGAATATAGGAAATGAATATAAAACAATAATTTCTTTCATTAAACCATAATTTTCCTGTAATTATCATCTTTCCCATGTATGGTATGGTAAGGAAGAAGAAAAAGTATTATAATAATAAATATCATATAATTACCAGAATTGATAAAAATATAAATACTATAAGAAAATCAAAACATACTTGCGGGAGGTATCTTATGCAGACATTTAAGCAGTTGTATGAAAGTATGGTGAAGTCCGTATTAAATAATGATTCGGATCCGGAGAATAATTTGGAAACCTCATATGATCCTCACCATCTGGATTGCCTTTTGAACCCGATGAAGCACCCGGTAGTGATCCGTACGGGAACCTGCACCTGTTCCAAAGAGGAACGGGAGGAATGCTTAAAGCGCTGTCCGTTCGGCGCATTGGGGATCGGAAAGGATGGAGTCACTGTTGATCCGGAGCTGTGCCTTGGCTGTGAAAATTGCATTGAAGGCTGTGCACCGGAAAAGCTGACAGCCAGTACGGACATTATCCCGGCTTTAAAAGCGATAAGAGGCTCCAAGGGACTGGTATATGCAATGATAGCTCCCGCATTTTTAGGCCAGTTTTCAAAAGAGGTTACTCCCGGTAAGCTTAGGTCGGCATTAAAAGCCGTAGGGTTTGACGGAATGCTGGAGGTTGCCTTATTTGCGGACATTCTTACATTAAAAGAAGCCCTTGAATTTGATAAGAACATCAATGATATCAATGACTTCCAGCTGACAAGCTGCTGCTGTCCCATGTGGATTGGTATGATCCGTAAAGTCTATAACCAGCTGGTCCCTCATGTGCCTGGCTCGGTATCACCCATGGTCGCCTGCGCAAGAGTTGTAAAAGCACTCCACCCCGATGCTTTGACCGTATTCATTGGACCGTGTCTTGCCAAAAAGGCGGAAGCCAGGGAAAAGGATCTGGCCGGTGCGGTTGACTATGTGCTTACATTCCAAGAGGTAAAGAATATATTTGATGCCTTGGGAATCAATCCGGCTGCCATGGAAGAAAGTGAAAAGGACCATTCCTCAAGGGCCGGAAGGATTTACGCCAGAAAGGGCGGAGTCAGCGAAGCGGTAGAAAGTACGGTAAGAGCCATTAATCCCAATAAAAAAACAGAGATCCGCACCAAACAGGCGGATGGAGTACCTGCGTGCCGGAAAATGATCCAGGATATTATGGCTGGGAATATCGAAGCAAACTTTTACGAAGGCATGGGCTGCGTGGGTGGCTGTGTGGGCGGACCAAGGTCCATTCTGGGAGTGGAGCAAGGAACAGAACTGGTCAATGATTATGGAGAAAAGGCGACTTATGTGCATCCCGCGGAGAACCCATATGTGATTGAACTACTGCACCGTCTGAACCTGGACAGCATCGAGAGTTTGCTGGAAGAAACCGATTTATTCAGCAGAAATATTACGTAAGGCGAATTGTTTTCATATGTTTTATACCTTTTTGTAAAATCAGTACAAGGGAACCATTACTGGCGGCTCCCTTGTACTGATTTTCGGTTTTCCTGTTTGCATCTTGCTTTTCACCCCTTAAAAATGCTAATATAAAGGAGTATGCATGGACAATACAGGCAACTGAAAGAAAGGAAATGGTATGGCAACAGGCAGAATGAATCAGCTGTTGGTAATGGTCAATTTATGCAGCAGTGTTGTGGAAGGAATCGAACACCTTATGGCCTTTAAGGAGAATGATCGGCTGAAAGAGGATACTGTCACAGGGCTCCTTACTTTGGAGGAGAGTTTAAAGGGATTTATGGCAGATAAATCGGTGATCCATGAAACGAAATGGATGGCACAAGTCATAAAGACACGGCTGTTTGTTTATGACCAGGAATTTAAAAACAGGCTGTACCGCTGGTATTTTTCAGCGTTAAAAGAACTTCGTAACTTAATGACAGCAGAAGTAGAGCGGTGTCCCGTTTGCTCCGGGAAAGGTGAAACCCATTATGGAGCTGTATTATATATGGAAGATGAAGATGCGGATCAATATGTGCTTGAGCCCGTCAGGGTCTTTATGAAATGCAGGGATTGCGGAAATTACTACCTTGCAAGGGAAGAAAGTCGGCTTGTAAACAGAAAGAAGGGGACAAACCGCACAAAAGTAAGATGTGAACGGCTCTTAGCTGACATAGGTGAATTTGCAGCAGAAGGAACCATGCTGTTTATCGGTGAAGAGAGAAGCCCTTTATATAAAGAGGCCAGAAAGGCCGGATATCATCCACAGGCAATGTCTCTGGAGGAAGCCGGTGGACAGATCGAAGGCGATAAGAAGGCATACCGGATTGTCCTTATTGACCGGATCTCCCGCACTCAGGATTTGAAGTTGATCCTGACCCAGGCGGCGGAGTACTTAGCAGAGGACGGGATTCTCTGGTTTGACGGCCCTGATCTTGATAAATCTATTAAAAATCTGGAAAAAAAGGGAGCTTCCATGTGGAAGGGAGAAGTGGCAGAGGTCTGCATGACGGACAGGGGAATAGACGCTCTGGCGGAAAAATGTGGACTTTCCATAAGATCATATCGCCATGTGGGGACTGCTTCCGGGCGAATTGAAGTAATTGCCCAGAAGAAGGAATGATGGACTCTATAGGAGAATGTAGAAAGAGGGAAGGAACAACGTGTTTGATAAATTAACGGACAATGATATTAAGAAAATGCAGGAAGAAATAGACTATCGGAAGCTGGTCGTTCGAAAAGAAGCATTAGAAGCGGTAAAAGAAGCAAGAGCTCATGGGGATTTAAGTGAAAACTTTGAATATCATGCCGCAAAAAAGGATAAGAACCAGAATGAAAGCAGGATCCGTTATCTGGAGAAGATGATAAAGACAGCTCAGATCATATCCGATGAATCCAAAGACGATGAGATCGGGCTCTATAATACGGTTGACTTATATTTTGAGGATGATGAAGAGGAGGAGACCTACAAGCTTGTGACAACCGTCCGCGGAAATTCCGTGAAGGGCCTTATCAGCTCAGAGTCTCCATTGGGAAGGGCTATTATTGGACATAAGGTTGGCGACCGGGTTTATGTAAAGGTCGATGGCAATACAGGCTACTACGTAGTGGTGAAACGCCTGGAAAATACAAAGGATGATGGCAGTGACAAGCTGAGAAGCTATTGATCCGCCTAAGGGGCAGGCGATATGATGAAAGATATGACAAGAGGAAATATTTCTTCTCAACTGATCCGGTTTTCCATTCCGCTGGTTTTAGGAAATTTATTCCAGCTCACCTATAATGCGGTGGATTCCATTGTAGTCGGACGGTTTGCTGGAGAAGAGGCACTGGCAGCAGTTGGTGCGGCAGGCCCGGTCATGAATATTGTGATCCTGGGGATTACGGGAATCTGCATCGGGGCTTCGGTGCTAATGAGTGAATTTTTTGGTGCAGGAAGCCATGAAAAGTTAAAGCGGGAGATATCCACCACCCTTTTGTTTGGCTTATATTTTTCCCTGGCCATTGTGGGCCTTGGGCTGCTTTTTTCCGGCGAGATTATAAGGCTTCTCCGTGTTCCAAAAGAGATCTCAGAAGATGCGGCTATTTATTTAAGGGTCATATTGATCGGAACTCCATTTACCTTTTTTTATAACGGTGTTGCTTCCGCTCTTCGGAGTGTGGGCGATTCAAAGACTCCGGTCCGCTTCCTGGCCATGGCTTCGGTTTTAAACGCATTATTAGATTTGGTATTTGTGGCAGGATTTCACATGGGGGTTTTTGGAGCAGCCCTGGCTACGGACATTGCGGAGGCGGTTTCCGCGCTTTTGTGTATTTCCTACATATATAAGAAGGTTCCCCTCCTTAAGCTTAAGCCAAAGGATGTCCGAATAGACAGGGAGCTCTTAAGTCTAACGGTTAAGCAGGGGGCGGTCACGGCATTGCAGCAATCCTGCCAGCCGATTGGCAAGCTTTTGATACAGGGAGTCATAAATCCTCTTGGAGTCAGCACCATAGCGGCATTTCAGGCTGTAAACAGAGTGGATGACTTTGCCTTTACTCCGGAACAAAGCATTTCCAGCGGAATGATGACTTTTGTGGCTCAAAACCGGGGAGCCGGTAACGGAGAACGGATAAAGAAGGGCTTTCGGACCGGACTTTTTATAGAAGCAGGCTACTGGGTGATCATATGCATTGTCATCCTGTTGATAAAGGAACCGGTGATGAGATTATTTGTCTCCAATGGGGATGGGGCCATGGTAAAAATTGGGGCAGAATATTTAAGCCTTATGGCTTTTTTCTATGTGATGCCGGCGTTTACCAATGGGATCCAGGGATTTTTCCGGGGAATGGGAAATATGTCCATCACCCTGATTTCCACTCTGATACAGATATCTGTCCGGGTGGCGTTGGTCGTCCTGCTGGTTCCGTCTATGGGAATGAAGGGCGTTCCCTATGCATGCCTGGCTGGCTGGACCTGTATGCTGCTTTATGAGATTCCCTATTATTTTTGGTTTAAAAAGAAAAATGAATTATTACAGGAGAAAAAACATGATTAAAAATATAGTATTTGACATGGGTAAAGTGTTAGTACATTACGATGGAGATATTGTCTGCAGACATTTTATTGAGGATGAGGCAGAGCGGAAGGCAGTAAGAATCGCTGTATTTGAATCTCAGGAGTGGCTGTTTCTGGATATGGGGCTGATCTCAGAGGAAGAGGCTTTAAAAAAGATGCAGGCGCGTCTGGACACTGCCCATGCAAAAGAAATGGCAGCTCTTTGCCTGGAACACTGGCATGAATATAATATGTGGCCTGATAAAGAGATGGGGGAACTGGTAGGACAGCTTAAGGAGAGGGGATATGGCATCTATCTTTGTTCCAATGCTTCCCTCCGTTTGCTGACGTGTTACAACATCATTCCAGGAATTGAACATTTTGACGGTCGCTTATTTTCCGCTGAGGTAAAGTGCCTGAAGCCACAAAAGGAAATGTATGGACATTTATTTGAGCGGTTCCATTTAAAGCCGGAGGAATGCTTTTTTATCGATGACTTGTCCATGAACATTGAAGGAGCCAGGGCCTGCGGTATGGATGGATACTGTTTTGAGGACGGAGACGTGAAACGGCTGAAAGAATTTCTGTCCACGATCAATAATAACTAGATTGTCTTTGCAATGAAATGGAGAAACGCTTATTATGTACCGGATTCAGATAAAGGATATGGATTTTGAACAGATTGCCAGATCAGGTCAGTGCTTCCGCATGGAAGGCCGAGAGGACGAAAAGGGAGTCTGGACGATTGCGGCTGGGGGAGAATATGTGGAAGCAGTAAAAGATGGAGACAGCTTCCTGTTTTCGTGCGGAGAACGAGAGTTTAAAGAAACATGGGCCGGCTATTTTGACTTACAGACCGATTACGGCGGCTATAAAAAGCATGTGGACTCGAACGATGCATATCTTAGGGAAGCCATGGAATGGGGCTGGGGTGTCCGGATTCTTCAGCAGGATCTATGGGAAATGCTGGTGACTTTTTTGATCTCCCAGAATAACAACATCACCCGCATCACTGGCAGCGTCAAGGAACTGTGTAAACGGTTCGGAGACAAAAGGAAAGGGCTTGGCCTGACCATGTCATCTGACGGGAGCTGGAAAGAAACGGTAAGAAACTATGATACCTTTCCGGAGCCGGAAAGCCTTTCTTTGGCAGGTCTTAAAGGGTTGTCCGGACTGGGTCTGGGGTACCGGGATAAATACATCCTGTCAATTGCAGAAATGTGCAGCGGTTCTGAAGGAAAGGAATGGCTTTTACGCTTAAAGGAAGCAGATTATAAAAGCGCCCACAGCATTTTGATGGAGCAGTATGGGATCGGTAGGAAAGTGGCGGACTGCGTCTGTCTTTTTGGGCTTCACCATGTGGGAGCTTTTCCTGTGGATACCCACGTAAAGCAGATCCTAGAGCTACACTATCCTCAGGGATTTCCTCTGGAGCGGTACCAGGGATTTGCCGGGATCCTCCAGCAGTATATGTTTTACTATAAGATAAATCAGATACCCCGCAGCAAGCTGCGGGGGACTTGATCCGATCTCTTGATCTTAATTGCCTGTGCAGCGGAAGCTGCCAGGCTTTTTTATTTTTTAGTTTGTCGAAATATTTCATACTTTTATCACACAATCAACAAAAATATATCACACAATTTTCACAATTCCCTTTTACCCTAAGAAAGGATGCAAAAAGCAGAAAAGAACAGGAGGAGAGAGAGTTGATTGAAGTCAGAAATCTAGTAAAGGATTACGGCGGTCATCTGGCTGTGGACCATTTGAGTTTTACGATCAATGATGGCCAGATATATGGTTTTCTAGGGCCAAACGGGGCCGGAAAATCCACTACAATGAACATTATGACCGGGTACATCGGAGCTACGGAGGGCGATGTACTGATCAATGGCCATAATATACTGGAAGACGGGGAGGAAGCAAAGAAATGTATTGGGTATCTGCCGGAGCTTCCCCCGCTAGATGTGGATATGACTGTAGAAGAGCAGCTGCAGTTTGCTGCAGAATTAAAGAAAATACCGAAAAAGGATAGAAATGAGGCTGTTTATGAGGTCATGGAGCTTGCCAAACTGGTGGATGTAAAAGGCCGTTTGATCCGTAACTTATCAAAGGGCTACCGGCAGCGTGTAGGTCTGGCCCAGGCTGTTTTAGGATTTCCTCCGGTCATTATTCTGGATGAGCCTACCGTAGGACTGGATCCCAAGCAGATCATCGAGATCAGGGATACCATCCGAAGGCTTGGGCAGAACCATACGGTTATTTTAAGCTCCCATATCCTTTCCGAGGTCAGCGCAGTTTGCGATCACATCATGATCATTGACAAGGGAAGGCTGATTGCCAGTGATACACCAGAAAATCTGGAACGCCAGATGGCCGGAACCGCCGGAATTGAGCTTTTGGTGAAAGGAACTAAAGAACAGATCCTTGAAATTCTGGAAGCCATTCCCCAGGCATCCGATGTGTCGGTACAGGAAAGCGGAGAAGAGGGAATAAACAGGGCGTCATTCCGCATCAGCACAGAAGCGGAAGAGAAAGAAGAGGAAGAGGATATCCGGGAAACCATTTTCTTTGCATTTGCAGACCAGAGGCTTCCCATTCTTTCCATGCAGACCACAAAAGCGTCTTTGGAAGAGGTGTTCCTTGAACTGACGGGAGAAGGAACGGCAGAGGTCATAGAGACAGGCGAAAGCCTTGAAACTGATGATTTTGAAGGGGAGCCTTCAGAGGTTAACTTTATAGAAGAAGAGGAAGACGGAGAGGGGGATGAAGAATCATGACAGCAATTTATAGAAGAGAACTGAAAGCCTACTTTCAGTCCATGACCGGATACGTATTTATCGCCTTTATGGTGCTGTTCATAGGGATTTACTTTATGGCTTATAACATGATGAGCGGATACCCTTACTTTTCCTATACCCTGTCTGGCATGGTGACCATTATTATGATCGGCATTCCGGTGCTTACCATGAGAAGCTTTGCCGATGACCGGAAGACGAAGACAGACCAGCTACTGCTTACCTCTCCGGTATCCGTTGCCCAGATGGTGCTTGGAAAATATTTTTCCATGATAACCGTCTATGCTGTCCCGGTACTGCTTTCCGGAATCTGTCCGCTTATCATCAAACTGAACGGAAATGCAAATTTAAAAGCGGATTATGCGTCTTTACTGGCCTTTTTCCTGTTGGGCTGTGTTTATATTGCCATCGGGATGTTTATTTCTTCTTTAACAGAGAGCCAGATCATTGCTGCGGTAGGAACCTTTGGGATCATCCTTCTTCTGCTTTTATGGCCCAGCCTTGTAGGATTTTTGCCTACATCAGCGATCGGCTCCGCAGCAGGGTTTCTGATTCTTTGGTCTGGGATTGTTTTTGCAGTTTCCCGTATGACAAGCCATGGTCCCCTTGCAGTCGTTCTGGAAGCGGCAGGAGTCCTTAGCATCGCAGTGCTGTACCTTGTAAAAAAAGATCTTTTTGAGCGTGCACTGACAAATGTTTTGGAAAAGATTGCAGTGACCGACGTGTTTCAGAACTTTGCCAGTCATTACATCTTTGATGCAGGCGGCCTGGTCTACTATATCAGCATCATATTCCTGCTGGTATTCTTGACCGTGCAGTCCATAGAGAAACGCAGATGGAGTTAGGAGGAGGGAAATGACCAGAAAATTTAAAAAAGGAGGCTACACGGCAATCCTATCAATGATTGTCATAGCAGCCGTGGTAATATTAAACTTGATCGTAGGCCGTCTTCCGGAGAAGGTACGGCAATGGGATATGAGCAGCAACCAGATCTATACCCTGGGCGGAACCACAAAGGATCTTGTTAAGGCACTTGATAAGGATGTAACGATTTATGTGGTAGCCGATCCGGATTCTGTAGATAAGCGGATTACAAGCTTTATCAAGCGCTACGAGGATTTATCCAGCCACATCAAGGTAGAAACCGTGGATTCCGTTCTTCATCCGGACCAGGTAAATAAGTTAAAAGCGCAGGATAACACTCTTTTGATAAGCTGCGATTCCACAGGCAGGACAGAATCCATCGCCCTGACGGATATCATTAAAATGGATGAAATGTCCTACTATTATTATGGACAGTCCAAGGAAACAGAATTTGACGGAGAGGGCCAGCTTACCGGAGCCATTTCTCATGTGATCAACGATGTGCAGAAAACGGTTTACGTGACGGAAGGACACGGAGAGGCGGCTCTTGGAACTACGGCTTCCGATCTGTTAAAAAAATCCAATCTGACCGTGAACTCTTTAAATCTTTTAACAGGAGGAAGCATTCCTGAGGATTGTGAACTTTTGCTCATCAATGCCCCGGCATCAGACCTGGCGAATGATGAAAAGAAGATGATCTCCGATTACCTGGATAAAGGCGGAAGGGTTTTAATCCTTGCCGGCTATGAGGAAAAGGACCGTCCAAACTTAAGTGCCCTTATGAGCGATTACGGCTTGAATCTGGAAAACGGACTTGCAGCAGATACCAAGAAATTTTACCAGAACAATCCCTATTATATTTTCCCAACGATTCAGGCGGGAAGCGAAGTGACAAACGGAATTGATGGAAAAAGTGCAGCTCTTGTCCTTCAGTCTGCAGCCATGACCCAGAAACAGGATTTGCCGGAAGGCGTGGAAGTAACTCCTTTTATGGAGACCAGTGACGGAGGTATGCTGGTAACGGCCGATAAGCAGACAAAAGGAACCTATATCCTGGGAGCTGTCTCAGAGAAGACTCTGGACTCAGGAACGGCACGTTTGACCGTATTCAGTACTCCTTCCCTTATTGATGAGGGTTTAAATACCAGCTTTACCAACTTAACCAATTTAACTCTTTTCATGAATGCGGTTACAGCTAATTTTGATGATGTTTCCAATGTATCCATACCGGCCAAGAGCCTGGATGTAACGTATAATACCGTTACCCATGGAGGCATGTGGGGAATCCTGTTTATTTTTGTTATCCCGGTGGTTACGCTGGCAGCCGGTCTGGTAATCTGGCTGAAGCGCAGACGTCTGTAAAAGGAGGCTGAAACATGAAAAAGAAAAGAGGCCTTTTGTACGGAACGGCGGCTCTGGCGGCGCTGTGTGTGATCTATGTGGGAGTGGGCCAGTATATGAACCACTCCAAAGAGCAGGCGAAGGAGAAGGAGGAGGGAGAAAAAGTCTATCTCACCGACCTCTCCAATGTTTCAAGCCTTTCCTATGATTATGACGGCCAGGAGCTGTCCTTTACGAAAAAAGACGGCAAATGGGGCTATGAAGGAGATGACCTTTTTCCGGTGAAGCAGGAGGAAATGGATTCCCTTGCTTCCACGGTTTCAAGGCTTGAAGCCCTGCGGAAACTGGAAGGAGGAGATAGCTTAAGCGCCTATGGTCTGGATAAACCCATAAGAAAGATTTCTGCAGCCGCAGAGGATGGGACAAAATCTGTGATCCTGCTCGGCAATGCCACCGGGGATGGAGATTATTATGCCTCTGTGGAGGGGCAGGATACCCCGTATCTTATCAGCTCCACATTGTACAGCAAAACAAACAGCGGTTTAGATGAGCTGATGGCCCTGGAAGAATTTCCTGCTGTTTCCGGAGCTGACATAAAAAGCATTACAGTAACAAAGGACGGCTCCAGTAAGCATTTTGTAAAAAAGAAGCTGGAAGATAAAGACGGAAATATCGAATGGTACCGGGACTCCGCGGATTCGCCGGACAACAAGATTTCCGATAATTCCGGTTTAAATGTTCTGGCAGATTCCTTAAGCAGTCTGAAGGTAAAAAGCTGTTCTAATTATAAGGTGCAGGAAAATGAACTGGCAGGTTACGGCCTGGATCATCCGGCTGCGGTCATAACTTATACTTATGATAAGAACGGTTCGGAAGAAACGTTTACTCTGTCTGTGGGTTCCCTAAACAGCGATTCCAGCTGCTATTACACCCGTACGGAAGATTCTTCCAATATTAATGAAATTGAAAAGGCTTCTATTGATAAATGTCTGACGGTAGACAAAGGCATTTCATAGAACATAAGAGGAGGAAACGCTTGCCCTTTCCTCCTTTTTTCTCTTCCCCAGCCACTTAAATTCATGGATAAAAGCCCCTCTTATAACTTGAATTTATGGTATCAATTCCAATCTTATATACCTATTTCCCGAAAATTATTTTATTTTAGTTGAAAAATCTCGATAAATGTTCTATTATGAGAAGAAATATATTAGCATAGTACAGTGATATAGAGGGAGAGGAAGAGATGAATTACAACATTGCAGTGATTCCCGGCGACGGGATCGGGCCTGAAATCATTGGAGAGGCGAGAAAGGTCCTTGATAAAGTGGGAAGTGTATACGGTCATGAGTTCCAGTATACAGAAGTATTGATGGGCGGCATTTCCATTGATACATATGGCGTTCCCTTAACTGATGAAGCCCTTGAAACAGCGAAAAACAGTGATTCCGTTCTCCTTGGGGCGGTTGGCGGAGATGTGGGAAATTCTAGATGGTACGATGTGGCACCGAATCTGAGACCTGAAGCGGGGCTACTTGCCATCCGTAAGGGTCTTAATTTATTTGCCAATATCCGACCAGCCTATCTTTATAAAGAGCTGTCTGATGCCTGTCCTTTAAAGAAGGAGATCATTGGAGACGGGTTTGATATGGTCATCATGAGAGAACTGACTGGAGGACTGTATTTCGGGGAGCGGTGTACCAAAGAGGTGGATGGCGTTATGACTGCCGTGGATACTCTTACCTATAATGAAAATGAAATAAGAAGAATTGCCGTTAAGGCTTTTGATATTGCCATGAAACGCCGGAAAAAGGTAATCAGCGTGGATAAGGCAAATGTTCTGGATTCCTCCAGGCTTTGGAGAAACGTGGTGGAAGAGGTGGCAAAGGATTATCCGGAGGTAACCTTAACTCATATGCTGGTGGATAACTGTGCCATGCAGCTTGTCATGAATCCGGGACAGTTTGATGTGATTCTTACGGAAAATATGTTCGGCGATATCTTATCCGATGAAGCCAGCATGATCACAGGCTCCATTGGAATGCTTTCCTCGGCCAGCATGAATGAAAGCAAGTTTGGAATGTATGAACCAAGTCACGGCTCTGCCCCGGATATTGCGGGTAAAAATATTGCAAATCCCATTGCAACCATACTTTCTGCTGCTATGATGCTTCGCTATTCCTTTGATCTGGACAGAGAAGCGGCAGCCGTGGAGGCAGCTGTGGAAGAAGTGCTTAAGGAAGGATACCGGACGGCAGACATTTATTCGGAAATGTGTAAAAAAGTCTCAACCGCAGAGATGGGAGATCTGATTGCGGAACGGATTGGATAAGAAAAGGAGTGTGCAGCACATGAAAAGTGATTCAGTAAAAAAAGGGATGCAGCAGGCGCCTCACCGTTCTCTGTTTAACGCGCTGGGAATGACGGAGGAAGAGATGGAAAGACCTCTGATCGGTATTGTCAGTTCTTATAATGAAATCGTACCAGGCCATATGAACCTGGACAAAATAGTGGATGCCGTTAAAATGGGAGTTGCCATGGCAGGCGGTACACCGGTGATGGTTCCGGCCATTGCAGTATGTGATGGAATCGCTATGGGACACATTGGAATGAAATACTCCCTGGTTACCAGGGACCTGGTTGCAGACTCCACAGAATGCCTTGCCAGAGCCCACGCTTTTGACGCCCTGGTCATGGTTCCCAACTGTGATAAGAATGTTCCTGGACTCTTAATGGCAGCAGCTCGTATTAACATACCCACAGTGTTCGTCAGTGGCGGACCAATGTTAGCAGGGCGTGTGCAAGGGCATAAAACCAGCCTGTCCAGCATGTTTGAGGCGGTGGGAGCTTATACCGCAGGAAACATGACAGAAGAGGCTGTGAGGGAATACGAGCAAAAGGCGTGCCCTACCTGCGGCTCCTGCTCCGGCATGTATACAGCCAACAGTATGAACTGTCTGACCGAGGTTTTGGGAATGGGACTAAAAGGCAACGGAACCATTCCTGCGGTTTATTCGGAACGGCTTAAGCTGGCAAAGCATGCGGGAATGGCGGTTATGGAGTTGCTTAAGAAGAACATCTGTCCTCGTGACATCATGACGGAAAAAGCCTTCCGCAATGCCCTGACCATGGATATGGCTTTGGGATGCAGCACCAACAGCATGCTTCA
>Ga0213825_1001081_pt1 | contig 19281 bp, 23 predicted proteins | sample MC6MC0900MG_FD_179896 | JGI IMG/M metagenome (GOLD analysis project Ga0213825, IMG submission 179896) | Enriched soil aggregate microbial communities from Iowa State University, Ames, United States - MC6-MC0900-MG | ecosystem: Environmental > Terrestrial > Soil > Unclassified | place: USA: Iowa... | reverse complement strand
ATTTCCTCAGTCCATTGAAGAATTGTTTCAAAAATTAGACATGTCTAAAGATGATGTTAATTTATTTCTAGCACATCAGGCAAATTATTTTATAATAAAAAAATCTCTTAAAAAAATTGGTGTTGGCATGGACAAAACTTTTACCAATATAGATAAGTATGGAAATATGAGTAGTGCTTCTGTACCTGTAGTTTTGTCACAGGCATTAGAGGAGAATTTAATTCATGGAGGAGATGTTATTACATTAACAGCTTTTGGAGCTGGTCTTGCTTGGGGAAGTTGTATTATACGCTGGCCAAAGAAGGAAGATTTTATTTAGGAGGAAAATATAATGAATAGCTTAAATAAAGATTGTGTACAAGTGGGAATTAGAGGTGTTGGCAGTTATCTTCCTCATAAGATTTTAAAAAATAGTGATTTAGAAAAAATGGTTGATACAACAGATGAGTGGATAAAAAAGAAAATAGGGATTAGTGAGAGAAGAATAGCAGATAATGAGGAAACTGTAGAATTTATGGCTTTAGAAGCTGCTAAAGAAGCATTATGTTCAGCTAAGATTTCCATACCTGATATAGATGCTATTATTGCAACATCTATATCCTATGAAAGAAAAGTTCCAGTTTTATCAAATAGAATTGCACAGTTACTTGGAAGAAAAGATCTTATGTGTTTAGACGTTAATGTAGGTGGGTGTTGTAATTTAATGGCAGCTATGATAACAGCTAAGAAATTTATTGATGGAAAATCAATAAAAAAAGTATTATGTGTAGCATCTGATAAAAATTCAGCTTTTATTAACTGGAAAGACAGAAGTACGTGTGTAATATTTGGAGATGGTGCATCATGTGTAATTTTAGATACTTTGGAACAAAATAAAGGAATTATTTATACTAGCTTAAAGGGAAAATATTCTGAGGCACTTTTACTTCCTACAGCTCAAATACCCGGAAATGAAGATACATTTTTAAAGATGAAAGGAAAGGAAATATTTGATTTTGCAACTGAAAATGCAGTTAAAGCTGTTATAGATGCATGTAATGGAATTAACATTGATAAAAATGATATTGATTATTTTGTTTTTCATCAGGCAAATAAAAATATAATTAACGTTATTATGGAGAAATTGGATGTAAATAAGGATAAAACTTATACAGTTATTGATAAGTATGGTAATACTACTGGTTCTTCCGTTGGAATTGCATTAAATGAAGTAGTAAAGCAAAAGAAGATTAAACAGGGGGATCTAGTTGCTTTAGTAGCTTTGGGAGGCGGATTAAATTGGAGTGTTATTCTATTAAAATGGAATGAAATTCAATCATTTATTGCAAAGTAAAGAAGGTAATGAGATGAAAGAAATTATTATATTTGGCACTGGAAAAATGGCAGAAGAAATTGCTGAAGAGCTAATAAGAAATAAATATAGGGTTATTTTTTATACTCAGAGAACTGATATAGAAGAAATTAACAAAGTATTAAGTGGTAAATTTATGAAAAATACTAGTTTTGAAGTTATACACTATGATGAAATTAGTTTAGGTGAAGATAAATATATAAAAAATGTTTCAATAATTATTGAGGCATCAAAGGCTGAAAATAACAGGAGATTACAAATTTTAAAATTGTTAAGTAAAGTAACTACAGGGTCACAGATTGTTATAACTAATACACAGGTTCAATCTATTACCTATTTGGCATCAAAATATAAATATAAAGAATCATTACTTGGAATTCAATTTTATTCTCCAGTTATATCTATGGAAGTAGTAGGAATAGTGAAATCTGAAATATCTAGTGAAAATGCAGTAGAAAAGGCTAAAAAATTAATCTTTAGTATTCATAAAAATCCTGTAGTTATTGATGATAGTCCAGGTTTTGTTGTTGGAAAAATTATGGTTTCACTCATAATTGAGGCAATTAGAATGGTTGAAGAAGGAATACAGACAGCTGAATGTATAGATAAAATAATTGTATTAGGAATGAATTTAAAACAGGGGCCTTTGGCATTAGCTGACAAGATTGGGTTAGACATTGTTAAAAATTCATTAGATACATTATATTATGAAACAAAAGATCCAAGATATAGACCATGTAAGTTATTAAATGATTTAGTTATTTCAAATCATTTAGGGGTTAAAACAAAAAGAGGAATTTATAGTTATTAATTGGAAAGAAGTGACGTTTGTATATGTATGAAGTTGGAATTTATAGTACTGGATATTATGTACCTAAAAATGTAATTACAGATGAAATGATACAACCTAGGCTGGACTTAATAAAAGAAGGACCAGCAGTAGGTGTGAAAAGAGAAATGCTAGGGGTAAAAGAATCAAGATTTGTAAGTAAAGATGAAACTGCTACTGATATGGCATATGAGGCTACATTAAATGCTATTGAAAATGCTAAAATTGATAAAAGTGAAATAGATTTAATTATATATAATAGTTCAACACCTGATCATTTAGGATCTCCTGATGGATATTTATTACAGCATAAATTAGAAATATATGATGCTGCTGCAATAACTATAGTTAGCGGCTGTTCCGGGTTTATGTCAGCAATAACTACTGGATTAAAATATGTTTCAGATGGAACTTATAAAACAGTTTTAGTAGTATGTTCAGAGGCAGTTTCAAAGATATGTAATATTGAAAGTGATGCGACTGGAATAGAAAAGTCAGGAGCACTAAATGCAGGTGATGCAGCAGCTGCAGTTATATTGAGAAGATTAAAAAAAGGTAAAAAGGGTATTATTTCCACAGATTTAGGCGGAGACGGACGTGGATATGAAGTATTAATGGTTCCAGCTGGAGGTCTACGTATGCCTGCCACAGTAGAGAATGTTAAGGCTGGGTTAACATATGCACGTATGGATGATAATAATTTTGCTTATGGAGATAAAGCGGAACATTCAGTATCAGCAACTGTACAGTTTGCTGCTGAGTCTTTTACAAAAGGAGTAACTAATGTATTAAATAGGGCTAAATTAACTGTAAATGATATAGATTGGCTTATTCCTCATCAGCCCAATTTAGGCTTAATAACTACTCTGGCAAAAAGGTATGGAATTCCTTTAGAAAAAATGTTAATAAGCATAGATAAATATGCATGTCCATGGAGTGCAACAACACCATTAACATTGGCAATAGAAAATGAAAAAAATAGTTTTAAAAGTAATGATGTAATTGTAATGGTAGCTTTTGGAGGTGGATTTGGATATGGTGCCGTATGTTTTAGATGGAATAATAAGAATGAATTTGAGGAGGATTAAAAATGAGCAGTATTAATGAAGAACTTATAAAAAAGTATGGAGAAGAATTTAAAATTTTTCTTAATAATTCTAAATCTTCTACATTCAAGTTTGAAAATGGTGTTATAAAAAATGAAGAGAAAGAAGTTAAGTTATTTTTAAGAGACCAACCAGGGTGGGAAAAAGTCTGGCAGAAAATTTTTACTACAGATGATAAAGGAATGTCAATTGGCTTAAGTATTGTAGAACCAGGTGGTGGTGGAGAAACGGAAGAAGTTCAGAACGACTTTATAGATTTTATTTTATATGGTAATGGAAAATTAACTGTTGAAGGTGTTGATGAATATGAAATCAAAGCTGGAGATTTTCTTCATATTAAGAAAGGAATAAAGAGAGGGTTTAGAAATACTGGTGATGGTTTATTCATTTCATTATATGGAATTGGAACTGTTCCTAGTTATAAAAAATAAGAAAGGAATGATACATTTTGAAGTCTGATTATTTAAAAAATGTTTTATTAGGAGATTCAAGAAAATTTGAATTTTATTTAGAAGGAAATGAACCAAAGGTAAAGGAAAGTGTTATTTCATTTAAGTATAGAGGTCAGAATGGATGGAAAGGAATATCTCAAAAAATATGTGTAGAAGAATATAATTCTTTATGCATGGGAATTTCTACAATTGTAACAGGAGGGGATATGGATAAAATTCCAGTTGCACATGAATTTTGTGATTTCTTGTTATATGGAAAAGGCTCAGTATTAGTAGATGGCTTAGAAGAGATTAAAGTTGAAGAAGGAGAATATATGAATTTTAAAGAAAAGGTAGTCCGTTCTTCAAATAATGAATCTGATGATATTATTGTAGGAATATGGTTTCAGAAAGCAGGACCTTCATACAAATTTAGTGAAGAGGAATAAGTTATGAAAATAAAAAAAATTGCTATATTCGGAAGCGGACTTATGGGAATGGGTATATCTAACAGCATAGCTATTAACGACTTTCAGGTAAGTATATTTTCAAAATCAGATAATTGTAAAGAGAGATTTTTTAAGTATATAGATACAGAAGCTGATAAGAAAAGAATGGACTTAGATAGTGCAGAGATAATAAAAAACAATGTAAGTGTATATTCTTATGATGGGGCAGAAAGTCTAAAGGAAGCTGATTTAATTATTGAAAGTACTTATGAAGATAAAAAATATAAACAAGAAGTTGTTGAGTTTATTAGTAAGTATTCTAGGGAGGAAGCTATTATTGCATCAAATACTTCCACACTATCTATTTCTGAATTAGCTGCAAGCTATAAAAATCAGAAAAACTTTTTGGGACTTCATTTCTTTTCACCAGTTCCACAAATGAAGTTGGTTGAAGTTGTGAAAGGTTATTTGACTGATGATAAAGCCATTAATGATGCTATTAAATTTATAGAAGAAATCAATAAAGAAGCTGTTATTGTTAAAGATACAGCTGGATTTGTATTAAATAGAATAATTGCACCATATATTAGCGAAGCTGTTTGTATTTATGAAAAGAAGCTGACTTCTGCTGAAAATATAGATAAAATGGTTAGTCATTGTTTAGGTGCAAAAGTCGGACCATTGCAATTAGGTGATTATATTGGAATTGATGTATTAAAAAAATGTACAGACAATTTATTTGATGCATATAAAGATCCACATTATTGCAATACATTAATTAATAATATGTATTATGCCAATAATCTTGGTAAAAAAACAGGAAAAGGATTTTATGAATATGGATGATAGTGTTCTAAGTAAAAAACAGGTGAGAAGCACCATATTTAGAAATAAATTCATTTGCCCTCCTATGGGAAGTAATTTTGCTGACCTTGGAGGGGGAATGAACTTTGAAATAGTTAATCACTATAAAAAGTTAATATCTTCTGGGGTTGGTATGGTTATTATGGAAGCTGTCAATATATCAGAAGAGGGGATGATTACAAGTAGACAAATTGCGTCATATAGTAAAAATTTCTTTGATATGTTATATGAAATATGCTTAGAAGCAAAGAAAAAAGAGACGGCTTTTCTCGTTCAAATTTGCCATGGTGGTAAGTTTGGAGGAAAGGGGGAGTCGCCTTTATCGCCTATAGACATAAATACAATAGATGAACAGGAAGTAAAAAGAATAGTTAAATGTTTTGTAGATGCAGCGGTAAAAGTAAAAGAAGCAGGTGCTGATGGAGTGGAGCTACATATGGCACATGGATATTTGATAGCTGAATTTATATCTTTGGCAATGAATAAGAGAAAAGACGACTATGGGGGAAGCCTAAAAAATAGAATGAAGGTACCGTTAAAAATCTTAAGAGAAGTTAGAGAAGCTGTTGGTAATGATTTTATTGTTCAAGTAAGAATTAGTGCTGTTGAAGGAATAAAAAATGGTATGAGTATAGATGAATCAACTAAAGTTGCAAAAATTCTTGAGGAAAATGGAGCTGATATTATTCATGTTTCATGTGGAGTAAAGGGTTCAAAGGAATCTAGTCCATCAGCAGATGATTCTGGAGAAAAGTTTCTTAAATGTGCTAATGAAATTAAAAAAGTTGTAAAGATTCCAGTCATTGCAGTTGGAAAAATTCATTCCATGGAAGTTGCAGATTATATTATTGAAAATAAAATAGCTGATTTCGTTGCAATTGGAAGACCTTTGCTTTGTGATTACAATTTCGTAAATAAAATCATAAATAATGAAGAAGTGACAGAATGTTTATATTGCAATGAAGGATGTCTAAATCGTGCAGTTAAAGGTTTCAAGATTAAGTGTGTATTAAATAAGGAGGATTAGGATGATTTGTGAAGATGAATTTTCTCAGAAAATTATAGTATTAACAGGCGCTAATGGAGGAATTGGAAGGGTTATTCTTAGAGAATTATTAAAATTTAAATCTAAAGTTGCGGCTATAGATTTAAATTTTAGTTATGAATTTAAACAGAACATTAAAGATCTTCCAGGTAAAGTAAATTTTTATACTTGCGATTTGACAAATAAAGAAAGTTTTTCAAAGATTATCAAGGAAGTGGTAAATAAGTATGGAAAAATTACTAATTTAGTAAATGCCCATGGAATTGCAGGAAATTACCCTTTAGAAGATGTAACATTTGAAGAATTTCAAAAGGTTATGAATGTTAATTTATATTCAGTGTTAATGACATGTCAGGTTTGTATTTCATATTTCTTGAATGAAGAACATGGAAATATAATCAGCTTATCTTCAAATTTAGCATATAGCTGTCTGCCAAATAATTTACCTTATACATTATCTAAAAGTGGAATTAATGCATTAACTAAGACAATAGCAAAAGAATATGCACAAAAAGGTATCACTATAAATGATGTTTGTCCTTCAGTAGTTGCTACTGATATGTTTATTTCTTATGTAAAAGGTGAAGCTAGAAAAGATGGAGTGAGCTATGAAGAAAAGAAAAAATCTTTATTAGATACACTACCACAGAAACGTTGGTTGACACCAAAAGAAATAAGCAGATTTATAATATATTTATTGTCTGATGATGCAAAAGGTATAACTGGACAATCATTGCCAATTAACATGGGAAGTTACATGTTTTAATTTAGTTATGGTAGTTTAAAACATTAATATTATTTTATAAAAGGGGAGGTAATTTATAACTTCTAAGTTATAAAGAAGTAATATGAATAAAAAAGTAATATCAGATCAAAAAGAAATGAGCGATTCTTTAAAAGCAGCTCAACAAGCAGGAGCTTATGAAGGAATGAAGTCCGTTGGACATGGAGAATATATTAACGGAAATAAATTCATAGGTATTAAAAAAGGATGTGCAGGAGAGCCATTTTCTCACTTTAATGAACAGATTACTATTGTTGTTGAAGGATGTATAGAATTCCATCTAGAAGATGAAGTTCACATTTTAAGAGCTGGAGATACTGTTTTTGTACCAGCGAATAAAGTACATTATGGAATAGCATTAGAGGATTCTACAGTTATCGACATGTTTGCACCACCAAGAAAATTTATGGACTAGCCGTATGAATAGAAGGATTGAAGATTATGTGTTTAGAAAAAACAGAATATGTTCAGTTAGAAATTATAGACCGAATTGCTGTTGTAGGTTTAAAAAGGGTAGATAAAAAAAACTGTTTAAACGTTGATATGAGAATTAAAATAGGAGAAATTTTTGAGAAACTTTCAGAAAATGAAGAAGTAAAAGCTGTTTTAATTCATGGATGTGGTAGTAATTTTTGTGCTGGTGGAGATATTAATGAGATGAAATTAATAAAATCTTCATATGAGGCACAGGCATTATCACAAATAGAACAGAATGTTTTTTATCGTATTCAGACATGCAAAAAACCGGTTATAGCAGCAATTGATGGGATTTGTTTTGGAGCAGGGTTTGATTTGGCACTGTCATGTGATTTTAGATTTATTACCCCAAATACTAAAATGGGTTTTCCAGAGATTAAATTAGGAATTGTTGTTGGAGGCGGTGGTGTAAATAAATTAGTAAGGCATGTTGGATTAACTTTAGCCAAGGAATTATTGTTTACAGGTAGAACGATGAATGCTGAGGAATTAGAAGAAAAAAATATAGTTAATAAGATTGTTGGTGATCCATATAGTTATTCAATTAGATATATAAAAAAATACTTGTTTGAAAGTAGTACTAATAGTATAGGTGAGTATAAAAAAGTTTTGCATAATACAGATATTTCCTATTCCCAAATGTTTTCTGAGTGTAATGCTATTGGTGAATGTTTTAAACATTACAATAGAGAAGAGGGGATAAACGCTTTTATTGAAAAAAGAAAACCAAGATTTGTATAAGTTGAGAGATGAAGGGGGAAGTTGTGGTGAATAAATATATTAAGATTAATTTAGAGGGGATAAATGTTGTTATCACTGGTGGAGCTGGTGGTATAGGAAATGCAATTGCTCAGGCTTATTTAATGTGTGGCGCAAATGTAATTGTTTTGGACAAACTTCCAAAAGGAAAATATTTAGAAAAAATTGCAAATGAAAAATTTAAGAATAAAATATCATATTATGAAGTAGACCTATTGAATGAAGAGGAAACTAATACAGTATTAGAGTCAGTTATTAATAAATTTAAAACAATTACTCATTTAATAAATAATGTAGGTATATATGGAAATGATGGTATACATGAAATTAATATTCTTGAATTCAAAAATATGTTAGATATAAATCTAATGATTTCATTAAGAATGCTTAAGTTCTTTATACCAAAAATGAAGGAGCAGAAATTTGGAAGAATAATCAATATTGCTTCTGTAGCAGCATTTCTTAATGGAGTGAATTCAGGAACTTATAATATGTCAAAAGTAGCTGTTGTGAGTATGACCAAAACTCTTGCTAAAGAAGTAAGATCAAATAATATTCGTGTAAATGCTATATGTCCAGGATTAGTAAATACTCCTATGCTTGATAATATGATTTCAAGGAGATCAAATTATTGTAATCAATCATATGAAGACTATTATAAAAATCTTATGAACGTATGCGAACAGGAACGTTTAGTTGAACCTGAAGAAGTAGCAAATGTAGCTGCATTTTTAGGAAGTGAATTATCTTCTGGAATAAGCGGGGTATCTATATTAGTAACTACCGGTGGTTTAATTTACTAAGAAATGAGGAAATTTTATGTTAGGATTTAGTAAAATAGATCAAATAAAAGGCTGGCATGATGACATTATATTAGAAGAAACATTAAAAGCGTTAAACAAAAATGGATTTAACGCAAAATATTTCAAGACAAGTGAAGAATGTAAGAAGTATTTATTAAACATAATTAATATGGATGATACAGTGTCATGTGGTGGGTCAGCAACTTTAGCACAATTAAATGTCATTGAAGAATTAGAGAAAAGAGGAAATAATGTTATTCATTCATTTAAGGAAGGTATGACAAAAGAAGAACAATTTGAAGTCATGAGAAAGGGGATGACAGTTGATATTTTTTTATCAAGTACTAATGCTATTACAAGGAATGGAAAATTATACTTTGTAGATGGTATTGGTAATAGAGTTTCAAGTATTGTGTTTGGTCCTAAAAAAACAATTATTGTATCAGGGATAAATAAGATTGTCAGTAATATTGAAGCAGCAGAATTAAGAGTAAAAGAATATGCTGCTCCAATGAATATTAGAAGATATTACAAGGAAGGAAGAAAACTGCCACCATGTGCATTGGCTGGAAAATGCTGCAAGTGCAAACCTCCTTTAAGGGTATGCAATATGAAATTAATCTTAGAGTCAAAACCGGGTGCTATTGAATTTGAAACATTGATAATAGATGAAGAAATTGGTTTTTAATTTTTTTAGTGATGGGAGTGTTTATTTATTTGTATATCGAAATAAAAAATTTAAATAAAATTTATAGGAATGGGGAAGGGGATTTAAAAGTAGTTAATGATGTTTCTTTAAATATTAAAAAAGGTCAGTTTGTAATAATTTTAGGACCATCAGGTTCAGGAAAATCATCACTTATGAATTTGATAGGGGGAATCGATAGACCAAATAGCGGTGATATTTTAATTGATGGAAAGGATATAGTATCGTATTCAAATAAAGAATTAAATGAGTATCGTAGAGAAAAGTTAGGATTTGTATTTCAGTTCTATAATCTAATTCAAGATTTATCTGTTGAAGAAAATATAAAAGTATGCCAGTATATAAGCAAAAATCCATTAGATGTAAATGGTGTTATAGAAAAAGTTGGACTTAAAGGCATGGAAAAAAAGTATCCAAATGAATTAAGTGGTGGACAACAACAGAGAGTTTCTATTGCCAGAGCTATAGTTAAGAATCCTCAACTACTTTTATGTGATGAACCAACAGGGTCATTAGATTATAAGACATCAAAAGAAATCTTAAAATTATTAGTACAGTTAAATAAAGACTACAATACTACCATAATAATGATCACACATAATGAGGCAATAAAGGATCTGGCGAATTTAGTCGTTAAGATAAAAGATGGTAAAGTGTTTTCATCAAAAATAAATGAAAGGCAGTTAAATATAGAAGAAATAGAATGGTAACTGTAAATAATTGGTGTGGATATAAATTATGAAATTTAATAGTTTAGATAATAGGATAATTAAAAAATTAAACAGAAATAAAATTAAATATTCAATAATCAGTATTTTAATGATTTTTTCGACAGCCTTATTTGTTGCATTTATTCAATCTTATGGCTATATGGTAAATGAATTAGAAATATTGGATAAAAGTAAAAATGTAGAGGAAGCATATTTTACTACAGATATACCTATTGATGATATAGAAATTATAGAGGAAAAGTATGATGTTAATATCGAATCCAGGAAAGTCTGTGATATTAACATGGAGGATGATACAAGTGTTCGTTTTATTTCAATAACAAATGAAATAGATAAGATAATATTAAAGGAAGGGCAGCTGCCTGAAGACAAAAGAGAAATTCTGTTAAACTCTAATTATGCTAAAAGCAAAGAAATAAATATTGGTGATAAAGTTACTTTTAATGATGAAGATTATAAAGTAACAGGTTTTGGAATAACACCTGATTATTATAATATGCTTAAATCAGAATCAGACTTACTAGTAAATTTTGATGATTTTGGAGTGGCGTATTGTTTACAAGAAACATTAGATGAATTTAGTGCAGTGCAGAATGAATATTTACTTGTATCATCAAATGATGATAATAAAGAACTAAAGGAAGAATTAAATGAAAACAATATTCTTATAAAGTGGGTAAACAGCTCAAACAATCCAAGGATTAATTTAGTTTCTTCAAGTATAAAAAGTTCATATGAGATGGGAGTTACTATAGCAACTTTATTGATGTTTATTTCAAGTTTTGTAATTTCTATTATTATTTCTAGAGAGATTAAATCAGAGTGTTCAGTAATTGGAACATTAATGTCTTTAGGATATAGAAAAAGAGAATTAATTTTGCATTATCTTAAAGGTACAATACTATTAGCAATATTTTCAGGTGTTATAGGATATGTATTAGGATGTATCTTAGCTAAACCATTAATTGAAATCCAGAATTTTTCTTATGAAATACCAAGTTTTGGTATAAATTTTGATATCTATGTATTATTGATGGAAGTGGCGATATTGTTAGTCATTGTAACTGTGGTAAATTATATGACATTATCAAGAATAATAAGTAAATCACCATTAAGTTTATTGAGAAATGAACTGAAAGTAAATAAATTTATAACTACAAAAATAGATATCAAGAGAGGAAGTTATATAAATAGATTTCGTTTTAAACTAGCATTATCTAATATATTTAAAATGTTGATATTATTTATATCCATAACTATGGCTTCAATATTAGTGTTTGCAGGTTTTGGACTTAAGGATTCTGTAAATAATTTTGTTGAGCAGTATAATACAACAATCAAATATAATTATTGTTATATTCTTAATCAATATTATAAAGAGTTACCTGAAGAGAATAATAGCGAGGCTAGCATAATACAGAATGTAATATTTAATGATGATAAAAATATCAGTGTTCAAGGTATAAAAGATGAAAGTAAGTTTTTTGATGTTAATTTTGATATCGCCAAAGATTTTGATGAGTTACAGGTTGTAATATCATCATCCATAGCAAAAAAATGTAATTTGAAAATAGGAGATAAAATAGAAATTTATAATGAAGTAGCAGATGAAGACATAGAATGGACAATAGATGATATAGTGGATTGGACAAGTGGTGATATTATTTTTATTCCAATAGAATCTTTTTATGAAGAATTTGATGTTGAACGAGATTCATACAATGTTATATATTCTATTGATGAATTAGATATTAATGAAGACATGGTGATTTGTGAAAATAATAAGAGCGAAATAATTAAGTCAACAGAAACCTATCAGAAAACTATGAAATCAATGAATTATATTATCTTAGGTATATCTATATGTATGGCAATTGCAATAATTTACATTGTCATGATAATGATAGTTGAGGAAAATTGCAATAATATATCTCTAATGAAGATTATGGGATATAGAGAGAAGGAATTAAAGAAACTATTTTTAAATATAAACCATATTTTGGTCCCAATTGCTATTGTGGTAGGAAGATTACTGGCAATGTTTGTGATAGAGCTTTCACTTAAGGAACAAAACTATACATTAAATGGATATGTAGTATCAGCATTAAATAATAGTTCTACAATTATTTCTTGTGTTATTATTATTGCTACTTATTTGTTTACTAATATAATTTTAAATAATAAATTAAGAAAAGTTGAATTGACACAAGTTATTAAAAATAGAGAATAAAATTTATTTAGTAGTTTTACAAGGAGGGTCTTATGAGAAAGATAGCATTTATAAATTCATCGGTTGATAAATATTCTACAATTAAGTTATGGACCACTGATTTAATGAAAAGCGTAATGGGAAATAACATTACAATGATGCCTAAGTTAGTTTCAATGGTTTTTGCAGCAATTACTCCAGATAAATATGAATTTCAATATATTGATGAGGAAATTGATGATATTGATTATGATAGTATTGATGCTGATTTGATAGCAATTACAGCTATGACTGTTCAGGCTAAAAGGGCATATCAAATTGCAGATGAAATGAGAAAAAGAGGTAAGACTGTTGTTATGGGAGGAATACATGCATCAGTTTTGGGAGATGAAGTATTAGAGCATTGTGATGCAATTATGGTAGGAGAAGGAGAAAATACATGGCCTGAATTATTAAAGGACTGGGAAAGTAATACATTAAAAAAGATATATAATGCTAAAGATTATCCATTCGTTGATAAACTAATTAGTCCTAAAGTGGATATTATTAAATTTGATCATTATCTTCAGTTCCCAATACAGGCAACCAGAGGATGTCCATATGATTGTGAATTTTGTTCTATAAAGTTTTCAAGCGGAAGAAAATATAGAATGAAGCCTGTTAAACAGGTAGTTGAAGAAATTAAGGAATTTGAAAAACACAATAAAGGAATTTTTAAAAAAGGTTATTTCTTTGTAGATGACAATTTATACGTAAATAGGGAGTATACAAAAGAATTATTTACAGCATTAAAAGATTTAAATATTACTTGGCAGGGACAAGGAACTATTGATGCTACTGAGGATGATGAAATTTTAAAATTAATGGCTGAAAGCGGCTGTAGAAATTTTAGTATAGGATTTGAATCAATTTCACAGTCAAGTTTAGAAGAAGCAAATAAACCAAAATTTAATATTGCAGATAAATATAGTAAAGCACTAAATAAAATTGCTTCTTATGGAATTATACCAGCGGGAACTTTTATATTTGGGTTTGATAGTGATGATATTTCAGTATTTAGTAAGACAGTTGGCTTTGCAGTTAAGCAACATATTTATTCACCATTTTTCAATATATTAACTCCACTTCCTGGAACAAGATTTTTTAAACGTATGGAGGGAGAAAATAGAATCAAAAGTAAAGATTGGAACAAATATAATGCGTTGAATTGTGTATTTTCTCCTAAAAAAATGACTTCAGAACAATTACAAGAAGGATCATATTGGGCATCTATTGAAATTGCTGATATGAATATATTTAGAGAACATCTTGATTATTTTTGGGAAAAAGGTCCTTGGGATACAAATCCTAGGTTGAAATTATATGAGAGAATATTATTATTTGCTTTTGGAATAAAGTTTTGGAGAAATAAAGATTATAGAAAATTTTTATTCTGGTCTTCTAGACAAAAAAATGCTGCAGATTTCAATACAATTGTACAAGCTTTGCTATTAAATGATATGGCAAAACAATTACCTGAAAGTCATGATCCAGCTCTTTCTATGAAGGATTATGTTTTAAAGTAAAAAATACTATGAAGTAGTTTGATTGTGAATTTTAAATGGAGGAAATTTAAGTGATTAAAGTAGATAATGTTTCATTTAGTTTTATAGATAGACCATTTATTAGAAATGTTTCATTTGAAGTAGGTAAGGGAGAAATATTTGGTTTTTTAGGGCCATCCGGTGCAGGGAAAAGTACACTTCAAAAAATATTGATAGGTTTAATTACAAATTATGAAGGGAGTGTAAAGATATTAGGGGAAGAAGTAAAAAATCATAGTAGTAATTTTTATGAAAAAATAGGTGTTGATTTTGAATTTCCTAGTTTTTACGAAAAAATGACAGCAAGGCAAAATCTGAAGTTCTTTTCATCATTATATAAAAGAAAAGCAAGAGATATAGATGAATTACTTGAATCTGTGGAACTTTTAAATGATGGGGATAAAAAAGTATCAGACTTTTCAAAAGGAATGAAAAGTAGATTAGGTTTTATTAAGGCATTGATTCATGATCCGGAAATTATATTTTTGGATGAACCTACAAGTGGATTAGATCCAACTAATTCATATATTATGAAGGAAAAGATAATTGAAGAAAGAAATAAAGGAAAGAGTATTATAATTACTACTCATAATATGCAAGATGCTGATGAGTTATGTGATAGAGTAGCATTTATTGTAAATGGACAAGTAAAGGTTATTGATAGTCCACGTAATTTTATGTTACACAAGAGTACTAGAAAAGTTAAATATTCATATATAAAAGATGGAAATGAAGTCTTTGGAGAGTGTCTTATTGATAAGATAAACGAGGATATTATTCTAATAAATAAAATTAAGGAAGGAAAAGTTTTAACAATTCATTCATGTGAACCTAATTTAGGAGATATATTTATGGATATTACAGGGAGGAATTTGGGATGAAAATTCTTCGTTTGCTGAAAGGTGATCTTTATTTTCAATATCGTTATGGATTTTATTATATATATTTAATTTTTATAATTATTTATTTGTTAATGCTAGGTTTTATCCCAGGAAAATTTGTTAATATTGTGGCATGTATTCTCATTTTTACTGACCCAGCAGCAATGGGATTTTTTTTCATGGGTGCAGTAGTATTATTGGAAAAGAGCCAAAAGGTTAATTTTTCAATTGTTACTTCACCAGTTAAAATGTTTGACTATATTATTTCTAAGATTATATCATTTGCTATTATAGGAAGTATAATAGCATTAATAATAGTTGAATTTGTTAATATGCAACATGTAGTTATTGTTCTATTAAGTGTAATAATGTCGTCATTATTGTTTTCTTTATGTGGATTGTTAATTGCATTAAAGATAAAAAATTTAAATCAGTTTATTTTGGTTACAGTACCTGTTGAACTTATAATTCTCATTCCTGTAATATTAATGGTATTATATGGGGAAAACTTACCTTTCTTTGTTGTACATCCTGGGATAGCGACTTTACAGTTGCTTTTGGGGAATGGTAATATCATTCTTAATATTATGTCTATTGTAAGTTGGTTTTTGATATTATTAATTTTATGCAATAAGGTAGCTAAGAAGTTTTATATTGAATCATAAGAATAATTAATTTTTAGAACTATAATTTAATGTAAAACATTAGGGGGGATGTATTTTGATACCTTTTAAAAATGCTTTTTTATTTTTTTTGAAAGAAATGTGCAATGATTTGATGTTAATATGTATGATATTTGTTCCTATCGTATCTGGAATAGCATTCAAATTTATTGTTCCATTATTAAGCCAAAAAATAGGGATTGATGCAGTCGTATCTCAATACTATATACTTTTAGATTTATCCTTGGGAATATTGACATCAATAATTTTTGCATTTATTGGTGTAATGGTAATATTAGATGAGTTTGATAGTGGAATTTCAAAGTATTTATGTATTACTTCATTAAAAAAGAGTGGTTATTTATTTTCTAGAATAGGAGTTTTACCGATTATTTCTATTTTATATAATCTATTGTTACTACTATTTTTAAAATTAAGTAGACTATCTATTCTACAGATAACTAGTATCTCAGTTATATGTGGCTTGACAGCAATTATGTTATCATTATTTGTTGTTTCTATTTCATCTAATAAGGTAGAAGGAATGGCGGCAACCAAATTATCTGGATTAGTTTTTGTTGGTGTTCTGGTTCCATTTTTTATTACAGGCAAATTGCAGTATGTAGTAGGATGGATGCCTACTTTTTATCTTGCCAAATACTTATTAACTGGCAATTTTTTGAATGCTGTTTTATCAATTATAGTGGAGTTTATATGGATAATTTGCTTATTACGAAAATTCAAAAGAAAGTTATATTAATTTGAACTGACTTGGTCAAGCAAAATTGTAACACTTTGTTTGATTAATTTTATAAATACCTGTTTTCAAATGACATAAGCCCACCTAATGAACTATGAGGTATTTTATGATGGTAATACCTAAATACATAATTGTTAATCAACTCTGTTAGATGAGAAATACTTTTTACATTATAGTGATTTAGGTGTTCATTTTTAAGTTTTCTATAAAAGAATAACCTAGGAGCATTGTCATAAGGACAACCAGCTTTGCTCATAGACTGTTTGATTTTACTAGAGCAGCAAAAGTCAGTAAAAGCTTTAGATGTATAATCGACTAAGAAAAAGGGATTACTCCCTTTCCCTCGTCTAAGAACTGTACGTGAGAGTTTCCAACTCATACGGCTCAAGCATTTCTTCACCTTTTCAGGCGGCAACAAGTGTATGCAGTTTCAGCTTTCTTAAGTCAAAGTAGTGTTTGTCTAAGAAAGGTGTTCTTGAAATCTGTAGTTTTGGGTGTCTGACGATTTTTATCCGTCTCAAATTTATGAGACTGTAATCATTTTTAATGAAAAGCCATCTTTTCCCGTTTTTTTCATGCCAGTATTTATTTAGCCTCCACCATTTGTTTTTGTTCGGGTGTCTGTTCTTTGCCCATTGCTGTAATAAATGATAAAGAGTGTTATTAATGTATGAAAAGACCTTACTTGCGACGACGTGTTTGTGATAATTTGTCCAACCTCTAATAACTTGATTGAGTCTCCGTATCAAGTCTGATTGGGTACTTGCTTTTCCCTCTCTAAGGATTATTGTAGAGCATTTTCTGATTAGGTTTTTAATAGAACTTTTGGAAGGTTTAACAATGAGTTTTTCTTTGTATTTTTTAAATGTCCATTCAAGAAAGTCGAATCCTTTATCAATATGTGTAATCATAGTCTTTTCTTCTGATAGCGATAGTCCTCTTGATTGAAGAAATTGGCTAACAATAGTTTTAAGTTCTTCTGCAACTTCTTTAGAATTTGCTGTGATAATAAAGTCATCGGCATATCGAATTAGGTTCACTTTAGTTTTCGCTCTGTAGTGATTCTCTATTTTTCCTTTAGAATTTCTATGGTATTTGTCTTGAATCACATTTTCAAATTCATCTAATGTCATATTTGCATATATACTAGAGATAGCACCACCTTGTGGAGAGCCTGTTTCTGTTGGAAATAGTTTTCCTTCATATATAAAACCTGATTTTAAGAACTGCTTCATAATTCTTTTATCAATTGGTATATTATCTTGTAATCATTTGTGGTTGATGTTATCAAAGCAACCTTTAATATCGCCTTCAAGTATCCACGTTGGAGAGCATTTCCTAGCTAGTACACAAAATATTTGTTCACACGCGTCTTTTGCACTTCTACCACGACGAAATCCAAAGGTAATAGCATCACCTTTTGTTTCCGCTATTGGTTCTAGTGCTAGTGCATATAATGTCTGCATTGCTCTGTCATACATTGTAGGTATTCCTAATGGACGCTTTTTGTTTTTGCCTTTCTTCGTGATATATACGCGTTTAAGAGGTTTAGCCTTATAGTTTTTGTCTGTGAGTGAAAGTACTGCTTTCATCTTTGACGCAGATGTTGACCATAATTTCTTGTCTACACCTGATGTATTTTTTCCCTTTATTCGTTGTTACTTTTCTTACAGCATAAGCTTTGGCTGAAAAAGAGTGGGTTAATAAGTATTGTATTCTTTTGGCTTTATTATTATCTCCATTTGCTGTTGCCTTAGCAATTCGGGTTTGTAGCCTATTAACATCATATTCAACTTGTTTCCAGTCAATGGTTTCCCATTGAAAGGTAAGTGATTTTGTGTTTTTTAGCCTCTCGGTTTTATCCGTCGTTGAGTTACTAAAATTCATAAGTTTATAATCCTTTCCTACTAAGAAATACCATAGGATAAGTCTGCACCCTTTCGGGTTAGGGCAAAGTTTGAACCCTTATCTGTTTTCATTACAAAATCAGCATTCGCTTTTTATCCCTTTCTTCTGCCCTCTATGTCATTTCGCTCATTACGGTTAGATACCTCTTTGTAGAGGAACATATAGGGTTTACCAAGTTCCGCATAATACATAATTATGAATGCCTTAGGGGTCATCTTTAAACCGGGAGTTCTTTATCCATTCGCATTGGTTTAACAGTTCGCCTTTGCTTGATTCCTCACCATTTTGGTCAAAGCGTTTCAGCCTATTTCGCTTTCTCCAGCGTAACGATTCCTACAATGATTCACTTTACGTTCCACATACCATTCTTACTCTAGCAGTTGTCCCAATTTAGGCTATTCGAACTTCCACATTGTCTCGTGAGCTTCTAACCCGAACCGCTAGTCACGATAGAGTTACCCCGAATGGATAGGGGTAGCCTTATGACAATATATTACGCGACTTCTTGTCGCACCTGAGAGCCTTGGTCACTATGTAGAATTAATCCTGCGGATGGTTTTTGAGTTGTTATTGCTTCTTGTAGCGTTTCTATAGCTAGGTTTGCAGTTATATTTGTAGAGATTTTACTTGCCATAATGCTTCTATCGTGTAAATCTAGTATGCAGCAATTGTATAGCATCTTTCCAGAAGAAGATCTTATATATGTGAAATCTATACACCATTTCGAGGGTACTGAAAAAGTACACTCATGACTCCTATAGCCGTGACACGAGACACTAGATAATTTTGTGTAATGAATAATTTTATTTTTAATATTACTGGAAATTTTGATTTCCAGTAATATTTTTTTATAGATTAGAGATATTAAAACTAGTAATTTTTACCTAATTGTAGTATTTTACTAAAATCGAATATTATACATAAATACTTTAAAAAGTACAAG
>Ga0213825_1001077_pt1 | contig 19305 bp, 18 predicted proteins | sample MC6MC0900MG_FD_179896 | JGI IMG/M metagenome (GOLD analysis project Ga0213825, IMG submission 179896) | Enriched soil aggregate microbial communities from Iowa State University, Ames, United States - MC6-MC0900-MG | ecosystem: Environmental > Terrestrial > Soil > Unclassified | place: USA: Iowa... | reverse complement strand
AGGACAAAGTAGGAGTTTTGGTAAAAAAGGTAATTGAGATGTTTGATCCGGAAGTGAAACTGGTTCTTACAACAGATCCAGAAGAAGCATTTACGGATGCAGATTTTATCTTTGCCCAGATGCGGGTAGGGTTATATCATATGAGGGAACTGGATGAGAAGATCCCTTTAAAATATGATGTAGTAGGACAGGAAACCTGCGGACCAGGCGGACTTGCCTATGGTTTAAGAACCATTTACCCAATGGTGGAAATTATCGATTATTGTGAAAAGTATGCAAGCAAAGACTACTGGATCGTAAACTATTCCAATCCGGCTGCGATTGTTGCAAAAGCCATGCATAAGCTCCGTCCAAATGCCAGAATCTTAAATATTTGTGACATGCCGGTAGCGATCATGAGAAACATGTCTAACATTTTGGATTGTGACAGAAAAGATATTGTACCGGATTATTTTGGACTGAATCATTTTGGCTGGTTTACAAAAATCCGTGTTGGGGAAGAGGACCGGACAGAAGAATTAAAGGATTATGTAAGAGAACATGGCTATATGCCTCCGGATGATAGAAGTGAAGTACGTCATAATGATGCATCCTGGAAACACACATTTGACAATGCAAAAAATTTAATGAGAATGTTCCCGGACTATCTGCCTAATACCTATATGCAGTACTATCTGTTAGGGGATGAGATTGTAAAGCATTCCGATAAGAACTATACAAGAGCCAATGAAGTTATGGATGGACGGGAAAAACGGATTTTCCAGGCGGCTGAACAATATGAAACAACCGGAGAAATTGATATGACTCCATTCTTTACCGGTGTTCATGGGGAATTTATCGTGGAAGTAGCGATGAGCCTGGCATTTAATTTAAAGAAACGTCATCTGGTTATGGTTATGAACAATGGTGCTGTTAAAAATTTACCAGACGATGCCATGGTAGAAATTCCCTGCTACATCACAATGGAGGGCCCGGAAGCTACCAGAGTAGGAGAAATTCCGACTTTCTTTAAAGGAATGATCGAGCAGCAGGAGGCTTGCGAAAAGCTGATCGTTGAGGCGGCAATAGAAGGAAGCTATGACAAAGCATTGGCAGCATTTACATTAAACAAGACCATCCCATCAGCAATGGTCGCAAAACAGATTTTGGATGAAATGATTGAAGCGAATAAGGATTACTGGCCAGAGTTAAAATAAAATAATAATCAGGCCGGATCTGATTCTGGTCTCCCCTAACAGGGGAGTATTGATAGAGCCGCGGTGTACTGAAATTCAGTATTACCGCGGCATTTTAATATGATCTTTATTTCCCTGCGGTTTATTCTCCGGGTTGAGAAAAAAGTATTTGGCACGGGAATGAAATATGGTACAATATAGGGAAGAGCGGCGGGCAGAGAAAGCCGTAATACATATTATTCGGAGGAAGATTATGCAATATCGTGATTTTGGAAGAACAGGAATAAAAGTATCGGCCCTGGGATTTGGAGCCATGAGACTTCCGATCCTTCAGGGAGAGCAGGTGGATGAAGAGCGGGCGGTATCCATGATCCGCCATGCCATTGATGAAGGGGTAAATTACATTGATACGGCATATCCTTACCACCAGGGAGAAAGTGAAAGAATCGTAGGAAACGCATTAAGGGATGGTTACCGGGAGAAAACCTATCTGGCCACCAAATGTCCGGTATGGAAGCTTGAAAAGCCGGAAGATTTTGATGAAGTTTTAGATGAACAGTTAAAAAAGCTTCAGACAGACCATATTGATTTTTATTTGCTTCATGCCTTAAGCAGAGACCGTTTTGAAGATAAGATCAAAAAATTCGATCTTATAAAGCGCATGGAAAAAGCAAGGGAAGACGGCAAAATAAAATATCTTGGATTTTCCTTCCATGATTCATATGATGTATTTCAGGATATCCTAGATTATTATGATGGATGGGATTTCTGCCAGATTCAGTATAACTACGTGGACTTAGAGCATCAGGCCGGTTTAAAAGGATTGAAGGCTGCGGCTGACAAGGGACTTGCGGTGGTTGTCATGGAACCGCTTCTTGGAGGAAAGCTGGCTGATCCTGCGGATCATGTAAAAAAGGTATTTCCTGCGGAAAAATCCACGGTGGAATATGCCCTTGATTTTATATGGGACCAGCAGGAAGTGAGCCTTCTTCTAAGCGGAATGAGCGACGAAAAGCAGCTTCGGGAAAACTTAGAATATGCAGACCGCAGCCATATCGGAATGGTGACAGAGGAAGAAAAGCAGATTTATAAAAAGGCAAAGGAAATCTTTGATTCCATGGCTTTGGTGGGCTGCACCGGATGCCGTTACTGCCTCCCCTGCCCCTTTGGCTTAGAAATCCCGGAAATATTCTCTTATTACAATATGACAGCCGCCCATAAAGAGGACGAGGCAAAGGCCGGATACGAGGCCATGGGAGTAAAGGCAGAAGGCTGTAAGGCATGTCATCACTGCGAAAAGGAATGTCCTCAGATGATTAAGATCAGTGAAGTTATGCCGGAAGTGGCTAAGGTGTTTGCAAAGCTTTAAGCTTAACTGTTTAACCTCATCAAGTAGCGAAGCGGATTGCGAATATCCAGTTGACCAAAGGAGGGACGGTTTATGCTGGAGAAACTTGATTTATCGAAGAAGATTGATAAAAAAACCTACAAAGACACAATGAAAGAGCAAAGCGAAAGGCTGGGCCTTTTGCAGCGGGAGTGCAAGGATGCAGGCATTCCTGTCATGATCGTGTTTGAGGGCATGGGAGCATCAGGAAAGGGCACCCAGATCAACCGCCTGATTCAGGCGCTGGATCCCAGAGGTTTTGATGTATATGCCAATGATAAATCAACGGAAGAGGAACGGATGCGCCCATTTTTATGGCGTTTCTGGACCAAGCTTCCGGCCCAGGGAAGAATCGCCCTCTTTGATAGAAGCTGGTACCGGCAGGTGACCACCCTGCGGTTTGAAGGCAAGATCCCGGAGACAGCTCTGCCAGAGGCCTTTCAAGATATTCAGTCCTTTGAGCGGCAGTTAACAGACGATGGCATGGTCATCATAAAGCTGTTCCTCTATATATCAAAGGATGAGCAAAAGAAGCGGTTTAACCGGCTCGAAGCCTCGAAGGAAAACAGCTGGCGGGTGACAGAAGAGGACTGGCGCAGAAATAAGGAATACGGCCGTTTTTTAGAAATCTCAGAGGAGATGCTTCAAAGGACGGACATGGACTGTGCTCCATGGACTATCATCGAGGGCACTGATAAGGACTTTGCTTCCGCCAAAATCATCACCCAGGTGGCAGATTGTCTGGAGGATGCCCTAAGGCAGAGGAAGCTAAGGGGAGATAGAAAAGAAAAAGAGGCGCCGGTCCGTTCAGAGAAATTCCAGAACGGAGTCTTATCCGGCGTGGATTTATCAAAGACCTTGACAAAGGAAGAATATAAGAAGGAGATGAGCCAGCTGGGAGAAAAGCTGGAATCCCTTCACAGCCAGATATACCGGTTACGGATCCCTGTGGTCCTTGGCTTTGAGGGCTGGGATGCGGCAGGAAAGGGCGGGGCAATCAAGCGCCTGACCAGAAATTTAGACCCCAGAGGCTATAAGGTATATCCAACTTCGGCTCCCAATGATCTGGAGCGGCTCCATCATTACCTGTGGCGTTTCTGGAATCATGTGCCCAAAGCAGGCCATATTGCCATCTTTGACAGGACCTGGTACGGCCGGGTCATGGTAGAACGGATCGAGGGCTTTTGCAGCGAGGCTGAGTGGAAACAGGCTTATCAGGAAATCAACGAGATGGAGAACCACATGGCAAATGCCGGAGCCGTTGTCATTAAATTCTGGCTCCATATTGATAAAGATGAGCAGGAAAAACGCTTTAAAGAGCGACAGGAAAATCCGTCCAAGCAGTGGAAAATCACGGAGGAGGACTGGAGAAACCGGGAGAAATGGGATCAGTATGAATCTGCGGTCAATGAGATGCTGGTGCGGACCTCCACCACCTATGCTCCCTGGGTGGTAGTGGAAGGAAACTGTAAGTATTACGCCAGGGTTAAGGTGTTAAAAACCGTCGTGGAGGCCTTGGAGTCAGAGATAAAAAAAAGAAAGAAAAATTCATGACCGCTTGTTTTTTCCCTCTTTTTCGTGTAAAGTAAGAAAATAGTAAACGAAAGCAGATCCCTTTCAGGGATAGAAAGAGGAAGCCCCTTCCAGGGATACCTTTATACCCAGAAAGCATGGGAAGGAAAGAGGAAAGCATGAATACGGTTTTAATCGTGGGCGGTGGCGCTGCAGGGATGCTGGCTGGAATAGCAGCAGCCATGAAGGGCGGTACCGTCCACATTTTTGAAAAAAATGAAAAACTTGGAAAAAAGGTCTATATCACCGGAAAGGGACGCTGCAATGTAACCAATGCCTGTGATACAGAGGAGCTGTTCGGAAACGTAGTGACCAATGCTAAATTCCTATACAGCAGCTTTTACGGCTTTACCAATTTTGATATGATGGACATGTTAGAAGAACTTGGCTGTTCCTTAAAGACAGAGCGGGGAAATCGGGTATTTCCGTCTTCTGATAAGTCTTCCGACGTAATAAAGGCTCTTACAAAAAGACTTTTAGATCTTGGAGTCTCCCTCCATTACCGCACCCAGGTGGAGAATCTTTTGATAGAAAACGGCAGCCTTAAGGGGCTGGTTATAAAAGACGGTGGAAAAAATACAAAGGTGTACGGAGATGCGGTGATCGTAGCCTGCGGCGGATTGTCCTATCAGGCCACCGGTTCCACAGGAGACGGGTATGAGTTGGCAAAAGTAGCCGGCCATAAGGTTACCCCTCTCTCTCCTGCCCTGGTTCCATTTGTGGTAGAGGAGCCGGTGGTAAAGGAACTGCAGGGCTTATCCCTTCGCAATGTGGAGGCCTCCATATTAAACGGTAAAAAGGTAGTTTATAAGGAATTCGGGGAAATGCTGTTTACCCATTACGGAGTCAGCGGTCCGGTACTTTTAAGCGCCAGCAGCTATGCGGTAAAGGAACTGAAGAAAGGATCCCTGACCCTTTCCATAGACTTAAAGCCGGCTCTTTCCGAAGAACAGCTTGATGCCAGGATCCTGCGGGATTTTGAAGAGGCTGCAAACAAGCAGTTTAAGAATTCTCTGGAGCATTTGTATCCTTCCAAGCTGGTGCCGGTCATGGTGGATCGAAGCAATATTCCGCCGGAGAAGAAGGCCAATGAAATTACAAGAGAAGAACGCCAGCGTCTTGTCCGTGTAACCAAAGGCTTTCTTCTGACCCTTACAGGACTTCGGGGCTACAATGAGGCCATCATCACCCAGGGCGGTGTTTCTGTTAAGGAGGTAAACCCTTCCACCTTGGAATCCAAGCTTCTTCCCGGTCTTTATTTTGCTGGGGAAGTGCTGGATCTTGATGCAGTGACCGGAGGCTTTAATTTACAAATCGCCTGGTCCACCGGATGGGCGGCCGGAAGTGCTGCCGGAGAGGAGAAATTCAACAGATGAAAAAAGTTTATAATATAGCCATAGACGGACCGGCCGGGGCAGGAAAGAGCACCATTGCAAGGTCTGTTGCAGAAAAACTCAACTTCGTATATGTGGATACAGGAGCCATGTACCGTGCGATGGCACTGCATTTTTTAAGAAATGAGATACCGGCAGACGATGAGGAAGCGATTTCAAAGTCAGCAGGAGAGGTGAACGTCACCATTACCTATGAGAACGGGATGCAGCAGGTGATCTTAAACGGAGAAAACGTTTCCGGACTGATCCGCACGGGGGAAGTCAGCGCCATGGCTTCAGCGGCATCCGTCTATATGTCGGTACGCAAGAAACTGGTGGAGCTTCAAAAGAATCTGGCCTTAAAAGAAAATGTCATTATGGATGGACGGGATATCGGAACCTGCGTCCTTCCGGAGGCGGATTTAAAGATTTATTTAACAGCCAGCAGCCTGGTACGCGCAAAAAGGCGGTATGAGGAGCTTAAGGCAAAGGGAGAAGAATGCAGCCTTAATGACATTGAAAAGGATATCATTGAACGGGATTACCGGGATATGAACCGGGAGAATTCTCCCCTTAAGCAGGCAGAGGATGCAGTCCTTGTGGATTCTTCCTCCATGACCGTTCCACAGGTAGTGGACCGGATCCTTGCACTTTTTCAGGAAAAAAAAAGGGAAGGAGGCAGCCTATGGAAGTGATTGTTGCCAAAACCGCCGGGTTCTGCTTTGGAGTAAAGCGGGCGGTGGAACAGGTTTATGAACAGCTGAAAAGAGACGACAAGCCCATCTATACCTACGGCCCCATTATCCACAACGAGGAAGTGGTACGTGATTTAGAGGAAAAGGGAGTAAAGGTCCTTCATTCGGAAGAGGAACTGGAAGCGGTCAGGGATGCAGTCGTTGTCATAAGGTCCCACGGAGTAGGGAAGCGGATTTATGAGATCTTGGAGCGAAACGGGATCGAGATTGTAGATGCAACCTGTCCCTATGTGAAGAAGATCCATCGCATTGCCGAGGAGCAAAATCAGGCGGGAAGACGGCTTCTTATTATCGGCAATGAATCCCATCCGGAGGTAGAAGGTATTAAAGGCTGGGGAAATGACAATACTTTAGTGGTGGAAACACCCGAGCAAGTGGAAAGATTACCTCTATCGGAAGGGGAAAAGCTGTGTATTGTATCACAGACGACATTTAATTACAATAAATTTCAAGATTTAGTTGAAAAAATTTCTGAAACGAGGTATGATATACTTGTTTTAAATACGATTTGCAATGCAACACAGGAAAGACAGGTGGAAGCAAAGCGGATAGCTTCAGAAGTGGATGCCATGATTGTTATAGGCGGAAAAAGTAGTTCTAATACCCAGAAGCTGTACGACATATGCCGAAGGGAATGTAAGAACACTTACTATATCCAGACACTAGGTGATTTAGATCCTGATTGTGGAAATTCTGTGCGCAGCGTAGGTATTACAGCCGGGGCTTCAACCCCGAATTATATTATCGAGGAGGTTCATACTAATGTCAGAGTTAAGTTTTGAACAAATGTTAGAAGAATCATTGAAAACTATACGTACAGGAGAGATCGTCACTGGTAAAGTCATCGACGTAAAGGAAGATGAAATCGTCTTGAATATAGGTTACAAGTCCGACGGCATCATTCCGCGTAGTGAGTACACGGATGACCAGAATTTAGATCTTACAACTGTTGTACAGGTTGGAGAAGAGATGGAAGCCAAAGTCATCAAGGTAAACGATGGCGAAGGCCAGGTAGCCCTGTCTTACAAGAGACTGGCTGCAGACAGAGGCAATAAGAGATTAGAAGAAGCATTTGAAAACCACGAGGTACTTACTGCAAAAGTTGCGCAGGTACTTGACGGTGGTTTAAGTGTGGTTGTAGAGGGAGCAAGAGTCTTCATTCCTGCAAGCCTGGTATCCGATACTTATGAGAAGGATTTATCCAAGTATGCAGATAAGGAAATTGAATTTATCATTACCGAATTCAATCCTAAGAGAAGAAGAATCATCGGCGACAGAAAGCAGATCATGGTTGCTAAGAGAGCTGAACTCCAGAAGGAATTATTTGAAAGAATCCATACAGGCGATGTTGTAGAAGGTACCATCAAGAATGTAACCGATTTTGGTGCATTTATTGATCTTGGCGGTGCTGACGGTCTGCTTCATATTTCCGAGATGAGCTGGGGCAGAGTTGAGAGCCCGAAGAAAGCTTTCAAGGCTGGTGAGAAGATCAAAGTCCTGGTTAAAGATATCAACGGTGATAAGATCGCCCTTAGCTTAAAGTTCCCAGAGACCAATCCATGGAAGGATGCTTCTACAAAATATGCAGTAGGCAACGTAGTAAGCGGTAAAGTTGCACGTATGACCGATTTCGGCGCATTTGTTGAGCTGGAACCAGGCGTAGATGCACTGCTTCACGTATCCCAGATCTCCAAAGAGCATGTGGATAAACCTGCTGATGTTCTGGCGATTGGCCAGGAAATTGAAGCTAGAGTGGTTGATTTCAACGAAGGCGATAAGAAGATCAGTTTAAGCATTAAGGCACTTCAGTCACAGGATGAGGCTGCAGATGACGCAGCAGTATATTCTGACGAAGTTTAAGCATAATAGAAGATAGAACCGATAAGGAAGTGGAGCGATCCACTTCCTTTTTAGTGCAAAAAACCTGTAGAAAGATATGAGGTACAATATGAAAAACAGGATCAAGTTCTGTCTGATAGCTATATTAATGATGTCTTTACTCTTAACCGGGTGCCGTAAGAAGATGGAGACGCAGCCGGAGCAGCCGGAGCAGACAGCAGCTCAGCCTGTCAACGTGCAAGGAGAAGCGGGAAGTGCTGCTGCGGATGAATCAGATGGAGTCCGGCTGGAGGATGATTATTATGATTATGTGAACCGGGAAATCTTAGACCAGGTGGAAATACCTCATGATTCCAGCGGCTGGAGTTATTTTTATAAGCTGGAAAAGGATTCCTATGAAGTACTCGAGGGAGTATTGGAAGAGGCTGTAAAAAACCGGAAACATGCGAAGCCAGGTTCCCTGGAGCAGAAAATCGCAGACTTATATTTATCAGCTATGGATATGGAAGGGCGGAATAAAGCCGGTTTTGGACAGCTTCAGCCCTATTTGGATAAGTTAAGAAATGCCTCTGACATCGATGAGTATTTAAAAGCGGTAGGCACCATCTATGGGGATTTAGGAGCCAACAGCATTCTTACGATGCAGTGGATGGAAGATATGAAGGATTCCAGCCGGTATGCCCTGTATGTGGATGGGGCGGATTTAGGGCCCGGAAAGGAAACGCTGGAGGATAAGACCCAGGCAAAGCTGATGGACCAGTACCAGGGCTACATCAGAAGTACCCTGGAATATACAGGCATGAGTCGTGAAGAGGCAGAGAAAGCGGCTGCTGATATTATGGCACTTCAGAAGGACCTGGCGGCAAGCGCCCTACCCTTAAGCCAGCAAAATGACCCGGATATCATATACAACCCCTATTCCATGAAGGATATAAAGGGTTTGCTTCCGGAAGGCGCTGCCGATTCTTATCTTACGTCAGCAGGACTGACCGATGTTAATTCCTTAGTGGTAACCCAGAAGGCGCAGATGGGAAAGATCGGCAAATATCTAACAAACGAACATCTCCCTGTTTTAAAGAACTATTCTATATTCAGCCTGGTGAATGATTTTGCACCATACCTTACCGCTGAAATCAGAGATAATTATCAGGACTGGAATAATACCCAGAACGGCATTAAAGAAAGAAAAACAGATCAGAGGCTCGCCAGTGAAAGAACTCAGAACATGCTTGGGTTTGAATTCGGAAGGCTATATGTAGAAAAGCGTTTTTCAAAAGAAGATAAGACGGCCATTGAAGAGATGGTTCACCATATCCTTGAGAATTACAAAAAGCAGATTATGGGCTTAGACTGGATGGGAGAAGAAACAAAGTCAGCCGCAATGAAAAAGCTGGACAACATGACCCTTAAAATCGGATATCCTGACAAGTGGCCCAATGATTATGCAAAAGCCACCATCACACCGGTTGAAAAAGGGGGGAACTTAATTAATAACGTCATTTCCCTTACAAAGGCCCAGAATGCTGTGAACAAGGAAAAGTACCGTAAGCCGGTGGATAAAACGGAATGGGGCATGACGCCTCAGACGGTGAATGCATATTATAACCCCACTGGAAATGAAATTGTATTCCCGGCCGCTATTTTACAGGCTCCTTTCTATGATCCCGACAAGGATTACGCATCAAATCTGGGAGGGATCGGAACAGTCATTGCCCATGAAGTCAGCCATGCCTTTGATTCCTCAGGATCTCTCTATGATGAAAAGGGAAATTATCATGTATGGTGGACCAATGAGGACAGGGCTAAATTTAAACAGCTGGCGGACCAGGTGGTGGCCTACTATAGCGAACAGGATGGCTATAAAGGACGCCACGTAAGCGGTGCTCAGACTTTAAATGAGAATATTGCGGATCTCGGTTCCATGGCCTGCATCACATCCATTGTGGGAGATGATGCAGAAAGCCAAAAGAAGGTTTTTGAGCAGTATGCGACCATATGGGCTGCGAAATACACGCCGGAAAACATGATCAGAAGGTTAAACACGGATGTTCATTCTCCAGCCAAGGTAAGAGTTAATGCAGTGCTTAGCGCCACCGACGCTTTTTATAAGGCTTATCCGGAAATAAAGGAGGGAGATGCCATGTACGTGGCGCCCGAAAAACGAGTGAAGATCTGGTAAGAACAATGGAAGAGGGCTGCAGCAAAATAGTTTTGTTATTTTGCTGCAGGCCTTTTTTAATTTAAAACAAAAATATTTATAAAAATCTTGACAACTGCCCTAGGTTAGTGTATACTAACTATTGCGTAATGGGAATGATTCTCATTAATATTATTAAAAAATATTTCCTAGATGTATCTTTACATCCCGCAATGCGGGGCTGGCCCCTGACCAAATGGAAGGGTAATATAAAAAAGAAAGAAGATGATGAATGATGCCTCTGACAATGGTGAAAACAGGCGAACCGAATGTAATCCGTAAGGTAGGCGGCAAGGAAGAAACAAGACGTTTTTTAGAGAATCTGGGCTTTGTATCCGGAGGAGTTGTAACGGTTGTTTCTGAAATTGGCGGAAATATGATTGTAAATGTAAAGGATTCCAGAGTTGCGATTGGAAAAGATATGGCAAACAAGATTCTGGTGGAATAGAAAGGGAGGCAGACAATGACATTAAAGGAAATTCCGTGCGGAAAAACAGTTAAGGTAACAAAGCTTACCGGGGAAGGCCCGGTTAAGAGACGGATCATGGACATGGGTATCACAAAAGGTGTGGACGTTTCTGTGCGTAAGGTCGCACCCCTTGGGGACCCGATTGAGGTAACCGTTAGAGGATATGAATTGTCTCTGCGGAAAGCGGATGCGGAAATGATTCTTGTGGAATAATTGATTTTTGCAAATGAGTTAGGTATGACTAATACCCGATAAATCAGGTGCTGACAGGCAGAAAGAGGTAGAGTATGTCAATTAAGATTGCATTAGCAGGTAATCCAAACTGCGGAAAGACAACGCTGTTTAATGCGCTTACGGGATCCAATCAGTTTGTGGGGAACTGGCCGGGCGTAACGGTAGAGAAGAAAGAAGGGAAGTTAAAAGGCCATAAAGATGTGATCATCATGGACCTTCCCGGCATTTATTCACTCTCTCCTTATACCCTGGAGGAAGTAGTGGCCAGAAATTATTTAATCACTGATCGGCCGGATGTGATTCTGAACATTGTAGATGGAACCAACATCGAGCGTAACTTATACTTGTCCACCCAGCTTATGGAACTGGGTATCCCGGTGGTTATGGCAATCAACATGATGGATATTGTTGAGAAAAACGGAGACAAGATACATATCCATAAGCTGAGCCAGAAGCTGGGCTGTGAAGTAGTAGAGATTTCCGCATTAAAGGGAACCGGCATCCAGGAGGCGGCTAAAAAGGCCGTAGCCCTGGCTAATCTGAAAAACAATACAATTCCTGTCCATAAATTTGCGCCGGAAGTGGAATCTGTTCTGGACTCCATCGAGGATAAGCTGGGAAATGAGATCCCGGAAGAGCAGAAGCGCTTCTTTGCTATTAAGCTCTTAGAAAGGGACAATAAGATCCAGGCTCAGATGAAGCATATACCGGATGTAACGGAAGAAATCGACCGGATCGAAAAGGAAATGGATGACGACACCGAAAGCATCATTACCAATGAACGTTATGTCTATATCTCATCCATCATTCATGAGTGTTTTACACGCAATAAGGTGGAAAAGCTGACCATATCGGATAAAATCGACCGGATTGTAACAAATCGTTTCCTGGCTCTGCCGATCTTTGCAGCAGCGATGTTCATTGTCTATTATGTTTCTGTTACAACGGTTGGTACCTGGGCGACTGACTGGACCAATGACAGCTTATTCGGAGAGGGCTTTACCTTCTTTGGCTTAGACGTTCCTGGTATACCGGTTGTTGTAGAAGGTATTTTAACGGCCGTAGGCTGTGCGGATTGGCTCCAGGGTCTGATTCTTGACGGAATCGTAGCCGGAGTTGGCGCTGTTCTTGGATTCGTACCTCAGATGCTTGTTCTTTTCATTTTCCTGGCATTTTTAGAGAGCTGCGGATACATGGCAAGAGTTGCATTTATTATGGATCGTATTTTCCGCAAATTTGGTCTTTCCGGAAAATCCTTTATTCCCATGTTGATAGGAAGCGGCTGCGGCGTTCCCGGTATCATGGCCTCCCGTACCATTGAAAATGACAGGGACCGGAAAATGACAATTATGACCACCACGTTTATCCCTTGCGGAGCCAAGCTTCCCATTATTGCCCTGATTGCAGGTGCATTATTCGGCGGCGCGGCCTGGGTAGCCCCAAGCGCTTATTTTGTGGGTATTGCCGCTATCATTTGTTCCGGAATCATCTTAAAGAAAACAAAATTATTCTCAGGGGACCCGGCTCCTTTCGTTATGGAGCTTCCGGCGTACCATATGCCGACAGTTGAAAATGTTCTCCGCAGTATGTGGGAACGCGGTTGGTCCTTTATAAAAAAAGCAGGAACCATCATTTTAGTTTCCACCATATTCGTATGGTTTACTTCCTTCTTTGGCTGGGTAGACGGAGAGTTCCGGATGCTGGATGCGGTAGAGCTTGATCACAGCATCCTGGCGGTAATCGGAAGCGCGATCAGCTGGATCTTTACACCTCTGGGCTGGGGGAACTGGAGATCAACAGTAGCTGCTATTACCGGACTGATTGCCAAGGAAAACGTAGTAGGAACCTTTGGTATTCTTTACGGTTTTGCGGAAGTGGCGGAAGACGGTTCGGAAATCTGGGGTACTCTTGCAGGAAGCATGACAGCTGTTGCCGCTTACTCCTTCCTGGTATTCAACCTTCTCTGCGCTCCCTGTGTTGCGGCTATGGGCGCCATTAAAAGAGAGATGAATAATGCAAAATGGTTCTGGATTGCGATCGGATATCAGACCCTTCTGGCTTATGTAGTATCTCTCTGTGTTTATCAGATCGGTACTCTTATTACTACAGGTGCTTTTGGGATCTTTACAGTCGTTGCCTTTGCGCTGATTGCAGGATTCATCTACCTGCTCATAAGACCGTCAAAGGAAGAAAAAGTAACAAAAATTCATTTAAACAGCGTGGCAGGAGCTAAATAGGCTTGCCCCATGAGAGCCTGCACCTTATCTGCAGGCTCAAAATATAAGGAGGTACTTTATGGGAACACTTGTTGTTTTAATCGTTGTTGCCGGGTTGGTGTCATTGGCAGTAAGAAGCATGATCAATGACAAAAAGAGCGGAAAATCCATTCAGTGCGGCGGAGATTGTAAACATTGCGGAGGCCATTGCCATTAATTGAGGCGGCAGCTGGAAGAAATAATCGGAGGCGCGCAAATGGAGAAACGAACGAATATTATTGAGAAAAGAAAAACGCCTGATTCCAGAAGCTATCACAGGACTAAGATGCAGAAAGAACTGATCATAGAAAAGCTGAAGGAAAAGGGTTGCAGAATCACGAAGCAGCGCAGTACGCTGTTAGATATCATATTGGAGCATGAATGCTCCAGCTGCAAGGAGATTTATTATAAGGCATCAGGCGTTGACGAGACCATCGGCGCTGCGACCGTTTACCGGATGGTCAATATCCTGGAGGAGATCGGAGCCATTAGCCGAAAGAACATGTATAAAGTTGTTTATTCGGAGACTTGCCCTATGGAGGAGGCATGTACTGTGGTCTTAGATGATGAGACCACCTATCAGCTTTCTGCAAAGAACTGGAACTCAGTGGTTCAGGCTGGGCTTGCTGCCTGCGGATACCTAGATGGGCAGAAGATATCCTCCATTATCGTAAAACCCTGTGAATGCGAAAACGCTGACTGTATCTGATATGCATGAAACCATTGGAGCCGGCTTACCGGCTCCGTCAGAAGGTTGCTTGACTTTCTGACCGTACCGTTGTATACTTGCAATGAAAATTGAAAAGGGGTGCTGGAGAAAGTCCGGCTGAGATAAGGCAGTATTGCTTTAAACCCTGTAACCTGATCTGGATAATGCCAGCGTAGGAAGCTTTCAGGCTAAGCCTGTTCACCCGCCCGGATATCCGGGCGGGTTTTTGATTACTATTAATGATAAAAGGAGAGAAAAGATATGAATGCAAGCGTAGCGATCCAGACATTGCCGGAGGCAAAGAATGATGAGGAATTGATCCGTATCGTTGACCAGGTGATTGATTACATTAAGAGTACCGGTCTGAACTATTATGTAGGGCCTTTTGAAACCGCCATTGAAGGGGATTATGATGAACTAATGGACATTGTTAAGGAATGTCAGCACATTGCCATAAGGGCAGGTGCTCCTTCTGTAGCCGCTTATATCAAAGTCACCTACCGGCCGGAAGGGGAGGTACTTACCATTGAAAAGAAAGTCACAAAGCATCACAAGTAAGCTTTGGTCCTGCTCTGCGGTTTTTGGACTTTTGGTTTTGTGGCAGGGGATCAGTTCCTTCGGTCTTGTGGACCGCTTTCTGCTCCCCTCACCCATCAGTGTGGGAAGGGCATTTGTAACGGAATTCCCAGTACTGGCAGTCAATGCGGGAGTCACTCTCGCCGAGGCGTTTACCGGGCTTTTCCTGGGAGTGGCAACCGGTTTTGTGATCGCTGTGATCATGGATCATTTTGAAGGCCTTTACCGAGCTTTTTATCCCCTTGTGGTTCTGACACAAACCGTTCCCACAGTAGCCATTGCCCCTCTTTTGGTATTGTGGTTTGGCTACGGAATGGCTCCTAAGGTAATCCTCATCGTATTGACTACCTTTTTTCCCATTACCGTGGGCATGCTTACCGGTTTTAAGTCAGTGAATCCGGATGCCGTGAACCTTTTAAAATCCATGGGAGCAGGAAGAGTAAAAATATTTCGCTATATTAAGCTACCCGGAGCTATGGGGCAGTTTTTTGCAAGCCTTCGGATCTCGGTTTCCTATGCCGTGGTGGGGGCAGTCATCTCCGAATGGCTGGGAGGCTTTGGCGGGCTGGGAGTCTACATGACCCGGGTGAAAAAATCGTTCTCCTTTGATAAGATGTTTGCGGTCATTTTTCTCATATCGGCCATCAGTCTTCTTCTTATGAAAGGCGTGGACATGCTTTCTAAGAAATGCATGCCATGGGATAAACAGTGATAGGATAGAATTGGAGGAAAAAATGAAAAAAACAGGTTTAACAATTCTTATGGCGGCAGCTGCTGCCGCATTTCTCACTGCCTGCGGGGGAACCGGGAAACAGGCAGCAAATACAAACGCATCGGATTTAAAAAAAGTAACATTTGTTTTAGACTGGACGCCCAATACCAATCATACCGGACTTTATGTGGCGGAGGAAAAGGGTTATTTTAAGGCTGAAGGGCTTGAGGTAGAAATCGTTCAGCCACCTGAGGATGGGGCGGCAGTTCTGGTAGCCTCTGGAAAAGCCCAGTTTGGAATGTCATTTCAGGACTCCATGGCTCCGGCTCTGGCAGGGGAAAATGCCCTTCCGATTACGGCAGTAGCAGCGGTTATCCAGCATAACACCTCCGGTATTATCTCCAGAAAGGGCGAGGGACTGGCTTCTCCAAAAGGAATGGAAGGAAAGAAATATGCCACCTGGGATATTCCGGTGGAAAAGGCTATGGTCAAAGATGTAGTAGAATCCGATGGGGGTGACTTTTCCAAGGTGCAGCTGATTCCAAGCACTGTTACGGATGAGGTTTCCGCATTAAAGTCAAATTCAGTGGATGCCATCTGGATCTTCTATGCATGGGCAGGTATTAAGATGGAAGTAGAAGGCCTTGATACGGATTACTTTGCATTTGCAGATTTGAATCCGGCGTTTGATTATTACACGCCGGTTATTATTGCAGGAAATGAATTCCTAAAGCAGGACCCTGAGACAGCCAAAGCATTTTTAAGGGCTGTGAGCAAAGGGTATGAGGATGCAGAAAAGGACCCGGAAGGGGCAGCCCGTATATTACTTAAGGCAGCGCCGGAGCTTGATGAAAAGCTGGTAATGGAAAGCCAGAAATATCTTGCGGATAAATATCAGGCGGATGTGGAAACATGGGGATATATCGATCCGCAACGGTGGAATAAGTTTTATGGCTGGTTGAATGAAAATGGCCTTTCCAGTCCTGAGATTCCGGAAAATGCCGGATTTTCAAACGATTATTTGCCTCAGTAAGTGGGAGGATTTGACTTTTGCAGCATATGCCATGTAGGTAATCCTGCAAACATAGAGGAGGAAACCATGACACATTTAAAGGTGGAAGGTATTACAAAATCCTTTGATGAAAAGGCGGTCTTAAAAGGCGTATCCTTAGAGCTTCAGGAAGGGGAGCTGGTATCTCTTCTTGGCGTCAGCGGAGGAGGTAAGACCACCCTGTTTCATATCATTGCGGGCCTTTCTCTGCCGGATGAGGGACATGTATATCTGAATGGGGAAGAAATTACCGGAAAACCAGGATCTGTCAGCTATATGCTGCAAAAGGACCTTTTACTGCCATACCGTACCATCGTGGATAATGTGGCCCTCCCCCTTCTTATTAAGGGCATGAAGAAAACAGAGGCAAGGAAAAAGGCGGGAGAGTATTTTAAGCTGTTTGGTTTGGAAGGGACGGAGAAGCAGTACCCTTCCCAGCTATCCGGCGGTATGCGGCAGAGGGCAGCTCTTTTAAGGACGTATCTGTTCTCCAACCGCATCGCTCTTCTTGATGAGCCCTTTTCCGCTCTTGACATGATGACTAAGCGGGGGGTACATGAATGGTATTTAAAGGTGATGGATGACATTCATCTTTCCACCCTTTTTATCACCCATGATATTGACGAAGCCATTCTTTTGTCAGACCGAATCTGTTTGCTGACCGGATCTCCTGGCAGGATTACAAAAGAAATCGTCATAAAGGAAGCAAAACCACGGGATAAGGATTTTAACATCTCAAAGGAATTTATGGAATATAAGAGGGAGATTTTAAGGCACTTGGAAGGGATATGATTGTATGCGGGCTTTTTAAAAGCCCGTTTTTTTTCACTATTTTTAAAAAACTATGTGAAGAAAATATCAAAAACCTTATTGTAAGTATCAGGTTTATTTTGTATAATAAAGAGAGAAACCACTATGATCAACCGCGGAGATTGTTAAATATGATAAATTTGAAAAATTTCAACGTTAAAAAAATGACGATCGGGGAAATGGCTAAAATCAATCACATAACAGAGCAGACCTTAAGACTATACGATCGGGAAGAACTGTTTTCTCCCGTATACCGGGATGAAAACACCGGATACCGTTACTATGACATTCGCCAAAGTGCCCAGCTTGACATGATCCGGTACATGAAAGCCTTGGGGATGCCCTTAAAGGAGATCCGGATTCACATGAAAAAGTGGGATATGGGACGGGTAAAACAGCTTCTCAGGGATAACAGGGATGCCATTGATCAGAAGATCATGGAACTTAACCTGCAAAAGCGCGCCATTGAACGGACGCTTGACAGTTATGACCGCTATGAGGCGGCTCCTCCCGATGGGGCCATTGTTATGGAATACATACCAAAACGGCGGATGTATGTGAAAGAGACGAAAACGAATTTTTATGACTATGAAATCGATGAATACGAACGTCTCCTGCGCAGCTTAAAGGAGGATATGGGAGCCCGTAAGATATCTCCGTTTTACTTTGCCAATGCAGGAACCATATTGAAGCGGGAGAATTTCATGAAGCGAAGCCTGTATTCCACCCAGATGTTTGTGTTCGTGGACCAGGAATACGTGGAGGAAGAGCTGATCACCGTTATACCGGCCAATTCCTATCTTTGCATATACTGTGACCGCTTTGCCAAAGAAAAAGAATACATTGACCGTCTGCTGGCGACCATAGAAGAGAATCACTACACGGTAATTGGAGATTATATCTGTGAAGTCATTGTTGAGATGCCTCTTGACTATAAAGAAAGAGGCATGTTCCTGCGCCTTCAGGTACCGGTACGCATGTCCTGATAATTCGTGATTTTGCTCCATTGACCTGATACCATCTATAACCTTTATAATGAAAGCATCAGGAGCTGTGCTCCAAAACAAGTTCTTATAAAGAAAGGATGACGATGATGATGAATGATGAAAAGATTCGTGTGGTACAGTATGGATGCGGAAAAATGGCAAAGTATATCCTAAGATATCTATATGAAAAGGGTGCGGAAATCGTAGGTGCCATTGACGTAAACCCTGATGTGGTAGGCATGGATGTAGGCGAGTTTGCCGGTCTTGGATTTAAGATCGGTGTTCCCATCCGAAGCGATGCAGATGCGGTTCTGGATGAGTGTGATGCAGATATCGCAGTTGTGACCCTGTTCAGCTTTATGGAAGATGTATATCCTCATTTCGAGAAATGTGTTTCCAGAGGAATCAACGTGGTGACGACCTGTGAGGAAGCCATTTATCCATGGACCACTGCCTCTGCCATTACCAACCGTTTGGACCGTCTGGCAAAAGAAAATGGCTGTACCATTGTTGGAGCCGGAATGCAGGATATTTACTGGATCAACATGATTGGCTGTGTGGCAGGCGGTGTACATCGGATCGACCGCATTGAAGGAGCAGTCAGCTATAACGTGGAAGACTATGGACTGGCCCTTGCCGAGGCTCACGGCGCAGGCCTTACCCCTGAGGAATTCGAAGAAAAGATTGCTCACCCAACTACCTTGGAGCCTTCCTATGTATGGAACTCCAACGAGGCATTGTGCAATAAGATGGGCTGGACCATCAAATCTCAAACACAAAAGTGCGTTCCTTACTTTTATGATAAAGACTTATATTCCGAAACTCTGGGAGCTACGATCCCCAAGGGCAACTGCATCGGCATGAGCGCAGTTGTAACTACGGAAACCTTCCAGGGTCCTGTCATTGAAACCCAGTGCATCGGCAAGGTTTACGGCCCGGACGACGGAGATATGTGTGACTGGAAAATCATTGGTGAGCCGGACACTACCTTCTTCGTTAAGAAGCCTGCTACGGTAGAGCATACCTGTGCAAACATTGTAAACCGCATTCCAACCATACTAAATGCTCCGGCAGGATTTGTAACGGTTGAAAAGCTTGACGATGTTCAGTACATGTCTTATCCAATGCATTTATATCTGGAAAGCTAAGAATTAAGATTATAAAAATCCGCAGAGAAATCAGACTCTGCGGGTTTTTTGCATGTT
>Ga0213825_1001066_pt1 | contig 19471 bp, 18 predicted proteins | sample MC6MC0900MG_FD_179896 | JGI IMG/M metagenome (GOLD analysis project Ga0213825, IMG submission 179896) | Enriched soil aggregate microbial communities from Iowa State University, Ames, United States - MC6-MC0900-MG | ecosystem: Environmental > Terrestrial > Soil > Unclassified | place: USA: Iowa... | reverse complement strand
TATGGAGGAGGAAATAAGTGAAACGAGCGGATATTCAACTAAAACATTATTCTTGATGTTTATTGGATATTCACTTGTTATCTATGGGATTTTGGGAGTTATTATTTCTTGGTTTATTGACACTAATATTCAAAAACAATTAAATCAAGCAGTACTTTATTGCGTGAGTGGAGCAATCATAGGAGGATTAGTATACTTCTTAACTTCTGCTGTTACATATATGAATAGACTTCTTATCTTTCTTTTGATTGGAACTTTTGCAGCACTTTTATCTTCATTCAGCAGAAGACACCCACCTCTACAGGTGGTGAGATGAATGCGGCTTTGGTTTCTTTTCAGTGGGTGCCCAACCATCTACTGAATGAAGATAAAGCCCCTGGCGGATGTCACGGATTTTAAAAGGAATGAATTGTGCAGGCACAATTCAAAATCCGGACGCAATTACGCCAAGGCGAAATTGATACTTTATACTTCTAAAAATATTTAATTTGGTAGTTTTCAAAATGATGAAATCGGCCTCTTGAAATTAGTGAAATAAATGAAGATAAGCAGGAACTTTTCAAAGTGAAACAGAAATTATATTTAGGTTAGTTTAGAGTGCTGTGAGAATTCTAGTGTAATTTATCATTTAAAAACTACAAAATAAAATTATTAAGGAGACCATATGTATGGAAATTTCTAAGTGTGTAGAAATGCTTCATCTAGAGTATCAAGATTTTATTATTCATCCGACTCTTTTATGGGATCAGGAAATGGCTGTGTTAATAGACACTGGATTTCCTGGGCAAATGGAGGATATACGGTTGGCAATTGAAGAAATAGGTGTACCGTTTGATAAATTGAAAGCTATCATTTTGACCCATCAGGACATTGATCATATCGGTAGTCTTCCTGAGCTATTACTAGAAGGGGGAAGTCATATTAAAGTATATGCTCATCAGCTGGATAAACCTTATATCCAAGGAGAAATCCCTCTGATAAAAGATGGACATCTTGAGAACCCTCCAAAGGGCAAGGTGAATGAAACCTTAAAAGATGGTCAAGAGTTACCATATTGTGGTGGAATTCGTGTTATTCATACACCAGGTCATACGTCTGGACATATAAGCTTGTATTTACAACAGAGTAAAACGTTGATTGCCGGGGATTCATTGTACAGTGTCAATGGGGTAATTGAAGGAATTCATATCCCGACAGTACTGGATTTACATGAAGCTCAGCTTTCTATAAAGAAATACTTAGATTTCGATATAGAATCCGTGATTTGTTACCATGGAGGTCTAAGTAAGGGAAATATTAAGGAACAAATTCAAAAAGTAATTTGATTTTTTAAATTTTGGAGGTACGGAAAAAAGGCTTTTCATTCAATAAACTAGTTTTGTATTACTAATGATAGAACGTTTCAAAGAATTTACTAAAAGGCCATTACGCATATCTTAACTTCTGCACAAGCGATTTTATGATGCCGAAAATCAGAAGAAAGTAAAAATATGCTAGTAAATAAAGCAATGGTGTATGGTGGAACACTCTATAGATACCCTTAACTAACAACGAATTTGAAGCTTAAAAAATGGTTAGAGTATGCAAACTGGTATTAATAAGGTAGCTGCATCCTAACCATTTTTTTATTTAAAAAGGACCTGTATTTCTAATTTTTTGACTTGATATAAAGCAATATTTTTTTGCTATAGGTTAAAAGCATATAGAATAGAAAGACATTGATAAAAAAATGGAGCATATGAAAATGAGTTTGTGTAAAAAAAGTTGGTGTAAAGAATGACCATGCAGATTGTATTTCTTCATGGCCCTTATAACTGACCCAACGCATTGGTCCTCCAAATTCATTAGATGGATACGATACCAAAAATATAGAAAAGATCGTCAAGCAAATACTAATCCACAATAATTTCTCTTTGCTAGATATTTTCATTTTACCACCAAATTTCATGTTTTTTATCTTAAAGCATTTGTTCAAAATTTCTCCTTCTCGTCCTTCCACTCCATATAAAATTTACGATAAATGGGTATTAGGACTAAAATAGCTACTATAAAAATAAGTATGAGTGTATATTGATTGAAAGGAGCTTGATTTTTTCCAATAAAGAGATAGCCAAGCGCTAATCCAATAATAATACTTAAGGTACCCGTTATAATGTTCTCATTTTATATACACCTCTATGTTTTCAATGAAAAAATGAATTAATTGATAATAGGTAACTTCACATTTTTTACCCAATCCATTATAAAATTTTCTTGCCTAGGATTTAATTTATTAGGAAGCTTATTTCTAGCAAAAAATTTATGTTCCCTGCTTTCCTCTGATTTTTGTAATAATTCACCCTTAAAATCCAATGTTTTAAAAATAATTTGAACACTATAAGCTTTATCTTTATTTGGATACTCTACAAAGCAATCTTTACCAGAATAAATTCCAAATAGCTCTAAATTATAAACCTCTAAACCAGTTTCCTCAAATACTTCCCTAATGGCCGTTTGTTGAAATGTTTCACCTAATTCCATTAAACCACCAGGTATACACCAATTATCTACGTCTAGTCGATGCTGTAATAAAATTTGATGTTCCTTTTCAATAATGACACCACAGCCTATTGTTATTAATGTTTCATGACCAATAAAATTTCTCATAAATTGTATATAATTCATTGTTATAAACCTTTCTAAAGTAAAATAATATAACAACTGTATCAAATTTCCTGAACTATGTCATCGGAAGTTGGTTAATATAACATGGGGAATTTTCCATTTGGTATAATATAGGTAACAGGGATTTGGAATTTAGAAAGGACAGAGGTGAATTATAAAGTGGAGTATCTTCAAATGACTAGCAATCAAATTGAACAGGAGCACATATGTTGTGCACTTGGCGCTAAGCAATACGAGCAAGCAGTAAAGGAAAAGAAAAAATGGTTAATGGATCGCATAAACGATGGGCTGGTTTTTTATCGATTGAATGAGCGGGCAAAGGTTTTTATCGAATATTTACCCGCACATCAGGCATGGGCTCCTATTGAGGCACCCAATTATATGTATATAAATTGTCTATGGGTTTCAGGTAAATATAAAAATCAGCATCATGCTAGACGATTACTTGAAAAGTGTGTAGAGGATGCACAAGCACAGGGAATGGATGGGATTGTCCATATAGTAGGAAAGAAAAAGCTTCCTTTTTTAAGTGATAAACGTTTTTTTGAGCATTTGGGATTTAAAATTATAGATCATGCAGCCCCTTATTTTGAGCTAGCTGTCTATAAATTTAACGACGAAGCTGTTGAGCCATCATTTAAATTTCATACGAGCGATCTAAAATCTCAGGGTGATGGTATTATCATATACTATACTGCTCAATGTCCCTTTGCAGTAGGTGTTATAAATGATTTAAAGGATGCTACTGTAAAAAAAGGTATCCCTTTTCATGCCTATCAGCTAACCACAAAAGAAGAAGCACAGAATGCACCTAATATTTGGACAACCTTTGGATTATTTTATAATGGGCAGTTCGTGACACATGAAATTATGAGTGTCAACAAATTTGAAAAGTTTTTAAACACATTATGAATAAGCATTTATTTCCTTTTCAAGAAAAGTAATAGCATAGCAAAAACAATAATACCTAATAAATACCCGAGGCTAATTGACCAAGAGAAAAAATCAAATAAGATATAGATAAGAATTGTTGTAAACAAAAAGCCGAGAGCGATACCAGACAACTGTTTTTTGATATTCATTCCTCTCTCTCCTAACATGATTAATTATAGTTTATAGTGTTATTAATATTATATAGTATATCCTTAATTTTGGTAATTGGTAGGGACGGGATAGAACCGTATGTAGAGAATAGCCTTAGTGTTAACGTTATAGAAAGGTGGCAATTATTTTGAAAATAAGCAAACAAAATGCAGAGCATTATTGTTGGGGAGAACTATGTGATGGTTGGCATCTAGTTAAAAATGAAAAGCTTAGTATTATTCATGAGCGTATGCCAGCTAAAACAACTGAAATTAACCATTATCATCATCATGCACAACAATTTTTCTTTGTTCTGTCTGGCACCGCAACAATCGAAATTAACGGAAATCCCATTATATTACAGGAGGGTGAAGGAATAGAAGTTCCCCCTTTAACACCGCATCAAATGCAAAATAGTACAGAGAAAGATATAGAGTTTTTAGTTATTTCACAGCCAAATAGTAGAGGCGATCGTATTCCACTATAAGATGATTCATTCTTTTGCATGAGGTATTCATTTTCTGAGTCTAGTATAGTAAATGAAACAAAGGGCAGGGGAGATGCTTACAGTGAAAATTACCAAAGTAAAGCTATATGCATATGATTTACATAAAATGAAGGAATTTTATAGTACACAATTAGGATTTTCATTAATAAAAAATACCGATCATTATTTTACTGTTGCAGTCGGTGAAAGTACTATAACGTTTGAAAAAATTCCTGCTTCCGTACAAAAGCAATATCATTTTGCTTTAAATATTCCATGTAATTTATTTCAACAGGCAAAAAGCTGGGTAAAAGAGCGTGCGGAAATACTGTTTTCAGCTGAAGAAGATGAAGTATATTTTGACACTTTGAAGGCCTTTTCCTGTTATTTTTATGACCCAGAAGAAAATATTATAGAGCTTATTGCAAGACAGGAAGTTAATCCTAAAATAGATGCCATGTCTTTTTCATCAGAGCATGTGCTAAGCATCGGTGAAATGAATATCACAACAGATACTATTTATTTAGTAGCAAATACATTAAAAAAATATGGGATTATACCAATGAATAATAATGAAATTTGCGCAGATAGTCTTACGTTTATGGGGAATTATGAGGATGGAGCAAATTTATTATTAGGACCAAGTGAACGTATATGGTATTTTTCAAATAAAAAAGCGATTGTCAGTCCAATAGTGATAGAAATTAACAATCATCTACTACTGTGTTTGAATGAGAAGGCTGAGTTTACAATTACGCGGCTATAAAAACATCGTTTCCTATGATTAGGTAAAAAACCTTTATATTTGAAGTGTGATTCCGATGCTCCAAGTATAATGTTATTTTATGAATAAGGAGTCCTATTTATTGAAAGCAAAAAGCATTAAATACTATGAATTTGGAAATCCCCTAGAGGTTTTAAAGTTTGAAAATAAAACGATTAAGCCACCACAAGCACAAGAAATAATTGTTCGGATGCTAGCACGACCTATAAATCCATCTGATTTAATACCAATTTGGGGGAAGTATGCTCATCGAATTTCTTTACCAACTATTCCTGGCTACGAGGGAATAGGTATCGTAGAGGCTGTAGGTCCTTCTGTTTCTCAAAATCTTATCGGTAAACGTGTATTACCTTTACGAGGAGATGGAACTTGGCAGGAGATTGTTCAATCAAGAGCAGAATTTTCCGTACCAATTCCAGATTCAATAGATGATTTTACCGCTGCCCAAATGTATATTAACCCCATGACAGCTTGGGTTACTTGTACAGAAGTACTAAAACTGCGACCAGATGATGTTTTATTAGTAAATGCCTGTGGATCTGCAATTGGTCATATTTTTGCTCAGCTAGCAAAGTTGATTGGTTTTCAGCTTATTGCAGTAACGAGAAATAATAAGCATACAGATGATTTACTTCAGCTTGGTGCTTCCTACGTAATTGATACCTCTATAATACCGCTCTATGAAACGGTAATGGAAATTACTAATGGCCAAGGAGCTGATGCAGCTATTGATTCTATCGGAGGAACAGCTGGTAATGAGCTTGCATTCTGTGTAAAATCGGGCGGAGAATTTTTAGCGATTGGTCTTTTATCAGGCGTACAAGTGAACTGGCAAAGTATTGTGAAGGAGGCCAATGTTAGGGCTAATATATTCCATTTACGCCATTGGAATAAGCAGGTTTCTGTAGAAAGATGGCAAGATACATTCCATCAATTAATACACTTGGTGAGTAGTGGTATGTTAAAAATGATGGCAGTTGATTCTCATTATGATTTATTAGAGATTCAAAAAGCAATAAAGATTGTGGAATCATCAAAAACAACTAAAGGAAAGGTTTTTCTAACAAGCTATTAAAATCCTGTAAAGAAACGAAGGGCAGTCTGTTATACCCTTCGTTTCTTTCACTTAAAATAAATCAGTTGATAAATAACGAAGACCAGTATCTGGAAGGATGACCACTATTCTTTTTCCTTTATTCTCAGGACGTTTTGCAAGAACAGTAGCAGCGAATAAGGCAGCACCTGATGAGGTACCTACTAATAGTCCATCTGTTTTCGCTACTGCACGAGCGGCTTCATAGGCTTGAACAGTTTCTACTTCAAGCACTTCATCAATAATCTCTAAATGAACATTCGATGGAACGCGTGCCTCATCAGCGTCAGAGAAGCGATGAACACCCGTGATTTCAATTATATCTGGATTATCAACGGTTGCAATGGAGTTAATAGCTGGCTCCACACCTATAATTTGAATCTTGGGGTTTTTAGATTTTAAGAAGGTACCTACACCACTTATTGTCCCGCCCGTCCCTATTGAGGCTACAAAAATATCAATATCACCGTCCGTATCATCCCAAATCTCAGGACCTGTTGTTAGCTTATGAATGTTTGGATTGGCCTCATTGTCGAGTTGATTAAGAAATACCACATTTTCCTCACGATCAACGACGGTTTCTCTAAAAACTTTAATTGTTTCCACAAAATCACCATCTGTCTCCTCAAAGGCAGCTACCATTTCTGGAACTTCAGAAAATGGTACTACCTCAGTCCCATATGCCTTCACAACCTTTGTGCGCTCCTCACTTACCCCATCCTGCATGTAAATTCGAAGCTTATAACCTTTTGCTGCTGCAATTGCCGCTAGACCAATACCAGTATTTCCACTGGTTGTTTCAATAATTGTTTTGTCCTTTGTTAAAACACCTCGAGCTTCAGCATCCTCAATCATGGCTTTAGCAATACGATCTTTCACACTATTTGCTGGATTAAAGTACTCTAACTTTACAATAATTTCGGTTTCAAGCTGTTGTTCTTTGACATATTGATTTAAGGCTAAAAGTGGAGTACGCCCAATTAACTCCGTTATGGATTGCTTTATTTTATTTGCAATTACTTGACCCATCAGATCCACTCCTTTTTACCTACTTAACTTACTTGTATTGTAGGAATTAAACGCATCATATCATTTGAAAGGATTTTAAGCAATGATATTCCTAATAGAAAGATTGAAAAGGCTGATAGGAAAAATTAATGTATTTATAATTAATCATACAAAGGTTTGTTTCTTCTTGAAAATAAAATCCTTACATTGTTATTTTTGGAAGGCTTACTAATCAGTTATGATAAATATAGTTGATATTTGCATGGAGGGAAAGAAATGAAAGAGACGCTAGCTGAGGTTTGTATAACTGCAGAAACAAAAATAACAATGATGAAGCAAAGACCTGTCAATTATTTCTTACAAGCAGTTTTAGGTGGCCTTTTTATCGGCTTTGGCATTTTGCTTATCGTCACAATAGGTGGTTTGTTTGATCCTGCCGGCGAACCAAGTATGAAAGTTGTGCAAGGTCTATCATTTGGCGTGGCGCTTAGTATGGTGATGATGGCTGGAGCAAATTTATTCACAGGGGATAATTTAGTTTTATCAATTAGTACATTATCCAAAAAAACTACACCCCTAGAAATGATAGGTATTTGGACATTTAGCTACATAGGAAATTTTTGTGGCTCTCTATTAAGCGCTGGGTTATTTTTTTATGCAGGGCTTGCGGTGGGAGATACAGCCAATTATGTTGAGAAAATAGCTACTGTTAAGATGAATGGCGGATTTGTCGCCCTTTTATGCCGTGGAATCCTGTGTAATCTGCTTGTCTGTTTAGCAGTCTGGTGTGCCTATAAGTTAAAAACAGAAATTGCAAAATTAGCTATGATCTTTTGTTGTATTTTTCCATTTATTACTTCAGGATTTGAGCATAGCATCGCCAATATGACATTATTTTGTCTTGCCCTCTTTATACCTCATGGCGAAATGGTATCGCTAGCAGGAGCCATCGCCAATTTAGTACCTGTAACAATTGGAAATATAATAGGTGGAGCAATAATTGGTATTATTTATTGGATAAATGGAAGAGAAAGAAGGTAAAGCCACTGGCGGATGTCGCGGAATCGGAAAGAAGTTTAATAAAGGATGTTAGCCTAAAATCATTGCATCCATGCGATAACGGCTAACTGATCTGCATCACGCAGCCCTAAGCACAAAGCCGATTCGAGACGCAATTATGCCAAAGAGCATAATTGAAAATGATGAAAATTTAGAATGTCGTTTATAAAAGTAGTAGAGAAGTCTATTATGATATTGATTGCTAGACTCGTTCTTTTGATATTTTGACTTTAAAATTAATCCTAGATAGAATGGAAAGTAGAGTGGCATAAATGGAATACTACTTTTCTTTTCCTACAATGATAACAATGTTAAGGAATTATAGATAGAACAAAGAATGATAGAGAGGAGGAAGACAAAATGGAGCAGGAAGTGAACCAACATACTATTCTTCAAGCGATTTTGGAGCTATCTACTCAAATGCAGGTTATGAAAACTGATCTTCAGCAACAAATTGAAGCGGTGGAAGCTAGATTAGAAAAAAAGATTGAAGCGGTGGAAGCTAGATTAGAAAAAAAGATTGATGCGGTTGAAAAAAGATTAGAAGAAAAGATTGATGCGGTTGAAAGAAGATTAGAAGAAAAAATTGATGCTGTAGAAACAAGATTGGAGGAAAAAACAAATTTACTGCAAAACAGATTAGATTCAGTAGAACAAAATCTAAGTCAGAAGATAGATAGTATGGATACGAAAATGGAAATATTATCTCTTGAACTACTAGAAACAAAGGCAGATGTACGTATGCTAAAGCGAGCAAAATAAATTTTAATTACCGTATCCTTCGAGGCTACGGTTTTTTTTATCAATAGGAGCCTACTCTTAGAGATGGGAAAAACATCTCTAATGCACTTTATGGTATAATTTTTTTGAAATAAATGGTCTAGAGGAGTGACAACATTGTTAAAAACAGAGGTATTTGAACAATTAAAAAATGCGATGAGAGAGAAGGATGCATTGGCAAAAGGCGTATTGTCGCTGTTGAAATCTGCATTAGATTTAGCGGAGAAGGAAAAAGGAGGGGCTTTATCTTCTGATGAAGAAATTGCAATTATCAATCGGGAGGTAAAGCAAACAAATCAAGCTTTAGAGGGTGCCCAAAATGCAGGAAGAGCCGATTTAATTGAAAAAGAGGAAGCGAAATTAGTACTATTAAAATCATTCTTGCCAAAGCAATTAACAGAAGAAGAAGTAGCAGAAAAGCTTGCAGCGGCTGGAATAGTAAAGGGAATGGGCATGGGAGACGCAATGAAAATTGCCAAACCTTTGTTAACAGGTCAAGCTGAGGGTGCTGTTATTTCAAAAGTTGTGAAGAGTATTATTTAAATTGACAAAAACGAATTTCCTTTCGAAAGAGGAAATTCGTTTTTTGTAGCGAAAGCGAAGTGGCAGCTACAATTACGTCAAGGCGAAATTGATAATAGGATTGAACTGTTGATAATTAAAATAACTAATAGTACACTATTAATTAACCACTGGTCAAAATAGGAGGTCAATATGTCACCGCGTAAACCATCAACACAGGAATTAACAAAAGAAATGATTATCCATGAGGCACATAAACAATTTATTGCGAAGGATTTTCACCATGTATCGATGCGTAGTATTGCGAAAGAGCTAGGCTGTAGTCATGGGGCAATATACTATCATTTTAAAAATAAAGCAGAAATATTTTATGCTATTTTAGGCGAATACTTTTCTGAATTAAACACTACCTTAGAGAATACAGTGAATGGTCCTGAAGATAGTTCTACAAAGCTAAAAAATATTTTTGTAGGATATATGGCATTTGGTTTAAATAATCAAAGTCAATATGAATTAATGTTTATGGTGAGGGACAATGAGATTGATGGACTCTCCCAAGAGGCGGCCAACCTTAGCTATGAAAAATTTGCACAATCCGTTCAAGCTTTATCAGAAACTACGCTGCTACTTTCAGATATCCATTCTACATTTATTGCGTTGCATGGATTTGTAGCACATTACCGTCATTATGTTAAAAATTATGAGGAAGCAAAGGAAGCGGTAGATGTACATGCAAGATTTCTTATCAAAGCATTAATTAAAGTTGAGCTCTAGATCAATTATCTGGAGCTATCTTTAAGCTTTTATTTGACCGGCGGTTAATTAAAGGAGGGATTATTCTTGAAAACAGCTTTAGTTATCGGAGCATCAGGTGGAATGGGTTATGCTCTTGTAAATGAATTAGTAAGGCGACAAATAAAGGTGAGGGCATTTGCACGACACAAAGAAAAACTAGTTACTTTATTTCACCATACCAAAAATGTTGAAATCATTGCAGGTGATATCTTCAATGAACAGGATATTAGTCAGGCTTCGAATGGGGTAGATGTAATTTTTCATGCAATAAGTTTTCCGTATCAGGATTGGGAAAAGCTACATATACCGTGTCTAGAAATGGTAATAAAAATAGCTGAAAAACAAGGAGCGAGGATAGCACTTGTCGATAATATCTATGCATATGGGAAACAATCGCTCAGAGTTGTAACTGAGGAGACAATGAAAAGACCACATACAAAGAAGGGAATAATTCGATTGTCTATGGAAAATAAATTAAAAGAAAGCCATGTACCTTCTGTAATCGTTCATTTTCCAGATTTATATGGACCAAATGCAGAAAATACCATTCTCTATGAAACATTAAAAAATGTTGTCCAAGGTAAAAAAGCTAATTTTGTAGGAAATATGAAGGTGAAGAGGGAATTCCTTTATACAGTTGATGGGGCAAAGGCTATGGTTGAACTAGCCTTAAGGGATGATACATACAATCAAAATTGGAATGTACCAGCTACACATACAATTTCCGGGGTTCAATTAGTGGAGATTCTAAGCGAATTAACAGGCTACAAGAAAGGAATCCGAACTGTATCTAAAGGAATGTTACAATTAATAGGAATATTCTCTCCACCTATGAAAGAGGTAGTTGAAATGTTTTATTTAACAGAGGAACCAGTTATTTTAAGTGGGGAAAAATATGAAAAGGAAATTGGCCCTTTACCACGTACTTCTTATAAAGCTGGTCTAGAGGAAACCATTTTATGGATGCAACAAAAGGGAGGATAATACTTACAGCAATAAAAAATCCGCTATATTTCAAGAAAGTATAGCGGATTTAATGTATTTAGTTTTTATAGCTGAAATTTTTGAATAATATGACGAAGCTGTTGTGCCATCTCTGCTAAATTATTGGAAGATGCAGTAATTTCTTCGATGCTTGCTGATTGTTCCTCAGAAGCTGCTGCTACATTTTGAATATTTCCTGATGCTTGAACGGCTACTATACCAACTTCTTCTACAGAATTAGCAATACTGTTCACACCTTGGTTCATGTTGGTAATAATCGTATTGACATGATTCATTTCCTTCGTTAGCTCCATAATTTGTGTATTAATTTCTCCAAAGGCCTCACCAGATGCATTGAAGGTTGTTGAGCTTTCTACAAGATTACTGCTACTAATTCCCATAGATTTTACAGCCTGTGCAGATTCCTCTTTAATGGTTTCAATACGTGTTCGAATACTGTTAGTTGCTGCTAATGATTGATCAGCAAGCTTACGTACTTCCTCTGCAACAACGGCAAAGCCCTTTCCATGTTCGCCAGCTCTTGCTGCTTCAATAGATGCATTTAACGCGAGTAAATTGGTTTGGTCCGTTATTTGGTTAATTAAGGTCACAATGTCACCAATTTCATTTGTGTATGTGCTTAAACGTTCCACAACTGCTGAAGTCTCTTGAATGGCAGTAGTAGTGACAGCCATTTTCTCAGTTGCATTTTGAATTGTCATATTGCCTTTTTCAGAAATTGTGGATGCACTGATTGCCTTTACTGCCACATCATTTACGCTCGAAACGACCTCAGACATTTTTGTAGAAATTACTGAGATATGATTTTCTACCTCTTCTATGGAGGTTGTTTGCTTTTCTGAACCAGCTGCAACTTCCTGCATGGAAGATGTAATTTGCTGTATGGATGCGCTAGTTTGCTCAGAACTTGCTGTTAATTCCTCTGACATAGCAGCGACTTGTTCAGCATTTTCTGCGATTTGCTGAATAAGTAAGCGTAAATCTTCTGTCATATTTTCGATGCCTAGAGAAAGCTGGGCGATTTCATTGGAACCTTTGATTTGTAGAGGCTCAACAGCTAAATCTCCCTTGGCGACCCTGCCAACATAACCAGTTATTTTTTTAATTGGTTTTGTAATACCAATACTAATGAAATAAGCGACAATTATCCCTAGTAGGATGAAAATCACCGTCATAATGATACTTATCCAAAGTGTCTCTGTTTGTAGCTTAGAGATAAAGGAAGCATCCATATCCAAACCGAATAAAATGTCCGTATTATTAAATGGTATAAAAATGGATTTATGAATACCATATTCATCTTGATAAATATCGCTAGTTTGTAAAGAACCATCGTCTAAAGCAACGTTCATTTTTTCATCGAAAACATAATCTTCTTTGTAATTATCTTTGTTGCTTAAAGCGACAATATGCTCCTGTCCATTAGAACGCGAAAGGATATACGCATTTTCAATATCGTATTTATTAACTGTGCCATTTAATTGCTTTAGTAGTTGTTCATATTTTTGATGATTCCCGTTGTCTGCAGCAATGACATCATTTTTTTCTATATCTTCAAAAATAGAATTAGATACAATTTCTAATGTTGACTCAAACTGTTTAATAACAAAATTATCGATAATTCGATAAGACGTTATGAATAGTACCACACTAAATATAATCGAAATAATAGCAATGGGAATGGTGAAACTTGCAATATATTTATAAAGTAAAGAACCCTTTAATTTATTTATTAAATTCAACTTTGGCATCCTCCAATACTTGCAGCTTTTGTTTTAGGAAATGGATCATAGCTTGGATATGTTCTTTTTCAGTATAAGGAGAAATAGCAAAGAATTTTGCAGCAGCAACTGGAACTTGTTGCTTTGTATCACTTGTGTGGACAGTACAAAAACGTGTTGTATCACCAAAAAATACTTCGTCTCGATCCTGACCTATAATTTCAAAGAAAGAGGCATTAATCGCATTTATATATTCAATTTGGTCTTGTGTATAGCGACCTGCCTGCTCCGTGTGCCAATTATAGCCTTCTGGATATAAACGAAATGCTGTAACGGGTCCAATATTCATTCCATTTACTACTTGCAGCATAGGTGCATGCTCCGCTAATCGTGTACGGAATGCTAAATTAACACGCACATAATTGGCTAATAGTTGTTGATAGCCTTCTTTACCAAATGCCTGTAAAGCTGCATAAATAGCTATTGAACTTCCCATTCGTGAGCACTCTAATGTATAGCCTGTATGGTAGGAGCCATAACCGCGATTGCCGACGTATGGTGTATCAAAGTCCTCGATATCAAGTAACTGTAAACTGTTACCTTCTTTTATTAAGAATAAGCTTGTTAAATATGGTGTCTGACCAAGCTTTTGGAAGTCAAAGCACAGGCTATCTGCAATTGCTAGATGCTGCATACGTGTACGAATATGTGTCAATCCCTGTAATACCTCTGCCTCTAGCTGAAGGGGATTGGCAGTAAAGTCGTAATCGTTGAAAAATGCGTAAAAGCCTCCCAAAGCGGAATCAGCATGGATATGTATCGGTTGTAAGGCATATTTTTTCTCAAGGACTGTAGTGACTTCCTTAATGGCTTGTACATCATCAATGGCAAATTGATCCGTAGCGCCAGTTGTAGCTACTACATAGACTGGGATTCCACCATTTTCAATCACCTCTGTCATACGGGCCTGTAAGTCATTGATATCCATGGAATGGTCTTTTCCAGCTTTTACACGAATTAAATGCTTACTTCCTATACCTACCGCTTCAATCGATTTTAATAGGCTATAATGTGCATTTTCTGATGCAAAGCAATATAAATTATTTGGAATACCCTCTTCCTTTGCCTGTGGAAATTGCTTAGCAATGGCAAGACGAAGACCACTAAATACAGCCCCTTGTCCTCCCCAAGTTGTATAGCCAAAGCTCTTAGTGTAGTCATAGCCTACTAACTTCGACATCATCGCTACAACTTTTACTTCACACTCTGCAGCAGCAGGTCCATAAACATCCCATAGATTGTTACCGTTCAAAAGGGCATTTGTAAACTGGCCCAATATACCAGGGATACTAGCCATTGGTAAAACATTCGTGACAAAATTACGCGTATGATAAGGGTGTCCTTGCATCAACTGTGTAAGTTCTTCCACAACCTGATCGAGCCCAACACCTGTATTTACTATTTGATTGTCTTGCATTAATTCTTGATAGAAATTAGAGGAACGCTCTTTTATTGGTCCAAGAGACGTTTTATTGGGATTCTTTAATGCATCTAGAGAGGAAACAATTTTCTCTAATAGGGATAAAAAATTCTCCCTTTGCTCGATATTTCCATCTTCGCTTTGGAATAATTGTTGGATTTTTTTCATATTCATCATCCTTTATAGTTCATATTTCCTCTATTTTTCATTGCTTGAAAATAGGTCGTTTTTCTAAAGTTATAATAACATATAATAACAAAAAATGAATTTATATTTTCCTAAAAAAATATTATTTTACATTTCTGAATAATCGAATTTATTTAAGGAGAAATATAGAAAATGTATTAGAGATTAATTAATTTTAAAAAGGTTGTATTTTAAAGGTTTTTTGTGTAGTTTTTACGGAAAAAATTACAAAAGTGAGGATAGTGGGATTTTATGAGGAAAAATGAATGTTTTTAAAATACTATTCTTATAATAATTTTAAAATAATATTAATAATAAGAAAATTATAATACTTTTTGACTAATTATAATAAAGACTGTTAAATAGATCGAAACTCTGTAAATAGTAATCTGCTATACATGAAAAAAGAATCTGCCTCATTTGTGCAGATTCTCAGATTTATCCTGAAGTTCTTTAATGGTGACAAAGCGGTATCCATCCTCAGTAAGTGACTGCAAAATACCTTCGATTGCTTGCAGTTCACTGTCTGTCTTGTCATACATGGGATGCATTAAAATAATCGAGCCAGATTGAATATGTTCTTTCACATAATTAATTTTTTCATCAGGTGTTGAATAGAAGGAGTCAGGCTCCAAATTCCACGTTATTGTATCATGATTTGTTTTACTTAAATAAAGCGGAAATCCAATTAGCTTTTTCCCATACGGCGGTCGAACAGGTGGGATATCTGGATAGCCAATACTTTTTAAAAGTTCATCTGTTTTTTCTATTTCATTTTTATCTTCATTCAGCAGAAGACGCCCACCTCTACAGGTGGTGAGATGAATGCGGTTTTGATTCCTTTTCAGTGGGTGTCCAAACACCTACTGAATGAAGATAAAGCCTCCGGCGGATGTCACGGATTTTCAAAGGAATGAATTGTGCAGGCACAATTCAAAATCCGGACGCAATTACGCCAAGGCGAAATTGATAAAAGGTAGGGCTCTTAAAGAGCATTCGCTTATGTGAATAGGTATGATTGCCAATTTGATGACCAGCATTCACAATTTTTTTACCCTCTTCTAAATTTTCTTCAAGGTCCTTTCCAATTAAAAAAAAGGTTGCTTTAGCATCGTAGTCCTCCAGTAATGTTAAAATGGCACTGACATTTTTAGTTGGACCGTCATCAAAAGTTAATGCTACAACCTTTTCTGTAGTGTCAATATGAGAGATAATCTTGCCAAAAAGTTGATAGTCTCTAGCATTCATTAACTTATAAGCACCAAATGCTAAAACAACAATGAAAAAAAGAATAATTCCTAAATAAGTAATTTTCTTTTTCAGCATTAGTCCCTCCCTGCTATTTTATATTAATTCAAAAAAAATCAATACCCATTGTATGAGGGATACGGTATGACAAACATTAAGTCTTAAAGGTAATATAATGTTCCTCTAATAACTACAATAATTGTGTAAATAACTTTCTGAAAAATGAGGTGTACATGTGTCTAATGATATGCTTCTAGTTGAAGGTCAGTCGAAGGGGAGTCGATTGCGCAAAATATGGTTTGTTGTAGTGTTATTTTTAATATTGGTGATTGGTGTAATTGTACTTTATTATTTATTTAATAAGGATTTAAATTTTGAAACCTATAAAACAGTTGTCGGTAAAACCACTGAAAATAGCCTTGGAAGTTTGACCTTAAATGAAGTAATAGTGGATGACAATCAGATTTTATTAAACGCCACCTTTAAACCAGAAAACGATACACATTTCGACTATCAAATTTTCTTTTTTCCACAAGTATTAATTAATGGAAAAGAGTTTACGGTAAGAAATGGTGGGCAGTCCATTGCACAATCGGATAAAACCTATACCATTTATAGCAGTGTTAAATTAAGCGAATTACCAAAGGATGAAACATTAAATTTAGATATTCGCTATAACGACTGGAACGGGAAAAAGGCAATTGACGAGCCATGGAACTTTCAAGTAGAAGCATCACAGAAGCAATTACAAAATGATAGGAACGTTTTTTCAGTTAAAAAAAAATTGAAGCTAATAGATGGCCAACAAATAACAATTGACAGGGTTGTTTCTACACCAATATCAACAACAATTTATTTTCATTCTGACACAGCCCTATTGAATAACACCATACAATTTAATATTCAATCTACATCAGGAGAATTATGGCGCCTGAATGCTGCGTATCCATTAAATGAGGACAATACAAAATGGGGAGTTCGCCTTGACGCCCTATATTTGACAGAAAAAACTTATCATTTAATTCCAATTGCTACAGATGGAAATGAGCTTGGTTCTAAAATTAAAATGACAAAAAAATAAGAAATGCTTATTTCAATCTTTACAATACTTTAATCTAAAAACACGGTTACACCATGTAAGATAATGATATATTACATGGAAAGTAGTGAGGTTGTTGCGAAGGTTATGGGAGATCTTTTTAGTTTCCTTTAAATTAGGCTGTACTTCCTTTGGTGGACCAACTGCTCATTTAGGTTATTTTCAAAATGAGTATGTTGAAAAACGTAAGTGGTTATCAGCAAATGATTACAGTCAGCTTGTAGCACTTAGTCAATTTCTACCTGGTCCCGCATCGAGTCAAGTAGGAATGGGCATTGGCTTATTAAGAGGCGGAATATTTGGGAGTATAATTTCTTTTCTTGGCTTTACATTACCGTCAGTGTTGCTGCTGATTGCATTCGGATATTTTTCGACGCATGTAGAGCTGAGCTGGGTCCATGGCTTAAAATTAGTGGCTGTTGCGATTGTTGCACAGGCTATTTTGGATATGTCCAGGAAATTGATTTCTAGCATATGGCATTTAATAATTGCCTTGTCTGCACTTGGAGTAGTGCTTTTATGGGGACATTCATTATCACAGGTATTGGTGATAGGTCTTGCTGCCCTCATAGGCTTTCGATTTATTAAAATCACCAAGGAAATGAATCAACATGTAACAGTCGTACCTATTTCCAAAAAAGCAGGGTTCATTTTATTATCACTGTTTTTCCTACTCCTTATTGGTTTACCAGCTGTTAGTCCATTTATGCAATATGAATGGTTTATATTGATTGAAAAGTTTTATCTATCAGGTGCTTTAGTGTTTGGTGGCGGTCATGTAGTACTGCCTTTGTTAGAAGTTCAATTTGTACAAAGTGGACTAATGAGTTCTTCTGATTTTATCACAGGTTATGGAATGACACAGGCAGTTCCTGGTCCATTATTTACGTTTGCCTCTTACATAGGTATGATGATTGCTGGAGTACCTGGGGCCGTTATTGCTACAATAGCAATTTTTCTTCCTGCCTTTTTACTTATAGTTGGGGCAATGCCATTTTGGCTAGCGCTGAATCAATTCCCAAGATTAAGAGGGGCGATAGCGGGTGCAAATGCTGCCGTTGTTGGAATATTAGCAGCAGCTTTTTTTCATCCAATTGCTACAGAGACAATTGAAAATTGGTTAGATATTGTTATATCTACCATCTTTTTATGGTGCTTAATGCGATGGAAGATACCGCCTTATTTATTAGTAATCATTGGTCTTTGCATAGGGATTATACGTTATTAAAAATACACTTTCTAAATCAAAACCATGAATCTTTATGGTTTTGATTTTTTTGTGGAAAATGGAACTATGAACTGCCACTGGATACACATACTTTTCTTAGATGGATTCATGGCGTTCTATTCTTTGTTTGTTTATAATGTAAAAATGGAAAAAGACTTTATCAGAAAGAAGGGATAGCTATGGCACGAGGTGTTTACATTCATATTCCTTTTTGTCATCAAATTTGTAATTATTGTGATTTCAATAAATTTTATTTCAAAAATCAACCAGTTGATGAATATATAGAAACCCTTGGCAAGGAGATGGCGCTTGCCATACAAAAGTATCCTGACCATTTTAAACAAATCGAAACGATCTTTCTCGGTGGTGGTACACCGACTGCGTTATCGCCTGAGCAATTAGAAAAACTTCTTGGGCTGATTCGTACGTATATTCCTATGGACAGTGTGACAGAATTTACATCAGAGGCAAATCCAGACGAGCTCTCAGAGGCGAAATTGCAGGCATTATTTGCTGGAGGTGTCAATCGTTTAAGTATGGGGGTGCAGTCCTTTGATCAGACATTATTAAAGAAAATTGGACGTACTCATAGTAACGAACATGTTTATGAAACAATTGCCTTGGCTAAAAAGGTTGGCTTTCACAATATAAGCATAGATTTAATGTATGGTCTGCCTGGGCAAACAATGGCACAATGGGAGGACTCCTTAGCAAAGGCCTTTGCCTTGGAGTTACCGCATATTTCCGCATACTCATTAATAGTAGAGCCAAAAACGATATTTTATAATCAATATTCAAAGGGAAAATTGCATTTACCAACCGAAGATCTTGAGGCAGATATGTACGATGTATTGATGAAACAGATGGAGGCTCATGGGCTGCAACAATATGAAATAAGTAACTTCGCGCAATCTGGTTTCAGCTCTAGCCATAACAAAATTTATTGGGAAAACGATGAATATGCAGGCTTTGGTGCTGGTGCACATGGATATGTTGCTGGTATCCGTTATTCCAATCATGGACCATTAAAAAAATATATTGATGCAGTAAACAAAGGTGATTTACCAATTGTCTATGAGCATATTGTGACAGAGAATGAAAAACGTGAAGAACAAATGTTTTTAGGTCTGCGAAAAACAGAGGGAGTATTACACCATATATATGAAGAGAAATTTAATGAAACGATGCTTACACGTTATCGTCATGTTATCGAAAAGTTAGTATCAGAA
>Ga0213825_1001040_pt1 | contig 19739 bp, 17 predicted proteins | sample MC6MC0900MG_FD_179896 | JGI IMG/M metagenome (GOLD analysis project Ga0213825, IMG submission 179896) | Enriched soil aggregate microbial communities from Iowa State University, Ames, United States - MC6-MC0900-MG | ecosystem: Environmental > Terrestrial > Soil > Unclassified | place: USA: Iowa... | reverse complement strand
CAAACCCCACCTTTTACTTAAATATAATTCCATTATACATAGAAGGTTTATAAACTTCACGGTAAAACTAGCGAATATTTTGATAAATTACGAAATTTGTGGAAAAAATAAGGCAATACTATTGATGTGATGAATATTCTATGAATACATTTCTCATCAAGCGAGAAGTATGATAAAATAGAACAAATATTCGGTTTTGGCGTGATTCACGGATGTTTCAGCATAAAAAAGAGACAGAGAGCGATTGTAAAAGGATTTAGTAGCAACTTTGATGTGCTAAATACTACTTTGCGAGTGATAAAAGATTGCACTAGTAAAAAAAGCTGGACATTGTGACGTCAAGGTATAAATTATCTATTACTTGAGGTGATTGGATGTCAGAAATTCGTTTTTTCCATATGGCAGATTTACATTTAGATAGTCCATTTAAGGGCTTATTTGGTTTACCTGATTATAATTTTAAAAAAATTCGAACAAGTACTTTTGAAGCCTTTGATAAAATTATTCAGAAAGCTATTCAGGAAAAACCTGATTTTTTACTGATTGTCGGTGATATATATGATGGTGAAAATCGTAGTTTACAGGCACAAAGAAGATTTCAAGAGGCAATGGAAAAACTCTTTCAGCATAATATTCCTGTCATTTTAAGCTATGGTAATCACGATCATTTAAATGGTGCTTGGACGCGCTTTGCCTTACCTAGCAATGTTTATGAGTTACCGGCTGAGACGAGTGTTGTACAGTTAAACATACGTGGTCAACAAGTTAATATTTATGGCTTCAGTTATGGTGAACGCCATATAAAGACAGCAATGATTGATAGTTATCCTGTTGCGCAGGACCAGCATGTTATTCATATTGGTATGCTTCATGGTAGTGAGGCTAGCGATACAACACATGATGTTTATGCCCCTTTCACAAAAGATCAACTTCTTGAAAAAAACTATCATTACTGGGCTTTAGGACATATTCATAAACGACAACATTTACACCAAAATCCACCGATTGTTTATCCCGGTAATATTCAAAGCCGACATCGGAAAGAGCAGGGAGTAAAAGGCTTCTATGATGTAACCTTATCCCAAAACACTACTGACATGGAATTTGTACCGACATCTGCTGTTGTTTATAACACGGTAGAGGTGGATTGTACGAATGTGTTTCATGCCAATGAACTACTAAGAAAATGTGAAGAAGCACTAACGCACAATCGATTAGAGTATGGGGCATCTGTAGTTGAGCTCCACTTAAAAAATATAGATGAACAATCACAATCTTTATTTGAACATGCCACAGTAGATACATGGCTAGAAACTATTCGAGAAGCAGAGGATGGGATTGAACCGATGTGCTGGGTGCAAAAGCTCATGTTACATCAATCGTCAGCATCGTATGAGCATACTGCCGCAACTGAATCTGTAATGAACTTAATGGAGCAATGGGATATTTCGGAATGGAAGGATATTTTAAAGGATCTGTATCAACATGCTGGTGGTGCAAGACTAATTGAGCCTTTAACGGAGCAGGATATAAAAAAATTAATGCACAACGCACAAGAGTTATTAGCAGAAGAAATTCAAAGGGTGTGAATAGCATGCTAACGATAAAAAAAATCCGAATTTATGGCTTTGGTAAGCATGAAAACATCACAATCTCCTTACATGAAGGTGTTACCATTTTTTATGGTATGAATGAGGCGGGCAAGACCACTATTCAACAGTTTATTTTACAAATGCTTTTTGGTTTTCCTACGAGGCAACAGGTGCAACGTAAATATGAGCCAAAGATATCTACTAAATTTGGTGGCCAGCTTACGATTTGTCATCCGTCCTATGGGCAATGCACCATAGAACGTGTTAAAGGGAAGGCAGTTGGCGATGTTACAGTTTATCTGGAAGACGGAACAACGGGGCATGAAGAGCTTCTAGCAAAACTATTATATGGCTATTCAAGAGCATCCTTTGAGTCAATTTTTTCCTTTTCATTACATGAGCTACAGGGCATTGAAAAAATGTCAGAGGAAGAGTTGACGCATTTATTACTTGCTTCTGGGACAACAGGGATTCAGCAGTTATCGTCACTAGAAAAGAAATTGGACAAAGATGCTAGTGAGCTTTTTAAAAAATCAGGTAAGGTGCCACTGATTAATCAAAAATTAGAACATTTAAAAAAGCTGGAACGCACAATTAAACAAGAACAAGACAATATTCAGACCTTTGAATATAAATTATTGCAATTACAACAACTCGCCCAAAGGCTAGAAGGTTTATATAGTCAGCAAAAAACGCAACAGCAAAATTGGCAACAGCTAACAATTCTCAAGCAGGCAATGCCACTTATGAAACAGCAAAAGGCTTTTGAGCAGATGCTAAAAAGCTACGAACATGTGCAATTTCCACCAGAAGGGATCCGGCGTTATGAGCAATTAAAGGATCGGCTTGTGCATGAAACACTACAAATCGAACAATTGAAGGAGCAGTATCAGGCATTACAAAATAAACTGCAGTTAACAGTGGACGAGCAAACTATTTCTGAAATGTCTCGACTTTTGAATAAAGAAGCAACATGGAATCAGGTAGTTGTGAAGGAACAGAACTTAATGGACGAGCTGTATTTACTTGAACAAGAAATAGAAGCACAGTTTCGTTTATTAGGTGTACAGGAAAAAACAGCACAGGATATTTTGCTTGAGGAAACAGTATCATTACAGCAAGAGGAACAATTTCAACGGCAGTTAAGCCTATTAGAAGAAGCGGAAGAAGAGCTAAAATTTCATCTGCGTTCGTTAGAACAAGTACATGCAGAATTAGATGCAGTCGCTCAACAGCAACAACAGCTTAAACAGGAGTCATTATCCACTGAGGAAGAACATATTTTAGCAAGGTGGCCCCAGCGTAAGCGAAAGCTTGAACAGTTGCGTTTGGGAAGGTCACAGCGCTCGAAACAGCAACAACCAAGTGTTTTCATATTCATAATGTTAGCAATAAGTGTACTTGCGTTTATTTATGGTGTTTTGGAAAAAAATATGGCTGTAATTGTCATAGGTGCAGTTATGTCGCTGTTCATTACCTTATATTTAAAATTTGCTAGACAAGCACATGAAGCACCAAGTAAACAACATAGTCAGCAAATACGTGAATTAGAGCAGGAGGAGAATATTGCTCAGACCATACTGCTAAAAAAACAAAGACTTGAGGATCGATGGTTACATGTAAATGAGCAACAGCAAGAAAAAGAACGACAATATGTAAAACTTGAATATAAAATTCAGCAGGCTGAGCTGGTGATCGAAGAAGCCACTCTGTCGCTTCAACAATTTTTAGGGCGCTATAAGCTAGAGGGGAATGTACCAAAAACACTATTACCAGAGCTGTTTATGCGCATACGTAGTGTTCAAGAGTTGGTAACGAAGAAGAAGAGTACATGCACCCTTCTACAAACGATACAAGCGGAGAAAAATGAGCTAGTAGAACAAGCACAGCGAGTGTTAAAGGCGGAATATAGTGAGCAGGAAATTTTTATGCATTTACGCACCGCACTCCTTACTTTGCAACAGGAGCAGCAAATGTCCCAACAAACAAAAGAGCAGTTGGCTAGCCTTCAAACCAAAATTCAAAGTGTGCAATCTCATATAGAGAACTATGAGTCTGAAGTAACTCAGTTATTTAATGCTGCGAATGTTCAATCAGAGAAGGTTTATTATGAAATTCATGAACAATTTGAGCAACAGCAAAAAATAAAGACAGAACTTCAAGCAATTCAGAGTCAGCTAGTCTCATTGGATGTAGACAACGAACAATCATTAATCGACGAAGAACAGCTTAATGAACAACTCCTTGCTTTAGAGGAGGAGCGAGGCGCAATGCAGTTAGCAATAGATCATTGCTTGGAACAACGAGCGACACTACAAATTCAGAAGGAGCATCTTCTAAATGACGAGAAATATGGTCAATTGCTTCAACAGTTTGAACAAGAGAAATCAGTGTTGCAGCAGCTGATTGGGCAATGGGCTGCAAAAAAAGCCTTGACTACTGCGATACATGAAACATTATTCCGCTTAAGAGAAGAAAAATTACCTCATGTTTTGACAGAGGTTAATGCAATGTTTAATTTGTTAACAGGTGGACGTTACGATCAGCTTCTAATTAATGATGAAGGCTATTTTGTTGCACACGATGTTTCTGGATTACGTTATCAAATGGCAGAATTATCACAGGCAACGAAGGAGCAAGCTTATATTTCGTTGCGCATGGCACTGGCCAAAACGCTTACAGCTTCTGCCCCATTTCCATTTATTATGGATGATCCTTTTGTCCATTTTGATCGAAACCGTACAGACAAAATGGTACAATTAATGAAAGAAGTAGGATATGAACGTCAAATTTTATATTTTACTTGCCATGACGCGATGCTCGAACATTGGCAGAAAGACCAAATTGTCGATGTAGGAGCACTAGCAAATGAAAGGGGAGTGGCGTCAACATGAAGGGTATTACGACGCTCCAGGTTGGAGAATCGGTTGATCAATTTTTATTAATTAAACAAGCGACAAAAGGGGTTACCACAGTTGGGAAGCCATTTATGTCACTGTTATTACAAGATAAAAGTGGAGATATTGAGGCGAAGCTATGGGATACAAATGAAGAGCACGAAAAAATGTACCAAGCTGAGGCAATTGTACGTGTGGGTGGAGAAATTCATGACTACCGTGGCAAAAGTCAATTGCGTATAAAAGCGATCCGTGTAGCAAAACCAGAGGAGGGAATTGCTATTAATGATTTAGTTCCTTCCTCAGCAACTCCAAAAGAACAATTATATGAAGAGTTGACACAATTTTTCTTTGATATTAAAAATCCGAATATATCACGAATTACCAGAGCAGCTATTAAAAAACATCAGGATGCTATTTTAGTTTATCCAGCTGCAACAAAGAATCATCATGATTATGCATCAGGCTTACTGGATCATATGGTGTCAATGTTGAAGCTCGGTAAAGCTATTGCTGATCTATATCCTACATTAAATAGAGATTTGTTATATGCAGGAATTATTTTGCACGATATTGGCAAGGTTGTTGAGTTATCAGGACCGGTTGCAACAGTGTACACTGTTGAGGGGAACTTACTTGGCCATATCACTATTATGGTCAATGAAATTGCCAAGATTGCTAGTGAACTAGAGATCGAGGGCGAAGAAGTAATGCTATTGCAACATATGGTGCTATCCCACCATGGTAAAGAAGAATGGGGCAGCCCGAAAAAACCAATGATTCAAGAAGCGGAAATCTTGCATTACATTGATAATATTGATGCAAAGATGAATATGCTAACACGAGCACTTGGTAAAACTGCGCCAGGTGAATTTACTGAGAGACTTTTCCCGCTAGATAATCGATCATTTTATAAGCCGGCTATTAAGTAATGTAGATTTGAGTCTCATCACGGTTGGGGGATGATTGTAAAAGAGATGTGAATGCTTTATCTCTTCAATCAAAAAATGAAATAACATTCACAATGAATCCTTTTCATTTGCTTCAACAGATGTATTTACAAGAAAACTTTATTTCAAAGAAACAGCATATAAAAAGGGTTACGCCTGTATCAGCGTAACCCTTTTTCATATCGTACTATAATAACTATTTAGATTCTTTTTCAGTATCTTCAGCGTTATCTTTTTCTTCTTTACTTTCTTTAGCTGCTTTTTCTTCAGCTTTTTTAGCTTCTTCTTCAGCTTTTTTAGCTTGTTCTTCACTTGTTGTTGAAAGGTCCGCTATAGCTGCTTTGAAATCTTTATCAGATGTTTTTACATCAGCATCCTTCGCTAGATTTGCAACGATATCTTTAAGGATCTGCTTATCTTCACCTGTATTCGTTAACTTAGCTAGCATTTGTGAACTAATATTATCTTTTTCTTCTTTATATGAGCCAACATCTTTTACATCACGCTTGTCCGTAATTTCAATAATGTGGTAACCGAAGCTTGTTTTTACAGGCTCACTTAATGTATTTAACTCTAGGGCATAGGCAGCATCATTAAATTCATCTACCATTGTGCCAACAGAGAACCAACCTAGCTCTCCGCCTTTTTCAGCAGAGCCAGTATCAGTTGAGTATTCTTTTGCTACATCCGCAAAAGGAGCGCCGCCTTTAATTTTGGCAATGACTTCGTTAGCTGTTTTTTCATCTGCCACTAAAATATGACGACCATTTAACTCTGTTTTCATTTGTTCATAATATTTTTTTACATCTTCTTCTTTAATAGCTTTATCTTTTAAAGCCTTTTCTTGAAGAAGTTGGAATCGTAAAGTTTCTTTAAAGCTTTCTTCAGTTAAGCCACTTTGTTGCAGAACTTGGTCAAAGTTATCTCCAAATTGTGTAGCCATATTGTCATAAGCCTCTTGGATTTCTTTATCTGTTACTTCATATTTATCAGCTAATAATTTCTCAGACACCATTTGTTGTATTACAAATGAGCCTGTTAAAGTTTTTGCTGTTTCATTAAAGTCAGCAACTGAAATGTCGCCTGCCTTTGAAGTAACAACTGTTTCTTTGTCTTCTCCGCTACAAGCACCAAGTGCTAATACCGAAGCAGCTAATGTTACAGATAAAACTGTCTTTTTCATAGTAGATATTCTCTCCTAACGTGGTTTCGTCCATTGCTTACTATAACATAAACGTATTAAAAACAAAATGGTTCCCCCCTTGAGTATAGCCTATAATTCAAATTTTGAAGCGCATAGGATATAGAAAAGAAAGGGGGTGAAGTTATGGGCAGCGGAGGATACGGCGGTGGCGGCGGCGGCGGCTATGGTTCAGGCTCAAGCTTTGCTTTAATAGTTGTGTTATTTATTTTATTAATTATTGTTGGTGCAGCGTTCCTATACTAATTGATAAAGTAAAACTTCATTCTGAGGGGGCTTCATTTCCCTCTTCCTAAAGGATAGAGGAACTCAAGCTAAAACCTTCACATCCTGTGAAAACGCTTGTGTGATCAACATCCTGGTGGCCCGACCCAATCGGGCATTTACTGGCAGTCGCCCCCAACCTAACTACTCTCGTTTACCCCTAGCAGTTAGAAGTCTAGTCTTACTGCCAGTTATATGTGGGGGGGAATGAAAAAAAGCTAAGGATATCTCCTTAGCTTTTTTTTACAATATAAGACTTTCACGCCGTACGCTTGAGGTCACGTCCAGAAAATAAGATTGGTCAGAACGAGTTGTTACATGTGGTGTCAAACTTACTCCATGCAAGCGGACGGGCCGTGGATATACTTTTCTTTCTAACTATACTGCATATAAAATTTCGATATAGAATGAGACAAGTAAAATTGTAATTAGTATATTTATAGTTCGGAATATTTTTGGATGTTTTTCTTCGGGAATTTCACGTCGCATGCACAGTGCATATGTCATGCGGTTGATTTGAAATAAATAGAATACCGAGAATAGAACTACAATCATTAATAGCAAGTCTATTCCTCCCCTCTTTCAGTATTAATAGCATATCAAAAAACGTCAATAAAACACAAGTACAAGCAATTTAGTGAATAGTGGGTGGCACTAAAATTTCATAGCCCTTTGGTGTTTCTTCAATTTGGGAGTCTTTAGGTGAATTCAATAAATATTTCACATACAGAATATCAATTAAACATAGACTACAATGGTAAGCTAAAAGCAATGTACCATAATGGGTATACGCAGGGAATAGCAGTGTCCCTATTAAAATGCTTGTATTTATAACAATAAATGGCGTGAGTAAAGCTAAAATATAACGATTTTTCGATAAAGGTTCATGAATACGCATGTGTAGAACAGGAATAACATAAAATTGGGTACGCACACGCAATTTTAAATGCTGACGTAAATCATACAATGCTAGAAAGTGAAAGAATTTATGAATTGGATAAAGTGCTAATATAGCAATAACAAATAGCCAAAACAAATGATCTGTATAGTGCTCGTCATTAAATAAATTAAATGTCACATAGGAAAGAGAAAAGACGGTTAAAAAAACAAATACAGCCATTATTATAATACGTGTTGTTCCGTAATGATGTTCTAGGTTTAAAATTTTCCAACAATGCATAGTTTATCAACTCCTAAATAGAACGGGTCCTATTTAATGTAAATTGATTTTTGTTAGAATGCAAGAAAAAGGAGGTATCTCAGAAATTTCTGAAATACCTCTTTTAGCATGTATTTTAACTGCTTTCAGCGGAAGTCAGTAATTTGCCGAGTAACTGCCCGTAAAAGCCCGCTTGGCTCTCACTTTCATCCCTTTACAGTTGAACGTTCTTCCATTGTGTCAAAGGAATCACGGAAGTGTTGGAAGGAACGCTCAAAGATGTCGATGAAGTCCTCTCCATATATATTGCGAATAACAGCCATAACATCTAAAAATTCTGGGAAGCGACCATATAAGTCTTTTAAAGCTAACGAGCCTTCGAGCACAGAATGATAAGTATTATGATAATTACTGTTCATTTCAACAATAAGTTCTGTACCTGCTTCTGTTAACTCGACATACGTATTACGTTTGTCGTCATCCCGCTTTGAAAACTTTAGGAATCCACGCTCTTCTAACTTCTTTGAAAAATTAAATGCTGTTGAAACGTGCATAACCCCAAATTTTGCTACATCGGAAATTGAAGCCCCTTTTAAATGATACGAAATCCATAAAATGTGATGTTCGTTAATATTTAAATCGTAGGGTTTAATCCATTGCTGCCAATCTTTTTCAACCGCTTTCCATAAGGCTTTTGATAATTGCGCAATTCTTTGACTATAAAGCATCGCTTCTTTTTGAGTATATAATTCCTCTGACAAAGCCATCACCTACTGCTTTCTTTAACATTTTAAAAATATTATAGCAATAAAGAAAAAAAGTTTAAAGTTAGAAAAATTAAAAAATTGAAAAGTGGTTAAAAAATGATATTATAGCAATTGTTTTTAATAAAAATATAGATTTTTTGATGGTTTGTAAGGACTTTAGTCTATAACTTTTTCTTTTGATTTTTTCCCATTTTCTGTGATTTGCGCAACATTCTTCTCGATTTCGTTTATTGAATTCTGTAATGCTTCTATTTCTTGTTGTAAGTTATTCTTTGATGGCTCGATTTCTTCTGTAAATGTAGCAATTGTTTGTTTTAAATCATTTACTATTTGTGGTATATTATTTTTCACTTCATTTGTTAGTGAATTAACAGAATGTTTCACTGTATCTACTTGCTGCTTTACATCTAAAAGTTTGTCCTTTGTACTTTCAGCATTTGCTCGCAAATTAGCACGTAATTGCTGTCCTGATTGAGGAGTTGAAAAAAGTACAGCGATTGTCCCGCCAACGATCCCAGCTGCTAGTCCAAATAAAAATGGTTTTGCTTTCATATCGAATACCTCATTTCTGTAATTGTCATGTGTTATCTACTATTAAACCATGAAATGCTCATATACAAAAAGAAAAAAGAAACTAAACGAGTGATTTTGTATCACGGTTTAGCTTCCTTTGTTAGATTAAAGTGCGTTTTCTAGCACCTTTTTATTACATTGAAATAGCTGTATTGAATTTAGAACGTTTCACTAATTTTGTAACTATTGGATAAATAATTATAAAAGCGATGACATTAAATGCCACAGCAGGTAATACAACACCTACAAATAGAACAGTGAATGTTGCACCAACATTTGCGTTGAACACAAAAAGTGCTACTGCTAAAAAGACAGTTCCAGATAAAATTGTTCCTAAACCAACTAAGCCAGCCGATACTACGAAATTGTTTACCAATTTTTTTAGTACAAGTAAGGCAATTAAAAAGACAAAACCTGTAACTGCTTTATCGATAATATTGGGAACAAGACCGGCAGGAAACGTTGTAAACAATCCTGAAAGTACACCTGTTACTAAAGAAAGTAAAAACGTTTCTTTAACAGTAGGGAACAATAAAATGCCAATAAACATCATTGTTAGCATGAAATCAGGCTTCATGCCGTTTACCATACCTGGTGTAACTACATAAAGGGCAGCACCGACACCAACTAAAAGTGCCATTAAAACTAAATTCTTTGTATTCATTTCTAATCTCTCCTCGTCTAAGCTAATCTATTTGTCTCCTAACGTGTCCTCATGACCGTTAGCGAAACTTATTTGTGATTGTACGATAAATACATTTAAATTGCAATACAACAAGTGTACCAGGGTTGCAATACTGAGTGACCAATATCATGACGTTATTGCTACTGCCGCTTCCCTTTCGCGCAGATAAAACCCTTTTGCTGTCGCTACGTCAGCACTGCGCTTTCGCGTTAAAAACATTTGTTGGCCCAATGCCTCGGCATAATTGATTTAAAGATTGGCTTTAATGCTTTCTGCAACCTCAGTTAATTGCTCTGGTGTATATTTTTGTGTTTGCCAATTTAAGCCCAAGCCTTCTTTTTCATCGTAACGCGGAATAAAATGTAAATGGTAGTGGAAAACAGTTTGACCAGCTGCAGCACCATTATTATTAATTGTATTCAGTCCAATTGGATTAAAAGCAGCTTTAATAGCATTTGCAACTTTCGGTGCTACTGCATATAAATTGCTAGCCACAGCCTCAGGCATTTCGAATAGATCCTTGCAGTGATGTTTTGGAATTAATAGTGTATGGCCTTTAGCTACAGGTGAAATGTCCGTAAATGCATAGACATGTTCGTCTTCATAAATTTTTGTACTTGGAATAGATCCATCAATGATTTTGCAAAATAGGCAATCGCTCATTCGAAAATTCCCCCTTATTTTATATGTAAATACATTCTATCACACTCATAACTGTATCATTTGCTAATTTTTGATAAAATATAAACAAGAAGAGGAGTGAGGGCATGACGGTATTAGAAGTACAACATGTGACAGGTGGTTATACAAGAAAGCCTGTAATTAAAGATTTATCATTTACGATTGAAAAAGGAGAGCTTGTTGGCTTAATTGGCTTGAACGGTGCTGGTAAAAGTACGACGATTAAGCATATTATCGGAACGATGCTTCCAAAAGAAGGAGACATTCGTTTAAATGGTGTGACGTTAAAGGAAAATACGGACAAGTATCGTACAGCATTTTCCTATATTCCTGAAACACCTGTATTATATGATGAGTTAACATTACGTGAACATTTAGAATTAACCGCAATGGCTTACGGGCTAGATGAAGCAACACTTGCAGCTCGTTCACAATTATTATTAAAGGAATTTCGAATGGAAAAACGACTGAATTGGTTCCCATCTCATTTCTCAAAAGGGATGCGTCAAAAGGTTATGATTATGTGCGCCTTTTTAGTCAACCCGAGTCTTTACATTATTGATGAGCCTTTTGTGGGACTCGACCCGCTTGGCATTCAATCATTGCTTGATCAAATGGATGAAAAGAAAAAAGAGGGCGCTTCTATATTAATGTCCACACATATTTTATCGACCGCTGAAAAGCATTGTGACCGCATAATTTTATTGCACGAAGGACGTGTGCGAGCACAAGGGACAATGGAGGATCTACGCAAGGCATTTGCGATGCCACATGCGACATTAGATGACTTATATATTGCAATGACAAAGGAGCGCGACCATGAAGAACTTGCGTGATGTATGGTCCACTCGCTTCATGCATTATATAGGTGAAGTGCAAAAATATATGCGATTTATTTTTACGGGGCATATAGCGATTGTACTAGTATTTCTTATTGGAGCAGGGGGCTATCAATATAGTGAATGGCTGAAAATTGTTCAGCCTGATTTTCCGGCAGAGGTAATAATTGCAGTGGTAGTGGGGATTTTACTAGCATTCAGTCGTCCAACTTCACTTTTGAGAGAGCCTGACCAAGTGTATTTATTACCTTTAGAATCAAAAATGTCACAGTATTTTAAAAAGGCATTAGCGTGGACGTTTTGGTCACAGGTTTGGGTTGTGGCAATTGTTTATATCGTTAGTATTCCTTTATTAAAAGCTGTTACTGAATTAACAACATTTGAAGTTTGGGCAGTGTTCTTCCTTATTATTATATTGAAGTATTTGAGCGTTCAGGGTGAATACAGTTATCGTTATAGTGAACGTGGTCAAATGATTTGGGTGGACAGGCTAATTCGAGCTGTTATCTTTGGTGTTGCTGTGTACATGGGGCTTCATATGCAACTTCTTTTAGCGATTGTTGCAGTGGCTATTATGTGTGTGTATATTGTCATATTTAGAAAAAAATGTGCTGGTGAGCCTGTGCCGTACGAGCATTTTGTGAAGCTAGAACAAAATCGCATGATGAGTTTCTATCGTTTTGCTAATTATTTCACAGACGTTCCACATTTACGTGGCAGCATCCGTCGTCGTGGTTGGCTTGACTGGCTTTATAAATTTGTGCCATACAAGAAGGGCAATGCTCAAAAGTACTTGGTGTTCCGGACATTTGTGCGTACAGACGATCATTTTTATTTATGGCTACGCTTAACAGCAATTTCAGCTGTTATTGCAGCTTTTGTAGATATTCCTGTAGTTACGTGGATTGTTGCAGGTGCATTGAGTTTTGCTACAACGATACAGCTAAAGCAGGCATTATTATCAAGCGGTGAATTCCGCATGGACATGCTTTATCCATTACCAGATGGAGCGCGAAAGGTTGCGGTCAAACAAATTGTACGTCTCGCAATGATTGTTCAAGCTATTATTGTTGGTCTATGTGGAGTCACACAGCCAATGTTTTATGTAACCTTCATTATAATTTTGGTTATAAGTGAATTGACTGCTAAGATCTCAAAATCTTAATAATATGGTTAATTTCGGCTTATCACCAAAGGTAGATGACATTTTGCTAAAACGTATGCCATGTGAATAAGTTGATTGGAGTAGAGACTGGGCGACTCCTCGGGGATCAGCGGTAGAGGAACGAAGGCTAAGAGCATCACATCCTGTGATAACGCCTTCGTGACCAACATCGTGCTGGCCCGAGACCCTGCAGCGAAGCGGATGTTTTCTGTGCGAAAGCGTAGTGCTAACGTAGCGGCAGCAAATGTTTTATCTGTGCGAAAGCGAAGCGTCAGCAACAACAAAAGCGGCTCATCGGACGCCCCCAGGAAGCTCTGCTCTGCGCGAAAGCGAAGCGTCAGCGGCAAATGTTTTATCTGTGCGAAAGCGAAGCGACAGCAACAAAGCGCCCAGTCGGAACGGAAATCAACCCACGTTATGGTGATCAGCAAATTATAAAAGCTCATTTCTCCTATTCTTTGATTGGGAAAATGAGCTTTATTTTTTATTCTACAAATTGATAGTCTAGTGCGGCTGTTAATAATACTTTTGCCGCTACGAGCATACCTTTTTCATCTATATCGAATTTTGGATGATGATGTGGGGCATATTCAGCTGGTTCGGCTCCGGTAAAGAAGAATGTACCTGGCTTTTCTTCTAAGTAGTAAGCGAAATCTTCGGCCCCCATAGTTGCTTCAATCTCTACCACATCGCAAATATCCTGTGCAATATTACGCACGAATAGTGTTTCCTTTTCATGATTTACAACTGCAGGGTAGCCACGACGATAATCAAGTTCAATTGTACAATCATGGGCAATTTCTGTACCTTGGATAACCCGTTTAAACTCACGCTCCATCGTTTCACGAACATCCTTATTAAACGTTCTAATTGTTCCATTTAAATAGGCTGTATCGGCAATAATATTGTCGGCATTAGATGCTACGAATGAACCAACTGATAAAACAGCCGATTCCGTCGGATCAACTCTACGGGCGACAAGTTGTTGTAAATTCATAACAAGTTGAGAGCCAATAACGATAGCATCCTTTGTTTGATGCGGATGAGCACCGTGACCACCCTTACCTTGAATTTTTATTTCAAAACTATCAACAGCGGCCATCGCCGGACCTACGCGGTAACCAATCATACCTGTTGGATGGCTGGAAGATAGATGTGTACCAAAAATAGCATCAACTTCGTTCAAAGCTCCAGCCTGTACCATACCAATCGCACCACCTGGATCAGCCTCTTCGGCATGCTGATGAATTAAAACATATTCTCCAGCTAATTCATCGCGCATTTCCCACAAAAGCTTACCGATAATTAATAAAGTAGCTGTATGACCATCATGCCCGCAAGCATGCATTACGCCAGGCACAGTTGATTTGTAAGGTACATCTTTTTCATCTTGTATAGGAAGTGCATCAAAGTCTGCTCGTAAAGCAATCGTTTTACCAGGCTTGCTTCCTTTAATCCGTGCAATCAGACCATAACCACTGACATTAGCTTCCACCGGCACGCCTAACTTTTTATAAAATTGAATAATATAGTTTGCAGTTTCTTGCTCCTGAAAGCTTAGCTCTGGATGCATATGTAGATGACGGCGAATAGCCACCATTTCATCAAAATGTGCATCAACCTTTTCACGTAGATGTTGGTTCATAGTAAACCTCCTTAAACAGAATGTATTACCAATATAATAGAAGTGAATACTCGCGCGTGCTGGGAGAATATCCGCGGAAGAGGAGCAAATATCCGCGCTCCTCGTGGGAATATCCGCGGAAGAGAAGTAAATATCCGCGCTCCTCGTGGGAATATCCGCGGAAGAGAAGCAAATATCCGCGCTCCGTGAGAATACTCGTGAAAGAGAAGCAAATACCCTCAAGCTTAAAAAACTAAGCTTCGTCTTCTTCCTTCGGGGCAACACTATAGGTTGTGACATAGGAAGCTGCTGAGAAAATATTTTGCTGATTCACACCTGTTGGCTCTTTACGTTCTGCGTGCGCTGATGTAAAGGCCTTTGAGCTTTTCCATGCTTCAAATGAATGAGGACCGTTCCATTGTGTCATTACAATGTATGTTTCACTATTTATTGGACGTAGTAGTCGAAATGCTACAAAGCCTGGCTCATCTTCTATAGCACGTGCTCGATTTAAAAAGCGATGTTCAAAAACTGGTCGACCTTCATCGGTAACGGGAATATTGTTGAAGACAAAGAAGCCGCGTTCTTCTAAATTATTTACTGAATCTAGTACTTCAAACTTCCGTGGTGTCGTAAATACAGATTTCCCTTCTGTTTCATGTATAAGCACAGAGTTTCCTTCTCCGTGTATTAAAATCATCTTCTCGTTTGGATATTTATTTTTTAACTGTTCTAAAAAATCACCTGTACCAGAAGTTAAATAAATATACATAAATTTGCCCTCCTTATAAATGTTCAAAATATAGTGTGATTATCTCCATTTAAGTGTAAGTCTAAAGCTTTGTCAAAAAAGAATGTTCTTAGAAAGAACAATTTTATGACATTTCACTAGGAAAACTATACAATAACAGAGGAAGCGTTTACTATTGAAAACGGATATCAATAATAACAGAATAAACAAGAGAATTTTACGATAGGAATTTTATCGAGGGGAAGGAACTATTCATGACAACTTTTAATGATTCACTTCTACGTGCTGCACGAGGGGAAAGAACGGAGCATACACCAGTTTGGTATATGCGACAAGCAGGACGCTCTCAGCCAGAATATCGTGCAATTAAAGAAAAGTACTCCTTAGAGGAAATTACACATCAACCTGAGCTTTGTGCGTATGTAACGCGTTTACCGGTTGAAAATTACAATGTTGATGCAGCAATTTTATACAAAGATATTGTAACGCCTCTTCCGGGTATTGGTGTAGATGTAGAAATCAAAGCAGGCGTAGGTCCTGTCATTTCAAACCCTATTCGATCAATCGCTGATATAGAAAAATTAGGTGAATTCAATGCGAAAGAACATACACCATTCGTATTAGAAACGATAAAAATGTTAACAGAAGAGCAGCTGAATGTACCACTAATTGGTTTTGCTGGGGCACCATTCACACTTGCAAGCTATATGATTGAAGGTGGCCCTTCAAGAAACTATAATAAAACAAAGTCATTTATGGTATCAGAGCCTCAAGCTTGGTTTGCATTAATGGACAAGTTAGCTGACATGATTATTTCTGATGTTTCTGCCCAAGTCGAAGCGGGAGCAAAAGCTATCCAAATATTTGACTCTTGGGTCGGTGCTTTAAATGTTGAAGACTATCGTGTATTCATTAAGCCGATTATGACACGTATTTTTGCTGAGCTGAAAAAAGAAAATGTGCCACTTATTCAGTTTGGTGTAGGTGCAAGTCATTTAGCGAAAGAGTGGAATGATTTACCGATTGATGTAGTTGGCTTAGATTGGCGTTTACCAATTAAAGAAGCGCGTGCAAACGGTATTACTAAACCGGTACAAGGCAATTTAGATCCATCACTATTACTTGCTGATTGGTCAATTATTGAAAAACGCACGAAAGATATTATCGATCAAGGCTTAGAAATGCCAGGACATATTTTTAACTTAGGTCATGGTGTATTCCCAGAGGTAGACCCAGCAGTGTTAAAACGTTTAACGGCACTTATTCATGAATATAGTGCTCAACAAATCCAAGCACGTTCTTAAATAATGTAGAAGTGACCAAGGTTTTATCCTTTTCTATGAATGATGTTCTGATTTCATCATAAGAAAGGGTGCTGTCCAATCTGATGAATTGGACAGTTTCTTTTTGTCACATTAATATATGAGAAAAAATTTAATTTTAACTATTTTTAGAGGTGAAAAAGTTAATGAAAGAAATTAAAGGCTTATTAGTAATGGCATACGGAACACCCTATAAAGAAGAAGACATCGAACCTTACTATACACATATCCGACACGGTCGCAAACCATCAGAAGAGCATTTAGAAGATTTACGTAGTCGTTATGAAGCAATCGGTGGTTTATCGCCACTTGCGGCTGCTACAAAAGCACAAGCTGAAGCTTTATGTGCACGCTTAAATGAAGTACAAGATGATGTGGAATACAAATTATTTATCGGTTTAAAGCATATCCACCCGTTCATTGAGGATGCTGTCGAAGGAATGGTAGCAGAGGGGATTAAAGAAGCGGTTTCTATCGTATTAGCACCTCATTTCTCAACGTTCTCTATTAAATCATATAATGGCCGTGCAGCAGAAGCGGCTGGAGGTCGTTTAACATTTACGTCTGTGGAATCTTGGTATGATGAACCAAATTTCATTGAGTATTGGAAAATTAAAGTGAATGAAACATTTCAAGCAATGTCTGAGGAAGAACGCGAAAAAGCATGTTTAATTGTGTCTGCACATTCACTTCCAGAGAAAATTAAAGAGTTAGGCGATCCATATGAGGATCAATTAATTGAGACAGCTCGACTAATCCAAGAAGCGACAGGTGTAAAAAATGTAGAAGTTGGCTGGCAATCAGCAGGACAAACACCAGAACCTTGGATTGGTCCAGATGTTCAAGACTTAACGCGTGAACTTTACGAGCAAAAGGGTTTCCGTTCGTTCGTTTACACGCCAGTGGGCTTTGTAACGGAACATTTAGAAGTTTTATATGACAACGATTTTGAATGTAAAGTTGTTTGTGATGAACTTGGCGCGAACTATTATCGTCCAGCAATGCCAAATACACACCCATTATTTATTGATGCAATGGTTGATGCCATTCATAAAAAATTAAGCTAAGCGAAAAGAAAGTGATGATGTTGGTGACTCAGAAAAGACGTAAGGTAGTTGTTGTAGGCGGTGGCATTACTGGCCTCACAGCTGCATTCTATTTGCAAAAAGAAGCACGCGCAAAAGAATTGCCGTTAGATATCGTACTTGTCGAGTCGTCATTACGTCTTGGCGGAAAAATACAAACACTGCGAAAAGATGGCTTTATTATTGAGCGCGGGCCAGAATCTTTTTTTGATCGTGAGAACTATGTATATGCTCTAGCAAAAGATTTAGGAATTGAACAGGAATTGATTACAAGCAATGCAGGACCGAATTATATTGCTGTTGGTAGTAAATTATATCCAATTCCGAGTAATCTTTTATCTGGGGCAACACCGCTTATCTCGTCATTCATTACATCAGGTTTGTTTTCACTCAGCGGTAAAGTCCGTGCAGCGGGTGATTTTTTCATCGCCCGTTCTGCACAAGATGATGATCAACCATTAGGGCAATTTTTTAGAAGAAGATTCGGTGCTGAAGTTGTGGAAAATCTAGTAGAGCCATTACTTGCAGGAACATTTGCTGGTGATATTGAGCAGTTAAGCATGCGTTTAACATTCCCGCAGCTCTACGGATTAGAACAAAAATATCGTAGCCTACTGATTGGTATGAAAAAGTCTGGTACGAATTTTTTAAGTAACCATCGCATCTCGAAAGATAAGGGGATTTTTCAAACATTTAATAATGGTCTTGAGACACTTATCGAAAAGCTTGAAGAATCACTACTTCCTGGGACAGTTATGAAGGGTGTTAAAGTTGAAGAAATAGAACATGGTAAAGATGGTACTGTCCAAGTTGTGTTAAATAATTTTACACAATTAAAAGCAGATGCTGTTATTATTGCCACACCATTTAATATGGCAGAAAAAATGTTCAACAAACACCAGCTATTAAATGAATTGAGTACGATGAAGGCAGCAACTATTGCTACTGTGACAATGGCCTTTAAAAAAGACCAGTTAGGTGATTTAGATGCATTATCATTTTTTGTCTCTCGAAATAGTGATTTTTCAATAACTTCTTGCACTTGGATTAATCGAAAGTGGCCTGGCACAACACCAAATGATTACGTGCTGTTACGTAGTTATATTGGACGAGTGGGTGACGAGACAATTGTAGCGTTATCTGATACTGAAATTGAAAAGACCGTCTTGCAGGATTTAATGAAAACAATTGGTGTAAATGGAACACCGTTGATGACAGTAGTTTCCCGCTGGAAAAATGCCATGCCACAGTATACGGTAGGTCATGAGGCGATGATAGAGCGTGTAAAGCAAGAATTACAGGAACATTTCCCGACTGTTAAGCTCTCAGGAAGTTCCTTCGAAGGAATATCTATACCAGAGTGCGTTGAGCAAGGTAAGAACGTTGCTAATGAAATATTAATGGAAATGTTTATGTGATTATATAGATTAAAAATTACCACTAGGTAGTACAAACTGAAAATATAGTTTGTACTACTTTTTTTATCGATGGATACAATAGAACAAACGGATAGAAGATATGAATTGTTAGGTGTATGGACTAACCATTTTTATTCATTTGTAGGATGAGAAAGTTTAAATCCTCCGATGATCTCAATTAAAAAACTGGGAAAGTAATTGACTTTCCCAGTTTAGCCATCCTTATAGAGAAGGCTAACAAAAGTACAATCTGTTATGAAATTCGGTGACAGGACCAAACAATACCACCGGAGTTAGCTCCTCCAAGAGTAACTCCTACTGTTAAACCATTAGCATTGTAGAATAAATCAATGGTATCGCCTGCATTTAAATTAACTTCTCCAGCCAATGTTACTGTGCCATTACCAAGAATAGCGCGTAAAGTTAATAAGGTTACAGCTACATTTAATACAGGGAATAACCCGCTTATTAAATTTGTTGCAGTGTTTTGACGAATAGCAAATGATGGATTAATACTTGCCCCTAAACCTACGGAAATTGCTGCGGTTGTTGAATAGTTAATGGTAGCTTCAAAAGCGTATCTTCCAGTTGTAGGGACAGTGAAAACTCCAGTCATTGGATTGAATGCTGGTGTTGTAAAATATGGAGATGCAACACTCCAGTTAGTGATTATAGAAGAACTGTTTACAGATATAGCATTCGCAAATGCTGAGAATCCTTCTGTAAATGCTGGCCCAGTAGGTCCAGTAGCCCCGGTAGCCCCAGT
>Ga0213825_1001039_pt1 | contig 19752 bp, 17 predicted proteins | sample MC6MC0900MG_FD_179896 | JGI IMG/M metagenome (GOLD analysis project Ga0213825, IMG submission 179896) | Enriched soil aggregate microbial communities from Iowa State University, Ames, United States - MC6-MC0900-MG | ecosystem: Environmental > Terrestrial > Soil > Unclassified | place: USA: Iowa... | reverse complement strand
CTTTCTACGGTTCCCAAGGCGTCAACAGAGGTTACCTACGAAGTAGATGGAAGGGGAACGATTCATGTAAGGGCCGTATTCCGGGGGCAAAAGGGATTGCCGGAGCTTCCCGTCTTTGGAATGAGGCTCATCACACCGGAAGCAGCTAAGAAATTCACCTGGTATGGAAGAGGACCTGAGGAAAATTACTGCGACAGGAATAAAGGGGCGAGGCTGGGAATCTATGAGGATACGCCGGATAACAACCTTTCCCGTTATCTGGTTCCTCAGGAATGCGGCAACAGAACAGGAGTCCGTTGGCTTAAGGTTTCAGACATGGAGGGCCATTCCATCGGTTTTTGCGCAGCCGGTCAACCCTTTGATGCTTCCGTACTTCCTTATACTGCGGAGGAACTGGAATCGGCTACCCATAGAGAGGAGCTTCCGGCACCAAGATATACAGTAGTGAATATTTTAGGCGCCATGAGAGGCGTCGGCGGCGATGACAGCTGGGGAGCGCCAGTTCATCCGGAGTACTGCATAAGCGGGGAAGAAGAACTTGTAACAGAATTTATTATTGAAAGAAGATCATAAATGCAGGCGGCAGACGGTAAGAGTTTGAGAAAATTCTTACCTTCTGCCGTTTTTTATTTGGTGAGATGGAAAAATAAAGTTGTTGATAAAAATAATCAGGTAATCCTGTCCTTTTTTCATGATATTGTATTATAATAGGATTGGCTGGATTGGCTTTGAACAGCATGTCCCGCTTTACTTGGCATCAACTGGATCGGAAAGCAAATCTCATTGATACATTATATAAAATGAAGAAAAAGGATAGAGGAGGTTACAGGATGTCCACTGCAATAATTTGTGGTATTTTAATAGTATTTTGCTACTTTGGTTTAAGAGGTACCATAAAAAGGACAAAGTATGGCTGCTGCGGAAGCGGCGGCAGTGAAGTGAAGAAAATTAAAGCTGCTGATAAAAATATCTCCCATTATCCCCATACCCGGACCCTGGAGGTAGAAGGAATGACCTGCGGCAATTGCAAAAAGAGAGTGGAGAATGAGTTTAATAGCCGGGAAGGATTATATGCTTCCGTGGATTTAAAGAAAAAACTGGCAGTCATACATATGAAAGAGCAGATGCCGGAGGAAGAGCTGAAAGAGATAGTGAGAAAAGCAGGATATACTCCCGGGAAGATCAATTAAGTGCATTGACTGTTTAAGCGGCGGACAAAGATGGTTTTATTTTAAATCCATGATTGTCTGCTGCTTTTTTTGTTTTTATAGACCTAAATTACATATAAAATAGATTGTTTTTCTTTTTCATACATGGTAAGTTGATATCAGATAGGAGGGGATCTGATGATAAAAGTAACATTTTATGATTCTGTTGAGGATCATTTATTGGAGTATGCAGTCATTGCTTCACGGTACAGGAATAAATGGATATTCTGTAAGCACAAGAACCGGAACACCCTTGAAATCCCTGGAGGACACCGGGAAAAGGGGGAGGATATCGTAACAACGGCCAACCGGGAACTTTATGAGGAGACGGGAGCAATAGAATATATCCTGGAGCCGGTCAGTGGTTATTCGGTTCAGAATCTTGATGAGAATGAGGAAAGTTCAATAGAATCTTTTGGAATGCTGTTTTATAGTGAAGTCAAAGAACTTGGAGAGATACCGCCGGGGTTTGAGATAGAAAAGATACGGCTGTTGGATGAGATGCCTGATTCCCTGACATATCCTGAGATTATGCCGGTTTTGATGGACAGGATTCTTCTTTGTTTCCTTAACGGCCGGGTAGAAAAGCTACAGAAACAGGAGAAATAAAATAACAATAATGTTATCAAAATTTAAGGGGGCTGACGATGAGTCAGCCCTATCTGCTGTCTACACCCACCACTTGCCCTGTGTGTCATTGATTGCCCAATAGGGAGGCTTGGGTGAGCCGATGCTTAAGTCGCGGTCATTGCATCCATGGGCGGTGCTGCCGCGTCGGATTAAGGGAGCCTCCACCTGATAAGTACGCTTGGAAGAATTTGCCTCCATCATGCGTTCCAATAGAAACTCCGCTGCCATTTCTCCCAGCTTATTGACAGAGGGCGCCATAGTTGTAAGTCCTCCCCCTGCCATGGATGCCCAGCCCAGCTCACTGAGCTTTCCCCAGTCGTCATAGCCCATAAGACCTATCCCGTGAGGCATGGGAATTCCCAGAGAAAGGATTGCCCGGGCACATGTCAGTAACATCATGCCGTTGGCTGCTATGATGGCCGAAGGAGTCACATCCCGTTCCCCTGCCTGATAAAATTCATACACCTGATTCGCAATGGAATCCAAATCCGATATATCGGATACATATACGGATTTAGAAGGATCCTTTTCGCCCATGTCTCTCATTTTTTCCAGGAAAGCCTCCTGTCTTGCGGCACGGGGGAAGACATGATCAAAGGGTTGTGTAAATAGAGCAATGCGTCCATATCCCTCCTCTTTTAAATGCTCGATGGCATGGATTATAGGATTCTGATTTGAAATATATGCCATGTCAAACATATAGTTATCAATGCTGCGATCCAACAGTACCACGGGAACCCCGTCGTTTGCCAGTCTAATCAGATAAGGATTATGGCGCATCGTGGTATTTACAATAAGACCGTCTACCTGCTGCGCCATAAGAGAGCGCAGATATTCTTTTTCCAGTTCATAACTGTTATCACTGCTTGCAGTGATGATTCCGTAACCTTTTTCACGTAAGGAAATACCAATGCTTCTAACAGCTGCCGAAGTAAAAGAGCTGCCGATATCTGCAACTACGATGCCAACCATCATGCTTCGTTTGCTTTTCAAGGTGCGTGCCAGATGATTCGGCTGATATCCTGTGGCTACAATAATCTGTTCAATTCTCTCTTTTGTCTGAAGGGACATATATTCATATTTGCCATTTAAATATCGTGAGACAGTTGCTTTCGATACTCCAGCTAATTTGGCTATATCCTGAATGGTCAGTGAACGTTCGGGCAATGCTTGCTCCTCCTTTTGTAATATACAAGATAGAATTAGTTTCAGAAACCGTTTTCTTTAATTTCATTATAGTTGGTTTTCCTTTAAAGTCAAGTTTCGGAAACTATTTTATGGATATGCGTTGTTAAAGTTGCATAATTTAGAAACCGGTTTCTAAAGCTCTTTTCACAAAATAATTATTTTTCCATAGATTCCCTTGTAATTAAAAAAAATATTCAGTATAAATAATAATATGAGTGAAAATCTCTGCGATATTGTGAATATTTTTGATTTTACGATAGGAAAATAGTCAAATGGTCCAATATACAGAAAAACAGCTCATGAGAATAAGGTGCTTGTTAACCGGTATCTAAACTATTTTAGGAGGAAAGAGAATGATGAACACGGTAGTAGGTATTTTGTTACTGATTACATATGTGGTATTTGCCATATATGCCGCAAAGGGTGGAAACCTCATGATTGGCTTTTTCGTGATGGCAGTATTATGGGCAGGATTAGGTGCCATCGCTGGAGTGACAGTCTGGTCCAGTACCGCGGAAGGCGTGATTGATATTAATAATGGTATTTTTGAGCAGGGACCTGAACTATGGGGATCTACGGCTGCCATTATAATTTTCGGTTCCTGGTTTGGACGAATTCTGGTGGATACGGGAATAGCCAGAACCCTGATTCGAACAGCAGTGGAATGGGGCGGCGATAAGCCGGCTCTTACCTGTATTCTTCTTTCTATCGTAACAAGCTTGATTTTTACATCAGCCTATGGTGCCGGTTCAGTGGTTGCTATTGGCGTAATCATTTTTCCTATTTTACTATCTCTTGGAATCTCCACTCATCTGGCTTCGGCCTCCTTTTTGATGAGCGTGGGAGCCGGACTGTATTTAAATAATGGTTGGTTAAAGCAGGTAGGCGCTTTGATCCCTGAATTTGACATAACGATTCCTACTTGGAAAACCTATGGGTTCATTGCTTTTGGTTTTCAGATGCTCGCTGTTGTCCTGATGATTTTAGTTAGCAGCAGAGGAACCGCCAAAAAACATGCATGGGCAGCGAAATCCGATCAGGGTGAGAAAAAGGTGGGAGCCCTGGCACTTCTGACTCCTGTAATTCCTGTTTGTCTGTCTGTGTTCTTAAACTTTAAGCCAATTACCGCCATATTGGTCGCAGTGCTCTGGGCACTGGTCTTTACCGGCAATCTAAAGAACATGAAAGACATCGGGGATATGGTACAAAAAACATTCCATGACGGTGTGACTGATGTAGCGCTGGTGTTTGCATTCCTATTCTTTTTGCAGATGTTCCTGCGTTCTGCAAAAGTTTGTGCGCCTTTGCTGGCACCGATTATACAGCCTGTGCTGCCTTCAAATCTTTTGATTCTTTTTGTTATATTCGGTTTGTTTTCCGTGATGGCACTGTTCCGCGGACCTTTGACGGTATGGGGAGCAGGAGCAGCTACGCTTGCAATGTTCCAGGCTATCGGCGGTGTGTTTACACCAATGATCTTGTTCCCGCTGTTCATGGTACCGGCCACGACCATTAACGGTTCTATTTGTCCTACCCAGTCCTGGTGTCTGTGGGCAATTGGCTATACCAAGACAGATTTGAAACAGTATTTTAAGACCTGCCTGCCTTACGCACTGGTTGCAGCACTGGTTTTGGAGATGGTTGCTTACTTTATGTTTGTGTAGCCGAATGAAGAAAATTGCCTCCAATAGTGGAAGGCACAGCATATGTAAAGCAGGGAATTACCAGAGAAAGGGAAAATGCCTGCCTCATGATTGATTGGAGGATTGTTTCATATGAGCAGAGAAATAAGAGTTGGTATCGATGTGGGCGGCACCCATACGAAAGCTGTAGCCATCGATAATGCCACTCATGAGATTGTTGGACAAAGCATTGTCATGACCAGCCATGACCATGAACTGGGAGTGGCAGCTGGTGTAATCGAATGTTTTAAGAATTGTCTGACTGCAAATGGCATCAAGCCGGATGATGTAGTATTCATCGCACATTCCACAACCCAGGCAACCAATGCGCTGCTGGAGGGCGATGTGGCAAAGGTCGGAATACTGGGAATGGGACCTGGAGGCCTTGGTGGTATTTTATCAAAGAAGCAGTCCGCCGTGCCGGATATTGATCTGGGTACAGGGCGGAAGATAGAAATAAACCATACATATCTTCCGGTAAAAAAAGCGGATGATAAAGGGATAGAAGGTGCAGTGGAACAATTGCGGGATGGAGGGGCGCAGGTTTTGGTGGCATCACAGGCGTTTGGCGTTGATTCTAACGATGATGAGGAGAGGGTACGGGCATATGCAGAGAAAAATGGCCTGATGGTATCAATCGCTTCTGATATATCAAAGCTTTACGGCCTGACCAGCAGAACCCGTACCGCCGCCATCAATGCTTCCATCCTGCCCAAAATGATGAATACAGCCAATTCCACTGAAAGCGCCGTACGTAGCTCAGGAATCAATGTACCCCTAATGATTATGCGCGGCGACGGAGGCGTCATGGATATTGGCGAAATGAAAAAAAGACCGGTCTTGACCATGCTTTCCGGTCCGGCAGCCAGCGTTATCGGAGCTTTAATGTATCTCAGGGCATCCAATGGTATTTACTTTGAAGTAGGAGGCACTTCTACAAACATAGGTGTTATCAAAAATGGACGTCCGGCTGTGGAGTATGCCGTGGTTGGAGGGCACCGGACCTATGTCAATTCATTGGATGTAACGGTTCTCGGAGTAGCAGGGGGATCGATGGTAAGAGCTGCAAACGGAAAGTTGGTGGATGTGGGGCCGCGAAGCGCCCACATAGCAGGTGCAAAATATGCCGTTTATACTCCGATGGAGGATATTGATAAACCCGAACTGGAGTTTTTTGCACCAAAAGCAGGAGATCCTGCGGATTATGTGCGAATCAGGCTGGCGAGCGGAGAACGGGTAACCATAACCAATTCATGCGCTGCTAACATTTTAGGCTATGTAAAGGATGAAGATTACAGCCGTGGAAATGTGGAATCTGCACGGATTTGTATGAAGCCTTTGGCGGACTATTTAGGCGTCTCCATAGAAGAATGCGCACGCCAGATTTTGGCAAAATCCTGCGAAAAGATCGCCCCTGTCATTACCGGATTTGCCGAAAAATATAAAATTGAAGCAGATCAGATCTCCTTGGTTGGCTGTGGCGGCGGTGCGTCTGCCTTGCTGCCGTTTACCGCTGAGACGATGAAACTTAAATATTCTATACCCGAATATGCGGAAGTTATATCATCCATAGGCGTAGCCCTGGCAATGGTTCGGGATGTGGTAGAACGGGTCGTACCCAATCCTACCGGTGCGGATATCGTGGATATCAAAAAAGAAGCCAAGACCCTTGCCATAAAGAGTGGAGCCGTGCCAGATTCTATAGAAGTGCAGATAGAGATTGATCCCCAGACCAATAAGATTACTGCCATTGCCTTAGGTTCCACAGAAGTACAGACAACAGACCTTCTAAAAGCCTGTGATGAAAAAGAAGCGAGGATGCTGGCGGCGGCTTCCATGAATTTGCCGGAATCTGATTTGGAATGCCCTGTATCTAATGATCTGTTCTATGTATTTACCGCCGTAAAAAATCAAAAGACGCAGCTCCGCTTACTTGATAAGAAAGGATTTATCAAGGTACAAAGAAGCGATGGGAAAGCGGTGACATTTACAGGCGAAGTCTGGGAAGAAGAAGTAGAAAAAATGTGGAAATCCATGCTTTCTTATAAAAATGAGATGGAAAGGACACCGGATCTCTACCTGTGCATAGAAGGCAAAGTCCTGGATTTTGCCAATACGATAAGCTTGGAGCAATTAAAAATCATTATGGGGACGGAATTTGTCGGTCTGGCTCCTGGGGAATCCGTGATTTTGATTGGTGCCAAAAGCGAGATGTAATATGGCTGGTTATCTGGATAGTTATTTGACAGATGTACCCGATCAGGTCTGGCATGAATATTTATGGAGCCATGACCGGCTTTGCCGCAGAATAGAACCTGAATTAAGAGAACAGTCTGCACAGGCTGCCGATTGGATCGGGATATCCGCATCCAGAAGAATCATTGACGGACATTCGGCTGTTTCAATAAAAAACTTAATTGAAGCAGCCGGATGCCGGATAGAAAAGGTTCTGGATGATCCCTTAAAGCAGATTCGACCTTATTTGTTTGCCGAATTTGAAGAGCCTGACCGGATTATTATTTATGAAGAACGTGTGTCAAAAGTACAGCAGTTTCTGGATAAGGAACGTTTGGAGGTGTTCAACAATTCTTTGGCAGAACAGATAATTTTGGCACATGAATTTTTTCATTATCTTGATTATGAGGGCAAGCTAACTGACGGCATAAGCCGCATAAGAATCACAGCTTTTGGGAAGCTGAAGCTTCACGCCAGGGCGTCTGCGCTGTCTGAAATAGCTGCCATGGCTTTCGCACGGGATCTGCTGGCTTTAAATGTACATCCCTGCATACTGGATTTGTTGCTTTTGCATAATGGGAATTTTTCATAGGGAGATTATTATGAATGCTGCATTATATCTCATTGCTTTTTTTGCTTTTGCTATTGTATCAGCTACCTTTGTGGTTGTTGGAAAAAGACGGTACAGGAAAATAGCGAAAGACGTGTATGTTCTGCGCGAGACTCTTTTTACCGCTGTATTGGGAGCTGCGCTATGGGGCGAAGCTGCGGTACTGCTTTATTGGTGCTTTGCAGATGGAAGCCGGTTATTTACCAGCAGAAATGCCGTTGTTAATACAGTGATTTTCCTGCTTGTAAGCCTTTTGCTGGGTTCATTTCTCATGCTATATTCTCTAGTCAAATGCTATGTGTTCACTCAAACCGGCATTAACGCATTCGACATCTTGGGGAGGAAGAGACAGATTCTGTTTCAGGATATTACTAAAATCACAACTCTGACTGGAAAACGGCTGTCCATAGAAACCAGCTCAGTAAAGATCATACTGGGCGGAGAGCGACGGCAAATGAATGAAACTGTCAAGTATTTAAAAAAAAATTGCCTAAGGGGCTAGCCGTCTCGCTAGTGACTTGGTATAATTTATAAATAAAGAAGTAACTATGAGGTTTCAATAATCGGTAATCTATGCACGGAAAACTTGTTGAAAGAGGGGGATTTTATGCTTGAAAAGATTCCATCACAAGAAGAAATGACTTCCCTGATAGGGGAGACTTTATTTGAATCATGGAAAAGCCTTTGTGAAAGAATCGAAGAGAAGTATGATATGGAACGCCAGTGGAACAGTGGCGGCAAAAGGTGGAAGTACGAGTACAAATACCGCAGAGGCGGGAAAACCCTTTGCGCGTTGTATGCCAAAGAGGACTGCTTTGGATTTATGGTAATTCTGGGACAAGCCGAACGGGAGACCTTTGAACGGGAACGGCAGAACTATTCCCCGGAGGTCCAGAAGGTATACGATGAATCAACGACCTACCACGATGGAAAATGGATCATGTTTATGATAAAGGACCAATCGCTTTTCGATGATATGATACAGCTGTTAAAGATAAAAAGAAGGCCCAATAAAAAGTAACAAAAATGATTCGGAGGAAATATATGAGGTATCAGTGGATAGATGATTACTTGAAATCAATGAATGGGGTATCCAGTGATTTCAAGGAGGAATGGAATTGGACCAGGTATCTTCTTGGCGACAAGATGTTTGCGGCGGTGTGTAAGGATGACCAGGGCTTAGACTCTTTGATCACATTAAAGCTGGAACCGGTAGAAGGCCAGTTTTTAAGGCAGCAGTATGAGGATATCATCCCCGGCTATTATATGAATAAGGTTCACTGGAATTCCATAAAAGCAGATGGAAACGTCCCTGATGATTTGCTTAAGGATTTACTGGAAAAATCATACCGTCTGGTATTAGCCGGGCTGACGAAGAAGAAACAAAAAGAATTGCTGGGAGAGTGAACATTTTTAATAAATTTTTGACCGCAGTCCGGATGAACTGCGGTTTTTTATTTACTGAAAATACCAAAAAGACTAATGCTGAAAAAGAACTAAAATGTGAAATAGATAACAAATTATCATATAAAATTAACTCAGATTACAATAGAAAAGATCGATTAAAGAGTTTCGTCAGCATTAATAATATCAATCTATTTAAAGATTGATTATTGAGAAAAATTGGTTAATAAGCATAAATATTACATAATGTTAAAAAATAAACATTGAAAGATAATTAAATATCAATAATGTTAAATAAATATTTAAATTGACAGATTAAATACCGGGGGTATAATGGAAACATAAGTAAAGATATGAGTACCAAAGAAAATAAAAGGAGAGGAGATAAAATTATGCAGAACGTAGAGCTTCAAAAGAAATATCAGTTATTCATAGGCGGACAATGGAAGGATGCTTCCGATGGAAAAACATTTCAAAGTTTTTGTCCGGCCGATGGGAGGGTGCTGACTGAGTGCGCCGAAGCAACAAAGGAAGATGTTGATGATGCGGTCAGGGAAGCGTGGAAGGCTTTTGAGACCTGGAAGCATGTACCGGTAAACCAGAGAGCCGCCATATTAAATAAGATTGCGGATATCATAGATGCAAATAGAGAACATCTTGCCATGGTGGAAACCCTGGATAATGGGAAACCCATAAGGGAAACCATGGCGGTCGATATTCCTCTTGCAGCTGAGCATTTCCGCTATTTTGCAGGCTGCATTCTTGCGGAAGAGGGCAGCGCCAATATGCTGGGAGAAAATACACTAAGTCTGATCCTTAAAGAGCCTATCGGCGTGGTTGGGCAAATCGTTCCCTGGAATTTTCCTTTCCTGATGGCAGCTGGAAGCTGGCACCGGTACTGGCAAGTGGCTGTTGTTCCGTCTTTAAGACTTCCAGCACCACTTCTCTCAGCGTTTTGGAACTGGCAAGGCTAATCCAGGATGTGATCCCGGCAGGTGTGTTCAATGTTATTACCGGAGCAGGCTCCAAGTCCGGTCAGTATATTCTGGAGCATGAAGGCTTCCGGAAGCTGGCATTTACCGGCTCAACGGAAGTAGGAAAGAATGTAGCCCTTGCAGCAGCGGAAAAACTGATTCCGGCTACTTTGGAGCTGGGCGGCAAATCAGCCAACATTTTCTTTGAGGATTGTAATTGGGAGATGGCCATGGATGGTTTACAGCTGGGTATTCTCTTTAACCAGGGCCAGGTGTGCTGTGCGGGTTCCAGGGTCTTTGTGCAGGAAAGCATTTACGATAAATTTGTGGAAGAAGCGGTTAAACGGTTTAACCAAGTAAAGGTCGGCCTTCCGTGGGATGAAAATACCCAGATGGGAAGTCAGATCAGCAAAGGTCATATGAAGGAAATTTTAAGCTACATAGAGATAGGAAAATCGGAAGGAGCTGCTGTACTTTGCGGCGGAGAGCAGATTCTGGAGGATGGACTGGAAAATGGAGCTTTTTTAAGGCCCACACTCCTTGGCAATGTGACAAACGACATGAGAGTGGCACAAGAGGAGATCTTCGGACCTGTGGCATGTATTATTAAGTTTAAGACAGAGGATGAGGTTGTGGCCATGGCCAATGACAGCCAGTACGGACTGGGCGGAGCAGTATGGACCAGGGACATCAATAGAGCAATACGGGTTGCCAGAGCGGTGGAGACCGGACGTATGTGGGTTAATACCTATAATTCCATTCCTGAGGGAGCTCCTTTCGGCGGATACAAGACTTCGGGAATTGGCCGTGAGACACATAAGGTCATTCTGGAACACTACACCCAAACAAAGAATATCATGATCAACTTAAGTGAATCCCCTTCTGGTTTTTATCCGGTTAAATAAATAGAAAGCAGGCAGAAAGCGGTTTTGGCGTATACGTGCCAAATCCGCTTTTTTGTATGGGAAAAAAGATTGAACGGATCAAAGAAATATAATAGTTAAATAAAAGTGATATATTGCTTGACAAAATAAAAAATTGGAAGTATTCTAGTAATTGTACAATTAATACCAATAATTCTAAGAAAAGGAGGCAGATCCTATGAAGCGTAACTATAATGCAATTGGAATGAATAGAATAGAAAAATTATTTTATATTAATTCAGTCTGCCTCAATGAAGATAAAATCTCATGATTATAGATGTCATGGGATGATTGACGGCTCTAATCAGGAGCTGCTTCAATGAGTTTTTAACCGCAGTCTGAATTGACTGCGGCTTTTTTTTGCAATTTACCGAAAAAGACCGCACTATGCAGTTTTTTTCGGTTTTTTTTTACATAAAAGGGCGAATAGCCCATTCATGCTTGCAGTAAGTAAAGGAGGAAAAGTATGAAAAATCTATGGAAGTATGGAAAGAGGTACAGTTTACTGTATGTTTTGGCGATTGTGGCTATGGTCGTCAGCATCCTTTTGGATGCAATGGCCCCCCAGATCACAAAGCATATCATTGATGATGTCATTGTGGGGGGACAGATGCAGATTCTCATGAGGCTGCTTTTAGGGCTTGTGGGAATTGGACTTGGAAGAGCGGTACTTCAGTACACAAAGGAATTTATATTTGACTATGCCGCATCCGGAATCGGATGCAGTTTAAGGAAGGATTTATTTGACCACATCCAGACCCTGTCCATGGGGTATTTTGACAGCCACAATACAGGAGAATTGATGGCCAGAATCAAGGATGACGCGGAGCGAATCTGGAATGCCTTCGGATTTGTAGGAATGCTGATCTTAGAATGTTCCATTCACACGGTCATTGTTATCGTCTGTATGTACCGTCTAAGTCCCAGTCTTACCCTGATTCCGCTGGTGATTCTCCCCCTGATCGCCTGGTATGCGGTCAAGATGGAAAACGGTCTGGGAGAGGTTTACGATAAGATCAGTGAACAGACCGCCGAATTAAATACAGTTGCGCAGGAAAATCTGGCCGGGGTCCGTACCGTTAAAGCTTTTGCAAGAGAAGGTTACGAGATCGAGAAATTCAGGAAACATAATAAGCGGTATTACGATTTAAACATGAAGCAGGCCAAACTGATCGTCCGTTACCAGCCTAACATATCCTTTTTATCAAAGGTTCTTTTAATGGCAGTTATTGTTGCAGGCGGTATTTTGGTCATTAACGATAAGATGACCATTGGAGATCTGGGGGCATTTTCCGAGTATGCCAATAACATTATCTGGCCGATGGAAATGGTGGGCTGGCTCAGTAATGATATTGCAGCAGCGGTGGCCTCCAACAAAAAGATCAAAAAGATCATGGAGGAGCAGCCGGTCATTAAAAATCCGGAAAGTCCGGTCCTGCCGGAGACGATCCGGGGAGAACTGTCCTTTCAACATGTGGACTTTGAACTGGATGGAAAGAGTATTTTAAGCGACATTGATTTTACTTTAACAAAGGGAAAAACTCTTGGCATCATGGGTGTCACCGGTTCCGGAAAGAGTTCCATTGTCAATTTGATCGAGCGTTTCTATGACGTAACAAAGGGAGAGATCCTTTTAGACGGGATCAATGTAAAGGATCTGCCTTTAGCATTTCTAAGGGGTCAGGTATCGGTGGTCATGCAGGATGTATTCCTCTTTTCGGATAGCATTACGGAAAATATTAAGACTGGAAATAAGGACGCAACGGAATGGGAAAGCGTGCAGCAGGCCTCTATCTCAGCAGGGGCTCACGGCTTCATTCAGAAGCTTTCCGAGCAGTATGATACGGTAATCGGGGAGAGGGGAGTCGGACTTTCCGGGGGACAGAAGCAGAGGATCAGCATAGCCAGAGCCATTGCGAAGGAAACGCCTCTTTTAATTCTTGATGATTCCACCTCAGCTCTAGATATGGAAACAGAGAAGGAGATCGAGGCCCATCTTACAGAATTAAAGGACAGCTCGAAAATCATTATTGCCCACCGAATTTCAGCGGTGCGCCGTGCCGATGAGATCCTGATTTTAGACGAAGGACGGATCGTGGAACGGGGAACCCATGAGGAGCTTATGGAAATGCGCGGACAATATTATAAAACCTATCAGGTGCAGTATGGAGAGGAGGAGATGAAATGGCAGTCAATTCAAGCAGAATAGATGAAGATCAGAAGGAAGTTTTTAAAAAGGACACCCTGCTTCGCCTGTATCGATATCTCCTGGATTTTAAAAAAGAGATAATCACCGTTCTTTTTATCATGGCCGGAACCATAGCCATCAGCATGTCAGCGCCACTTATGATGGAATATGCCATCAATTCCTGTGTGGCTAAAAAGGATATGGCAGGCCTTTTATGGCTGGGCGCCGGTGCTACCGTGCTGTTCCTCATATTCCTGGCAGGCACCAAGATGCGCATGCGCCTTATGGCGGACGTATCCAACCGTGTGCTTTTGAACATCAGGGAAGAACTTTACAAACATATTCAGACCCTTGGTTTTGGCTTTTTTGACAGCCGGCCAACGGGAAAGGTGCTTGCAAGAATTATTGGAGATGTAAATGCCTTAAAGGATGTGTTGTCAGACAGTGTGACTCAGCTGATACCGGATCTGCTTACGGTTGTTTGTGTGGCGATCATCATGCTGATAAAGAATTACCGCCTGGCAATGGCGGCACTGCTGACGCTTCCGATATTGGCCGTGGGTATGTTTCTGATTGAGACCACGGTTCATAGAAGGTGGCAGATCTACCGTAAAAAAACATCAAATTTAAATGCTTATGTTCACGAAGATTTATCCGGCATCCGGATTATACAGAGCTTTGCAGCAGAACCTGAGACAAAAGAGGTATTTCATGATCTGGTTCACCAGCATTATAAAGCCTTCATGGATGCGGTTATTGTAGCGGATGGCTTCGGTCCTCTGGTAGAAATAACCTGGGGGCTGGGAGGTTTCCTGCTGTATTTCATAGGTATTAGGATTGTCGGAGTGGAAAATATTGGTATCGGTACATTTCTTGCGTTTTCAACCTATATCACTATGTTCTGGAGCCCTATTCGGAATCTGGCTAACTTTTATAATAAACTGACCACCAATATTTCCGCTGCGGAACGTATTTTTGATATCATTGATACGGAAGCGGAAATTACAGATCAGGAGGGAGCTGTGGTTTTACCGGAGATTAAGGGTGAGGTAGTCTTTGAACACGTATCCTTTGCTTATGGAGATGAGCCGGACCGGCTGATTCTTGATGACGTGAATTTCTCCGTTAAGCCCGGAGAAACCATAGCGCTGGTAGGACCGACTGGCGCTGGAAAGACCACCATAGTAAATCTTATCAGCCGATTTTACGAAACGAACGCTGGAAAGATTTTTATTGACGGACACGAAATAAAAGAAGTGACCTTAAATAGCTTAAGGAGTCAGATGGGAATCATGACCCAGGATAATTTCCTGTTCTCCGGAACCATACGGGACAATATCAAATACGGGCGACTGGATGCGTCTGATACTGAGGTGATGGATGCAGCTAAGGCAGTCAATGCCCATGAATTTATTATGAAGCTGGAGAACGGTTATGATACGGTGATCAGTGAGAGAGGTGCAGGTCTTTCCATAGGACAGAGGCAGCTTCTGGCATTTGCAAGAACCATGGTATCAATGCCTGGGATTTTGATCCTTGATGAGGCAACCTCCAGTATTGATACCCATACTGAGCTTCTGGTACAGCAGGGAATCGATGCACTCTTGCGGGGCAGGACTTCCTTTGTCATTGCCCATCGCCTATCTACGATCCGCAAGGCTGACCGTATATTTGTCATTGACCAGGGAAATATCATGGAGGCTGGAAGCCATAAGGAACTGATGGATCAAAAAGGCGCCTACTATAAACTCTATCAGAGCCAGTTTTCCTAAAGGGTGTCATAAAACTGTTATTTTAAGACGCACGCATACTTTGTGGGAGTTTTGTTCCAATTGAAGGCATTGCAGTTCGCTGCACCAGCTGAATTAGGGGCAAATATACCACAAAGTGGGGCGTGCTGATTTATACCATGAGCTTTCAATTAAGCCATGGATTGGAAAAAAGATTGACCGGACGGTGGAAATGCAATAGAATAGAAGGCGAGGTGATATAAGATGACAGAAGGAGCATTGGTTTTAGAAGGGGGTTCCCTAAGGGGCGTATTTACGGCCGGGGTTTTGGATGTATTCATGGAACAGGGAATTGAGATGTCCTATGTGAACGGAGTATCAGCCGGTTCTATGTGCGGCATGAGCTATGTAAGCAAACAGATCGGCCGTACCATTAAAGTGGATTTGGATTACGTCAATGATAAACGGTTTTTAAGCTTTCGGAATATGGTAAAAAACCGCTCCATTTTTAATTTTGATTTCCTGTTTGGGGAATTGTGCGATACATTGGTTCCCTTTGATTATGATACTTTTTGGAAGTCCCAGCAGATCTTTGAGGTGGTTGCCACCCGCTGTAAGACAGGAACGCCGGAATATTTTGAAAAGAGTTCCTGCGATGATTTTATTGGCGCTGTCAAGGCTTCCAGCAGTCTCCCTGTTTTATCCAGCATGATCCCTGTAAAAGGGAAAAAATATCTGGATGGGGGTTGCTCCATGTCCATTGCATATCAGAGAGCCATTGATGTGGGATATGATAAGATCGTTGTGATTCTCACCAGGGAGCACGGATATCGGAAGCCTCCGCTTGATAAATGGACAAAAAAAGGGTATGAACGCTATTTCGCCCCTCTGCCTGAGTTTATGAAGGCGTTAAATGAGGTCCCGGACCGGTATAACCGGATGCAGGAAGAGATTGACCGTTTGGAAGAAGAGGGAAGAATCTATGTTATTCGTCCGGATAAGCACGTTACAGTACAGAGAACTGAAAAAGATAAGCGAAAGCTGGAGGCCCTGTACGGGGATGGGCGGCGCCTGGCGGAGAAACATATGGGGGAACTGAAAAAGTATTTGGGGATTGAAGAGTAAGCATGAAAGATGAAACGCTTTACAGGCATACCTTTATGCCTTTGAAAGAAGGACAGTAAAGTGGAAACACCTTACAGGCATACTTTTATGCCCTGAAATGAGGGGCAATAAAGAGGAAACACCTTACAGGTATACCTTTATGCCCTGGGAAGATGGGCAGTAAAGAGGAAAGGAAAGTACGGTATAATATATGAGTATTTATGATACATTGAATCCAATGCAAAAGGAAGCGGTACTCCATACGGACGGACCGCTTCTTGTGCTGGCAGGAGCCGGGTCTGGTAAGACCAGGGTTCTTACACACCGCATTGCCTATTTAATAGAAGAGAAAAGCATCAATCCATGGAATATCCTGGCCATCACTTTTACCAATAAAGCGGCTGGTGAGATGAGGGAGCGAGTAGACCGCCTGGTGGGCTTTGGTGCGGACAGTATCTGGGTATCCACCTTTCATTCATCCTGTGTGCGTATTCTCAGGCGGCACATTGAAAGCCTTGGTTATACAACGAATTTTACTATATATGATTCGGATGACCAGAAAACTTTAATGCGCCATGTACTAAAGGGCCTTGATATGGATCCGAAGATCTATAAGGACCGGGCGATGCTGGGATTTATTTCCACAGCTAAGAACGAGCTATTGACAGCCGTGGAGTTTGAACTGAATGCCGGCGGTGATTTCAGGCAGAAAAAAGTGGCGCAGATTTACAAAGAATATCAGAGCCAGCTAAAAAAGAACAATGCCCTGGACTTTGATGATTTAATCATGAAAACCGTACAGCTATTCCAGAATAATCCGGAAATCCTGGATTATTATCAGGAACGTTTTAAATACATTATGGTGGATGAGTATCAGGATACCAATACGGCCCAGTTTAAGCTCATAAGCCTGCTGGCAGGAAAATACAGGAATCTCTGTGTTGTGGGAGATGACGACCAGTCCATCTATAAATTCCGCGGCGCTAACATTGAAAATATCCTAAACTTTGAAAAGGCTTATCCTGGGGCTAAGGTGATTAAGCTGGAACAGAACTACCGGTCCAGCCAGAACATTTTAAATGCAGCCAATGAGGTAATCCGCCATAACCGGGGACGAAAGGATAAAACCCTGTGGACCGCTAATGAGGAAGGTCCTCTGGTACAGTTTAAGCAGTTTGATAACGCTTCGGAAGAGGCAGATGCCATTGTCCGTGATATTTTAAACAGCTCTTCTGACTACCAGGACTGCGCGGTCCTTTACAGGACAAATGCCCAGTCCCGTTTGATTGAAGAGAAATGCCTTCAACATAATGTTCCGTACCGTATGGTGGGAGGCGTTAATTTCTATCAGAGAAAAGAAATCAAGGATGTACTGTCCTATTTAAAGACCATTGCCAACGCACAAGATGATTTAGCCTCTTTAAGAATCATCAATGTGCCCAAGAGAGGAATTGGAGCGACCAGCCTGGGAAAGGTGCAGGCGTTTGCTTCTGAACATGGATTTTCCGTTTATGATGCCTTTTGCCGCGCAAAGGCTGTGCCGGGACTTGGAAAAACAGCGGAGAAAGTTCTTAAGTTTACAGAACTGATCGAGGACTTCCGGAGAAGGCTTGAAGAAGAGACGTATTCGATCCATGAACTGATCGAAGATGTCCTGGATGAAACCGGTTATCAGAAGGAATTAGAAGCAGAAGGTGAAATTGAGTACCAGACACGTCTGGAAAATATAGAAGAGTTGATCAATAAGGCGGTTAGCTTTGAAGGGGAGCATGAGCATCCTAATTTAAGTGAATTCTTGGAAGAGGTGGCTTTGGTAGCCGATGTGGACCGAATGGATGACTCAGAAAACAGAGTAACCCTTATGACCCTTCACAGTGCCAAGGGGCTTGAGTTTCCAAGAGTATATTTAAGCGGCATGGAAGACGGACTGTTCCCAAGCATGATGTCCATTTCTTCAGATGATAAGGAAGATGTGGAAGAAGAACGCAGACTTTGCTATGTGGGAATCACCAGAGCTCGGGATTTCCTGATGATGACGGCGGCGAGACAGCGAATGGTCAATGGAGAAACCAGATATTCCAAAGTCAGCCGATTCATAGATGAAATTCCGGATACGCTTTTGGATTCAAATAAGCTGGAGCCAAGACTGTCTGCTGCCCGTACGCTTGATTACGATGACAGCGGCCTGCCATGGGGAAAATCGAAGTCATCCGGCCGGACGGCGGGTGTCAGCAGTTTTGGGCCTGGAAACAACTCCTATGCATCAAAAACTTCAGCGCCTGTGTCAACACCTGGTTTTGGTAAAGCATTTACTGTAGAAAAATCAGCTTCTTTAAACTATAAAGAAGGGGACCGGGTCAGCCATGTGAAGTTTGGGGAAGGCGAAGTATTGGAGATCAAGGATGGCGGAAGGGATTTTGAAGTCACAGTCCAGTTTGATCAGGCAGGCGTCAAAAAAATGTTTGCTTCCTTTGCAAAGCTGAAACTTGTACGAGTTTGATCTAAAAATACATAATTTATTAAAAAAAAGCAAAAATGATAGTAAAAGAATCAATATAATGGTATAATAACTGCGACAGGCAGAGAGACTAAAACTTAGCCGGAAAATATGAAGGAGATGCCTTACAGGCATACCTTTACACCCAATAAAGTGTGGTGGGTTCAGCCCTGAATAATGGGCATAAAATAGCAAGGCTCTCAGAAAGGACGTGGAGTTATGAACAGATTTGATGCAATGAGTAAAGAAGCCATGAGTAAGCTGGAAGATCTTATGAGCTCAAGCAGAGTGAATGAATTGCTTCATAGAAGGGAACAGGAAGAAAAGAAGAAAAACTGTATCCTCTGGATACTGGCTATCATAGGTGCAGTGGCGGCGGTGGCAGGAATTGCCTATACCGTATACCGTTTCTTCACACCGGACTATTTAGAAGATTTCGAAGACGATTTTGATGATGATTTCGACGATGATTTCTTTGAAGATGATAAACCGGGCGAAGGTTCTGAAGAGTAGGATCGGCATTATAAAGAGAGAGCGTGCCTCAGACAGTGAGACACGCTTTTTTGCTCGATTGAAATTAGAAAAATTATATAGCCTGCAGCATTTGCCAGATGCGGGAATGGAAAAATTCCTGCACTTGGCTCACCGTTTGCAGAAATAAAGATAGAAGAGGAGCACGCATAGTGAAAAAGGGCGAGATTTACGAAGGTACGATTGGAAGATTTGATTTTCCTGACAAGGGAGTCATTGAACTTCCGGAAGGGAAGATTACAATAAAGCATGCACTTCCCGGCCAGAAGGTACGGGTTATGATAAACAAAAAAAGAGGAGGACGCTGTGAGGGGCGGATTCTTGAGGTATTGGAGCATTCAAGCCTGGAATCGGCAGAGAATCCATGTCCTCATTTCGGAAGCTGCGGGGGCTGTGTTTATCAGACAATTCCCTATGTGGAGCAGCTTAAGATCAAAGAGCAGCAGGTAAAGGATCTTATAGACGGGGTTTGTGAGGATTATGAATTTGAGGGAATTCGTCCAAGTCCTGTGGAAGCGGAATACCGGAATAAAATGGAGTTCTCCTTTGGGGATGAATATAAGGATGGCCCTCTTGCTTTGGGAATGCATAAGAGGGGAAGTTTTTATGACGTGGTGACTACTACGGAATGTAAGATTGTCAATCCGGATTTTTGTGACATCCTGAAGACGGTTAAGGAGTATTTCGAACAATTGGGAACAGGTATTTATAAGAAGATGCAGCATACGGGATATCTGCGTCATCTTTTGGTACGCCGGGCTGTTAAGACCGGTGAGATCCTGGTGGCCCTGGTTACCACGACACAGGAAGACGTGGATTTGAAGCCGCTGACAGATCTGCTGCTGGGA
>Ga0213825_1001036_pt1 | contig 19776 bp, 13 predicted proteins | sample MC6MC0900MG_FD_179896 | JGI IMG/M metagenome (GOLD analysis project Ga0213825, IMG submission 179896) | Enriched soil aggregate microbial communities from Iowa State University, Ames, United States - MC6-MC0900-MG | ecosystem: Environmental > Terrestrial > Soil > Unclassified | place: USA: Iowa... | reverse complement strand
CCGATTGCTTTTAAAATACCGTATAAACCAATCTTTTGAACGTTCATCATATAGAAAAAGATTGCAAACAACATGCCACTAATAACAACTAAAAACCATACAATCATATTCAACGACATTTGTTCTGCGTTATAACTAGGAATCGTATTTAAAAAATCACTTTTTGAAAATGCTTGTAAGCCTGTATACGCTTGTGAAGCATCTGCATCTGGCGCGAATACTAATTGCATTTCATTCACACGATATATTTCTTTGTAATCTTCCATGCTAATATAAGCTACTGGCGCATGACTATATTTTTTTTGCTCGACAAAATCTTTGACAATAAACTGACCACTAAATTGATTATTCGTGACTGTGTCACCTATTTTTATACCTTTATCCTTCAATGAACTATCTAAAATTATTTCCTCATGCTTCACATTTGCAAAGAATGGAGAATCAGTAGCTGTGACAAAGGCAACGCTTTGCTGTTTCTCTGCTTCATCATTAATAAAGCCCATTTGAATAGAAAATGCTACAGCATCTTTTTGTTCGTTTAATATATTTTGTTGGATAGTGCTATCTATTTTTGACAGATTATATGTTGCATCTGCATCCTCATTCATGTAAAACTGACCTGCTGGTAAATCTTTAATAAGCGCAGCGTTGTCTTGCGATAACCCATTAGCTAAACCCGATATAATAAATGTTAGTAAACTGACCAAAAAAACTATGGAGCCTAAAATTAAAAATCTCACTTTATTTTTCTTTATTTCTTTTATAGCTAGGTTCATCTTAAAACCCCTCCTATTTCTTTTCACATCCTTAGCATATAGAGGCTAAATGAACAGAACATGAACTGAAAATGAACGGAGCATGAACAAACGATTACAATTAAAACAATGGTGCGCACAAAAAAACCTTCTACACTTAAAGATGTAGAAGGTTTAATAAATTGAATGCCAGTAGTTATGTAAAAACAATAATTGAACTCCAAACGCATTTATTTAATTGTGTATCGCTAATACCACCTTCCTGTAATAAACTGAAAGGCTGCCCTATTTTACTTTGGCGTTCTATAACCTTCGCATAAAAACTAAAAAAATAATAAAAGTGAGCTTGTAATATGTAACTTTTAACTCGTCAGCTAGCACTTACAGCCCCCTTTAATTACATATAATTAAATACATTTTACCGCTAGAAAGCAATTTTTCACTGCGCATTATAATAATCGCCACCATTTCTTCTACATCGCCACTCATAAATTTAGCTCTATTACACTATTTCTACGATGCAAATGTTTTCAACACCTGAACTATGACATAAGTAGTTTACAATTAAACTATCTAACTCTTACTAAAGTAATTTACACATAACAAATTACCCACCAAGGCTTTTTGGAAATTTTCTATTTAATTATAAAACCTCGCCATATTACCCTAATGAAGGGTGGTAAAATATAGTACTAATTGTACTTTGGCAATTTTTTTCTCTATGCTATTCTTTATATTAGAAAAAATTGAATAGGCAAACCTAAAGAAATTTAGGGACGCAAAGCTATAGGGACTAAGGTTTTTTAACTAGGTCAGCCAGTTGCCGAAGAGTACATAATACTTTTTGTTTAGTAAGGTCATAGAAAAGTAATACTGAAAAAAGTTTTTCTAATATAATTTCTAAAAGATAAATTTATTCTTTTAGCTTTTTCAGTGCCCACATTTTTATGAGTATCTTATTAAAAATGAAGCTACTCTTTTTGAGTGGCTTTTTTATGTGCTCAGTAGGAAAAAATTCATAAGGAGGATTTTTAAATGAAAGTAGTAAAGATTGTCACAGTGTCTGCCTTGGCTTTGAATTTAGTCGGCGGTCCATTGAATGTTTTAGCAAGTGAAATGCCAAACGGAAACATTGTTAAAACGTCTGCTGAAGCTAGTGCTAAACATTCAATCGCTTCAGTGAAAAAATTTGATTTGTATGGCAAAGATATTTTAAAAGCATACGATGATGTTTTTAAAATGGCCACTACAAATATTAAGTCGATTACGAACAACGGTGGAAAATATGCAAGTTCATCTATTGATAAAGCAATTGATGGCGATATGAATACCCACTGGGAAACAGGAAAACCAAATAGTGCAACATTCACAAATGAGGTTGTCATTCAGTTTAATGAAGCAACTACGTTAAATAGAATGGTGTACGCAGCTCGTCAATCATCTACAAGAGGTAAAGGCTTTGCCCAGCAATTTGAAATTTATAGCTCTACAACAGATTCAGGCGATGACTTTACACTTGTTTCATCAGGTGAATATAAAGGATCGACTGGGGATATCGTAGAAATTCAGTTCCAACCTACAGAATTTAAACGCGTAAAATTTGTTTTCACAAAAGCAAATCAAGATTGGGCTAGTGCTTCAGAATTCCAGTTTTATAAAGAAGATACTGTCTCTGATAAAATGGCCACACTATTTACGGATAGCACAATGAGCGCGGTTAGTGAGAAATTCCATTCGATTGATGCACTCAACGAATTAGATGCCCAAGCACAAGCTCATCCTTTCTATGCGCAATTCAAAGAAGATATCGACAATGCCAAAGTCCTATTAAGCACAGAAGCAATTGAAGCGACAACTGCCACAACTTCTTCATTTAGCCATTACGCAAACGAAGCGTATTCACAATTATTTAAAATGAACAACAAAAATATTAAGAATATTAGTAATAACGGTGGGCATTGGGCTAGTGCAGTGATTGAAAATGCCATTGATGGTAATGTCAATACATATTGGGAAACTAATAGTAGCAACACTGCTACTTTCTCAAATGAAGTAGAAGTCGAATTTATCGAGCCTGTTACGTTAAATCGCATTATTTATGGGGCAAGACCATCAGACCTTAAAGGCTTTGCTGAAGAATTTGAAATTTTTGCTTCACAAACTTCTAAAGGTGATACGTTTGAGCTCGTTACAACAGGTAAACATAATATAGTTGCTGGCTTAGTCGAAGCAAAATTTGAACCAACGACATTTAAACGAGTAAAGTTTAAATTTAAAAAGTCCGATCGAAATTGGGCAACACTTTCTGAATTAGCGTTTTATAAAGAAGATACGTTAAACGATAAAATGGCAAAATTATTTACTGATGGAACGATGGATACCGTTTCACCTGAATTTAATAGCCTTGAAAAAATTAACGCTTTAGAAGAAGAAGCCAAAACACATCCTCTGTACGATACGTATAAAGAAAATATCGAATTAGCAAAAAAAGTAATTAAAGGTGAAATCGTTACTGACGGAAGAATTATCGTAGCTGAGCAACACGGCAACATGGTGAAGCATGCCAACGATAACTTAAAAATTGGTTTAGGTAATAACCTTCAACCAACCGGTCTTGCTGCACAACCTGGCGATGAAATTATCGTTTATGTTGACGCAGCAGCAAATGGCCCACTACCCCGCTTATCATTTGCACAACAAGAAGGTGCTTGGAACAGTTGGAGAAGGGATGTCAGCTTAAATGTTGGTAAAAACGTAATTACTGTGCCTGCTATTCCTAAAACTTCAGCTTATAACAAGGCTGTCACACCAGGTGGCACAATTTATATCGATAACCCTTATACAGCTGATCAGCAAGAAAAAGCACCAACTTTACGTTTTGAAGGAGTAGAGCGCATTCCTTTTGCAACGAAATCAACGAATGTTGATGAGTTTAAACAATTTTTAATCGATTATAAGAAAAAACTCGATGAAGACAAAGTGAAGCATCCAAAAGTAGAAGATCGTGAAGTGCTAGATATTGTAGAAGTCGTAAGTGACCACCTATTCTGGACAGGTACTGCAACAGGTGCTTACAAAACATATATCGAAAATGGTTACAGCCCACTTCAAACGATAGAATCGTATAATCGTCTAATGGATGAATTATTTAAATATAATGGTTTGGATGGAAGAAGCGAAAAACACGATCCAAAATTTATACGTGAAAATGTACGCCTAGCCCAACCTTATTCATACATGTATGCAGCGGGTGATCACATCGGTACATTGGATGATGTCGTATCTGATATTTTAGTACCTATTGAAGAAAAAGGCGGTTCATGGGGCGTTATCCATGAAATCGGTCACCGTATGGATATCGGTGTAAGAACTTACGGTGAAGTAACAAACAATATGCTACCACAACATATGTCAGCATATTACGGCAAAATTGATGGACGTATTCCGTATGAGTCGAACATCTATAAAAACGTACTGCAAGAAAACACAAAAGATTATAACGACCAAGGTCTATTTGAAAAACTAGCTGTTTATTGGCAACTTGAAATGTATAGCCCAGGCTATTGGGGTAAATTAAATTCTTTATATCGTGAAAGAAATGTATCACTTCCGAATGGAGATCAGTCTAAACAACAATATTTAGTTGAGTTCTCTTCTGAAGCACTTGGATTAGATTTAAGTGAACATTTTGCTCGCCATGGTTTCGTTGTAACAGATGAAACAAAAGCAAAAACGAGCAAATATCCAAAACCAGATAAAAAAATATGGTATTTAAATAATAGTGCAGTCAATTACAAAGGTAATGGGTTAAAAGGCAAAGAAGTTCAAGTATCGTTTGCTGCAAACCAAGCTGCCAAAACAAATACATTATATTTATCAGTCGATAAATCGTACCAAGATGATTTCTTAGGCTATGAAATTTTTAGAGATAATGAATTAATCGGCTTTACAAGTACGGGCCAATTTATCGATAAAAATGTAGATACAACAAAAAATTATACGTACAAAGTCGTTGGGTACGACAAAAAATTAAATACACTTAAACCAGTAGAAGTAAAAGCATTTACACCTTCCCTATCTGCTGAAGATCATGTAACGATTAAACTACATCAAGCATTTGATCCAATGGAATATGTAAAAGCAATTGCTTATAACGGTAAAGACATCACAAAATCAATTAACATCACATCAAATACAGTAGATGTTACCCAAAAAGGTAGCTATGAAGTTGTTTATGAAATAAATGATGAAGGCATCAAAGAAACAAAAACAATGAATGTCAATGTCGTAAGTGACATGCAATATGCTTCTGATATAACTGCGAAATCTGCAAAAGTAGGTTGGGGCTCATTACAAAAAGATAAATCAGTAGCTGGTGGTACCATTACATTATTAAGACAAGGTATGGATGCTACCTATGGCAAAGGGCTTGGTGCACATGCAAACTCTGAAGTCGTATATGACGTTGAAGGAAAAGGCTTTGATTTCTTTGAAAGTTATATCGGCATCGATCAAGCAGCAAAAGGTCAAAAATCTTCCGCTACTTTCGAAGTATGGGTTGATGGTGAGAAGAAATTTGCAAGTGATGTTTTCAGAGCCAATACAGATCATGGCTATGTCAAAGTTCCTGTTGCAGGTGCGAAAGAAGTAACGTTAATTACGACTGATGCCAATGATAGTGGCAATTCATCCGACCATACAATTTGGGCAGATGCTAAATTTGGCAAAGACACAAGTCTACCAACGTTAGCACTATCTGAAGACTTCACTCTAGTGAAATTAAACAGTGAATTTGACGTTCTCAAAGATGTAACTGCATCTGATATAGAGGACGGCGATTTAAGTAAGCACATCCAAGTTACAACGAATGGCTTCAATACAAATAAAACAGGTACTTACCAAATTGAATATACAGTAACAGATAGTGATCACAACGTTGCAACAGCAACAAGAAATATTTATGTTTATAGCGATGAAAAATACGCATCAGATATTAGTTGGAAATCTGCTCAAACAGCTTATAATACAGTGAACAAAGACAAAGCGTCTACAGGTAGTACAATCAAATTACTGACAAATGGCGAAGTGAAAGAATTCGCCAAAGGTATTGGTACACATGCTAACTCTGAAATCGTTTATGATTTAACTGATAAAAACTATGATTACTTTGAATCACTTGTTGGAGTTGACCGCAATATCCCTGAAAACGGCAATTCGAGTGTGACATTTAAAGTACTCGCTGATGGTCAAGAAGTGTATAACAGTGGGGTTATGAAATATCAAACAGAAGCAAAACTAGTGAGAGTTCCACTTCAAGGCGTAAAAGAGCTAAAACTAATTGCTAATGACTCAGGCAATGGCAATGCATCTGACCATGCGAACTTTGCTGACGCGAAGTTCTATTTATCGAATGGTAAACCAGAATTAACCATTCCAAAATCAGTCGCTACAAAAGTAGGAACACCTATTAATATCGACGAAACGTACTTAGCAACGGACGCTGAAGATGGTGATTTAACATCACAAGTACAAGTTACTGGCTTAGAACAAGTGAACTTCAACAGAGCTGGTCGCTACGACATTACGTACACTGTCGTTGATAGTGATGGCAATGAAGTAGCGAAAAAGCGCACTATTTCAGTTGTCAATATGGAAGATTTCCATTACTTAACTGATTTTGAGTGGAAATCTACACAAAATAGCTATGCAGCACCTGTCAAAGATATTTCTATTAGTCACAATGCAATCCGCTTAACAGGCGAAGATGGTCGAGAGAAAACATACGAACGAGGTATTGGAGCACATTCAAACTCAACAATCATCTATGATTTAACTGATAAAAACGCAGATATCTTTACTGCTTTCGTTGGTGTAGATCGTCAAATGTATGGTTCAATCGGTTCTGTGACATTCCAAGTATTTGTTGATGGTGAGAAACAATTCGACAGTGGTCTAATGCAATCTCGTGACCCTCAAAAGTATATTGAAGTAAATATTACTGGCGCGAAAGAACTGAAACTAGTCGTAACAGACGGTGGTAACGGCAACGGTTCTGACCATGCATCATGGGGCGATACAAAATTACACTTTGCCAATGCAGATCGCGTATTCACTGAAGATTTAAAAGTAGCACTTGAAGATGCGAAAACGATTACCTTAGAAAACTATACGGAAGAATCCATTCAAGCTTTCCAAGCAAGCAAGGCTAAAGCCGAAGAACTGCTTGCAAATGCTCAAGCTACACAAGCTCAAATCGACCAAGCTTTAGAAGAGCTAACTCAAGCGAAAGCTGCGCTAGTAGAAATTGACTTTAATCAAATTATTTCTATCGCAGACAACTATCTTAAAGTGGCTATCCAGCAAACACTTGGATTGACTGGTGACATTACTTTAGGTGATATGATTAAACTAACAAATTTACATGCACCAAATGCTCGCATAAAAAGTTTAGATGGCTTACAATATGCTAAAAACTTAACATCAATCGATATTTCAGGTAATAGTATTACAGATTTCTCACCATTAAAGGATTTAAAACAATTAGAAAACATTACTGCTCACCCTCAAATTGTTGATGTTTCAAACTTAAAGGGTCCTGAGCTAACAGTGGAAAATCTAGTAAAAAGCTTAGATGGTAACTATCTAAACCCTTACCAAATCGGCTTAAGAAATACAAAAACATTTAAAGAAATTTTTGTAGATGTGGACCAACTTGCACCGAACGCAGACCACTTTACAATCGATCTTTCACAAGAAGATAAAGGCATGTATATGCTAGTCATCGCTTATAAGTTAAACGAAGACACACTTATCCAAGTATCATACTTTGTGCAAAATTAGTCATTTTGCTGCCATATAAAAACTCCTCCATTAATAAACGCCCACGGGTTTTCCCGTGGGCGTTTTAGTATTGAAGGAGTCTATTACAATGTTGATAATAGTTGCTGTTAAGCATCGCCAAAAAACTCAAATAGCCTCCTTAATAATGTTTCTACTCTAGGCTTTGATTATTTTCTAAACTTTCTCAATGAACGCGAATTTGCGCTTCTAAATCTAAGTTGCTCATTGTAAAATAAGCCGAGAATCGATTGGATAAAGATTCTGCGATTGCTTTACTCTGGTCATCATTTAGCGCTTTGGCATAAACGAGAACAATACCAATATTTTCGTTGTCAGGCTCCAACGGATTCAGGACTACATCTTCATTCACAATTAACGCATTGCTCATGGCAGCAAAATTTAATACCGTAGTTTGCAACATTTTTCTTTCTCTTGGATTCAACCCCACAGTATCAATTATTTCTACCGTAACATAATTCATACTCTGCACCTCCATAAAATGTTGTGAAAATTCTTTTTATTTATTTTACTATTTTTTATTGACAAAAAAAATACTTTTTGCAATAATTTCGTTAAATTATATAGGAGGTGTTAATTATGAAAAAGAAAATGAAATGTATTTTGTTTTCTACTGCATTAGGCTTAGGTTTAATAGGTGCTTCATTTATTAACCCTGTTATTACTGAAGCTGGATGCTATGGATACTATGCAGACGGAAAAACTGGCGCTATAGTACCTTGTAAATAAGAGTGAGATATTGAAAAAAATGACGAACAGCACTTTAGCTGTTCGTCATTTTTGTTCTAATTTATATTTTAAAATGCGCAACAATTGTTTGTAAGTCCATTGCTTGATTGCTTAAGCTGGTTGCCACTGCGCTTATTTCTTGTAAGGAAGAAAGTTGTTGTTGTGATGCTGCTTGAGAACCTTCTGCTTGTTGTGCCGTTGTTTCTGATAACTCGGCGATTTGTGTAACAGATGCAGAAACTTGTTCTGTACTTGCAGATATTTCCTCCGTAACAGCAGAAATGTTTTCAATTTGAGATCGCATATCATCAATAGCTTGCACAATCTGATTGAAGGATGTTCCCGCATCTTCAATTTTCTCTACACCACTTTCCACTGTACGTAAACTTTCACGCACTGCTTGTTCCACATTTTTCGTATCTTTTTGTATTTCAGTCGTTAACGTTACAATTTGACTAGCAGATCTATTAGACTCCTCTGCTAATTTTCGAACTTCATCCGCTACTACAGCAAATCCTTTTCCGGCTTCCCCTGCACGTGCAGCCTCAATAGCAGCGTTTAACGCTAATAAATTTGTTTGTTCTGTAATACCCGTAATGACTTTTGAAATCTGTTCGATATCCTCTGTTTGTTTACTTAAACGTTGAATCAATTCCGTCGTTAGCTTTGTTGATTCGTAAATCGTTGTCATTTGGACACTAGCTGTTTGAATATTCGTCACACCTTGATTTGCGACATCTGTTGTACCGGTTGCTGACGTCCGCAGTGTATGAGAAGATTGCGCAATATGTTGGACAGCACTAGCTGTTTCATCCATTGCGACCGCATTTTCTCTTGCTGATTGAGCCGTTGTTAACGTATTGTATGATGCCGCATCCGCTTGGTTAGCGATATCTACTGAAGATGCTGTGACTTCTTCAGTTGAGGCGCTTAACTGTTCAGCAGAAGCACTTAATTGACTAGCACTATCCGCAAACTGATTTAATAACGTTCTTAACGTATCTTTCATCGAATTAAATGCTTCAGCAAGCTGCCCTAATTCATCCTTAGAGCGAAGTTCAATATTTTTGGCAGTTAAGTCCCCTGCTGCAATCGTCTTAACACCCTGTTGTAATTGTCGTAAAGGAGCAGCAATTTTCTTATTTAATATAAAGGCAATTGCACTGCCAACTAAAATCGCTACGCCAATAATACTAATGGCAATAACAAATGATTTCTTGGCATTTTGATTGGCTTGTAGCTGTGCTTGATCGAAATGTGCTTCGATTATAGCTTTTAACTCATCAGACGCCTCTATCGCATTATTGCGTATCGGAATAACGTTTTTCGTGTAATAGATGGCAGCTTCAGCAACACCGGAATTTTGTTTTAATGCAATGACATTGGCCAGTTCATTTTCAAAAATATCTACTTTGTTACTCGTATTATTTAATGTTTTTTTCGCATCTTCCGAATTAAGTTGTTCTGTAAGAAAATTCATCGTGTCTTCAATTTTCGCTTGTGTTTCTCTTACATGATCAAGAGATTCCTCATCTCCTAAAAGATAAGTTTGTAATTGAGAACCTTCCAAAGCTATGTATTTATTGAGATCACCTGTTGCATAGAGCTGTGGGAGACCGTCCGACAATGTTTCATTATAGTGCTTACTAATGTCAATAATTTGTAAATAAATACTCGCTCCAGATAGTACTGTAATGAACATCATCGTAATAAAACCTAAAACTAATTTCTTCGTTATAGACATGACACACCCCTTTTTCAATAATATGTATATAAGTAGTTATTATAGTCTATATTCACGTTTTTTACTATATAGTATTTACTACTAATTAATTTTAATTTAAAATCAAACTATCCCGATTAATACAAAAAAAAGTAATTTTTTTAATCATTTTACCTATTGAAATACGCTACAATAATCACAAAAATATAAAATTGCACATTTAAATAGATAGCACAATGCAAAAGAAGGAGCAATTCAATGAGTACTAGTTTTTTAGAAGATAAACTGCGCGAAACATTTTCAAATTTACAAGCTATAGAAGGCATAAAATCAATAGATGGTATTCTGGAGATTTTAAATGACAATAAAATTTTCCCAGAAATCACTACACTAATACATAATTCTAAATTTGAATTAGTTTATTTATATGAAGAGCAACGAGTCGTTTTGAAAACCTTACAAGACGGCATAATACTCGATTCTGATTTTATGAAGGATGTCTATCTAATCTATCAATATAAAGAAATGATTGAATGTATTTTAACAGGTATAATTGCAACCGATAAAATCAAACATTACTCATTAAATTTACTGTCGCTAAAATATAGTGAATTAATCCACAGTATTTAAAAAAGTGTTAGATTGGCTACTGTCAATCTAACACTTTTGCTGTATCAGCATAATTAACGAAAGCCGGTTGTAATAAGAACTTCTTACAAAACATTATTCAGAAAGTAATTTCCATTCATATAAAATATCCGGTAAATTTTCTTCATTTTCATGTCCCCTACCGATAACTTTAAATCCGTGCTTTTCATAAAATCGTTGGGCTTTTTCGTTTACTTCAAATGTGTATAAAGTAAGTTTCCCACTTGATTGGGCTTTCGCTCTATCTAGTAGTGTTTGCCCTATACCAAGTCCTTGATAGTTTAGATGAATATACAGTTGGCTTATTTCGCTTTCGTTATAAGCCATCATACCGACAACTATTTCATCTATCATCGCTACATCAATCTGATACTGTTCAGGTAAAAGGTGATTTAAAAAATATACATGATTGTCAAAGCTATGCATCTCTTTTTGCCCAATAGCCTGTTCCTTACTTTCTCGCCACATTGTAACTGTCTGTTTAGCAAGTTCAGGGTCATACGGCTTTATTATGAATGAATGTTTAGTCATGAAGTACCTCCAATATTTTCACTAAAGGTTCACCGACAAGCGTTTTGAGCAGGAGCTAGCTCATTTAGCGATACGCTGAACCTTGCATGTTTGGTATTCCTTAACATCTTACATATTTGCGTTTAAAGCCTATTCGGCCTTTCTCTATTTCCTTTTGTATATTTTCATAAGCGTGCAGGAAAGTGCTTTTTTTATTGTCCTTTTTAAGTTCGACTGGCCCTACCGTTTTGGCAGTTGTAAGCGCCAAATCATGCAATGGTACAAAAGAAACGCCTACCGTACTAAGGAAATTATTCATTGCCGATTTCGTTCGTTCTGGTGAAGCATGAATTGTATTTTTCACAACTTCAAGCATAGTCGCAATTTTACTCTCGGAAAATTCAATATCTTTGCGATTTCCTAAAAGCCAACAATAACAACTCCAGCCGGCAGACATTTTAAGCTCTTCACCACTAGTAATCCACTTATCAGCAACTTGTTGTGCAATATCTGCTTCCGCTAATGTGACCGCAACTACATAATCTGACAACATATAAAAATAGGCCGCATTTATCCAACGCTCAAAATCATCTTCCGTCATTGCTTTCGGATCTGCGATGATGCCTGCAAAGTACATGGCATCATAGTTTCCCGACGCATATAGCTCTTCAGCTAACGGTTGATTAATTTTGATTTTTTTAGCGATTGGTTTCATCGCTCCTGTTGCTACTCCAAATAGAGGTTCCTGCGCACCATTGGACATGTATATTTTTTTAGTGCGCTCCTTGCCCAGTGCTTCAAGCTCCTGCATGACAATATCAAAATTCATTTTTACACACCTTTCTTTGTTCCGTAATATTTTTCCTCTACAATATTACCTTCATTATATAGGGAATCTATCAGTCAAGTTAGTTTTTTCTAAACAAGGGTATAGATGTTAGTAAATAATTGTTATAAAAAACTCAAATTATCCTTTTTTTTACACAACAAACGCCTTAAAACATCCTTTTATTTCCTAAGACCTAAAAAAATTCAATAAATAATCATTTTTTTTGCCTTTTTAACAACTTTCTATTAATATCTCTATGTTACCATTATCAGCATTACTTATTTTATTTCAATAAGTACGGTTCTTTTTAAATTTATTGGACAAGATATTCAAAAGGCACTATGCACACACGGTAAATAAAACGCATACACATCATGTTGTAATTCATCAGGAGGTTACATATGCAATACGTTATTTCTATTTTAGGTATTCTTATTGTATTGTTTTTCGCTTGGCTAGCAAGTTCCAATCGAAAAGAAATTAAATTTAGGCCAATTATTACGATGATTGTTATTCAAATTCTGTTATCGCTGTTATTATTAAATACAGAATTTGGATTAGTCATTATTAAAGGAATAGCTGCTCTCTTTAACAAGCTACTAGAATATGCAAGCGAAGGAGTTGCCTTCGTTTTTGGTGGCTTGGCGAATGAGGGCGAGTCTCCATTCTTTTTAACTGTTTTGCTACCGATTATCTTTATTTCAGCATTAATTGGTATTCTTCAGCATCTAAAAATCCTACCATTTTTTATGAAGTGGATTGGATGGGCATTAAGTAAAATAAACGGTATGGGGAAACTTGAATCTTATAATGCCGTGGCATCTTTGATGGTCGGTCAATCAGAGGTTTTCATCACCTTAAAAAAACAACTCGGTCTGCTTTCACATCAACGTCTGTATACTTTATGTGCGTCGGCTATGTCGACTGTTTCAATGTCCATCGTTGGTGCGTATATGACAATGCTTGAACCTAAATATATTGTCACGGCTTTAGTATTAAATTTATTTGGCGGTTTTATTATCGCTTCGATGATGAATCCATACAAAATTGATCCTAATGAAGATATATTAGAAATCGAGCATGAAAAGCAATCGTTCTTTGAAATGCTTGGGGAATATATTTTGGACGGTTTTAAAGTTGCCATTATAGTAGGCGCTATGCTGATTGGATTTATTGCATTAATGGCAGGATTCAACAGTGTATTTGAGCTATTGTTTGGTGTTTCATTTCAGACAATTTTAGGCTATATTTTTGCGCCAATTGCTTTCATTATGGGGATTCCTTTCTCAGAAGCAGTTAGTGCGGGTTCGATTATGGCGACAAAACTAGTGACAAATGAATTTGTAGCGATGTTGGATTTATCAGGTGGTGATTACCACTTTAGTGAACGTACAATGGGTATACTTTCTGTATTCCTTGTTTCCTTCGCGAACTTTTCATCGATTGGAATCATTGTCGGTGCTGTGAAAAGTCTAAATGAAAAGCAAGGTAATGCAGTCGCGCGCTTTGGATTAAAACTACTATTTGGTGCCACACTTGTCAGCGTCCTATCAGGAATCATCGTTAGTTTGATTTTATAATGACAATAGAGAAAAAGTGTTAGATTGCATGCAATCTAACACTTTTTTCTGCGTATGCAGCTTTATTGTCCACTGCGGCCGTAGTCATCTAGCTAATACTTGTTGAAGTCTTTCTGTGCTGTACCGCAACGGCAATCAAACGCTGTATTTAATAGCCATTTACAAAGTTCAAAATCGTTTCGCTCTCGTCTTCTGACAATTCTCTTTTTACATGCTCTGCATACGCTACCGTTATTTTTTGCTGATCTCCGCTATAACTTTCCGTATAATTGGCAATCGTTCTTAGCTTTGCTACTTCTTGATTAAACGCATCTTTGGAAATTGGCTGCTGATGCGAAGGAATATATGTTTCTGCATCGAATTGCTCTAAGACATCTAACAGTCGTAACGTTTCCTTAATCGTATAGTTGTCTTTTGCAGCATACATATTTGGATAAATACAATCTGCCAGGAAAAGAATCTTTTCTTCTTTAATGTATACGACTACTGAATCGGCAGAATGGTCTCCTCCAACATGTTGAATAATACAAGTTACCCCACCTAAGTCAATTTCTAAGCGCTTGTCAAACGTGATATCCGGCAAAACAATTTTTATATCGCGATGGTCTTTAAATTCCTCTTTTATCGCTCTTGCGCAAAATTCAATTTCAATGCCTTCTTTCACACGCGCATCAATTGCTTCATTTGACCATGAAAAAGGCATTAATTCTGTCATTGCTTCTTTTGTATCTTTGGATGCAATAGAAACGATATTTTGTAATCCTGAAAGGCCAAATATATGATCCCAATGCCAATGCGTTAATACGACCATATCTGGATTAGGGACACCCATTTTTAAAAGTTCTTCTTGAAAATAATGTGCATGATCTTCAGAGTTTCCTGCATCGATCATTAATGTTTTGTTATTGCCGACCACCATTCCTAGAATGGGACGATCTGTTAACGAAATTGGCGTGATATACCAAAAACGCTCACCTATTTTGTTAATTGAGTGCATTATGGGTTATCTCCTTCCTTTTACAATAGTTTAATTCAAAAAGCAAAAAATTACTATTTGAAAGAGTTGTTTATCACAAAAGAAGTGTGGCATTTACTGTATACGCGTTTTTCAATTTACATAAGGATATCGTTCAATAATTAGCCAAGCTTCATTTATAATATGATGAAAGTTACTATTCGCTGTTGTTTCCCTCCTTTTATATGTATAATAGTTTATTATTTACCACTAATTGTATATTTAGACAAAGAGGTGATTGATGTTGCATAATGATGAAAATGATTTTTCAAAGGGGGAATTTACTTCATTTTTACTGGCTTCACTTAGAGGTTTTTCCCAAGTCGTCTTTATAGAAAATGCGATTTCAGGTGTTTTGATTTTAATTGCTATTACCATTACTTCTTATAAATTAGGAATCATTTCTCTATTATCCGCTTTTGTCGGGACATTCATCGCAAAAATAGCTGGTGCACCAAAAAATAGTATTAACTCCGGTCTATTTGGCTATAATTCAGTGTTAACCGGTTTGGCAGTTTCATTATTTCTAACTGGCACATCTAGATGGGGCATTGCTGTTGTAGGAGCAATAGTTGCCGCAATCTTTACAGCAACATTGATGCACTTTTTCAAAAACATTGATCTACCCATTCTTACTTTTCCTTTTATTATCCTAACATGGTTTATCCTTTTAGCTTCTTACAAACTTAACGTGCTCCACTTAAGCGACTCCTTAGTACCCCAAAATTTATCGAACTGGCATTTAAATATTGCAGGTGACTTAAATTGGGCTGCAGGATTTTTAAATAATATTGAGCAAATCTTTTTTTTAAATCATCCAATGTCAGGTATATTTCTTTATATCGCTATATTTTTAGCTAGTTGGCAACTTGGTGTACATGCTGTGATAGGAAGTGTTATTGCTTTACTCCTATCGTATGGACTTGGAGGAGAACATTCTTTAATTCTAGGGGGTCTTTACGGCTACAATGCGATATTAACCAGTATGGCAGTTTCTATCGTATTTAGTACAAAGTCAAATCGCTTCCGCATTATTTCAGGTATTCTAGCCACCTGCTTAACCATTCCACTTACTGCTAGTTTTAGTACTTGGCTGTTACCATATGGCCTCCCTGTTTTAACGATGCCCTTTGTCCTTAGTACATGGCTTTTCTTAAGCGCAAGAAAGGTAATGCCAAATTTGTAAGCGTGGTGAACTTAGTTTAAAAATGCGTGACGGCGATAAAAGTCAACTTTTTTAGAGCAATCTCACTTCCCCCTTTAGTAGGGGGTTTTTTTCTCTACTCAACATAATTTGATGTAGATTTTACCTAATCCTTAACTACCTCCTATTCCTCCAATTTAGACAGGCATAATGCAAATAAAATATTTATATACTAATAAACATTCATACTCCAACTCAATTTGTTTATAAATTCTCTTTAAATTCAAAATTTTCTGTTTTAATACCATTTTTATGTTGACAACCATATTTTAAATCTAATATACTGTTCCAAAATAAACCATTCAATAGTAAACTAATTCAACTAAACTGGTACGTACATCGTAATAAGTTGAATTTTTTTCTTTTTAGAAAGGAGTTATGTCCGCAAACATTTTCTCTAAATTTTATCGTATTATCTGCTAACCCAATTTCGGCTTTTTTGCTTGTCCTCGTAATTAAAATGAATACTTTAAAGAACAGAGTTTTGGAGAAGTAAATCTTTTAGCAGATTTAACTTCTTCTACATTGAAAAGTTGTGAAATCATGACGTTATAGGATGTGCATGAAATGGAGTATTCTGTTGTCTTTGAATCTATATTTTTGATTGGGTTTATGATTTTAATAGGTGTATTACTTGCTCGTATTACACCAATCAACGACAGTACCCGTCAAACGTATACACTGATTATCGTTAATGTCGCAATGCCATGTATTATTTTATCAAGCATTTTTAAAGTAGATATCAATCCTACAATCCTGAAAAATATCGGATTCGTCTTTGGACTATCTATTATGATTTGCCTAATTGGCATTTTGCTAGGTTGGCTACTAATCGCTATTGTAGATAAAGGCAGTACGATTAAATCGGAAATTTCCTTACTTTCAGGTCTTGGCAACACAGGTTTTATCGGAATTCCATTATGTGCTGCAATTTTAGGACCAAAAGGTGCATTATATGCAGCAATCTTTGATGCAGGTGTGGACTTGGTCATATGGACTGTTGGGGTGATGTTGCTACAGAAAACAGTGAAATTTTCTTTTAGCACGCTGAAATCGATGATTAATATACCAACGATTGCAATTGTCAGTGGCTTATTTTTTGCTTTTATAAATTATCGTCCGCCTGGAATATTTATTACGTTAACGAACCAACTAGCTGCACTTGCCTCACCACTTGCCATGTTTTATATTGGGATACTCATTGTGTCTGTCAATAAGTCGCAATTTACCGCACTTAAAAGTAAATCAATTATACCTACATTCGTAAAACTACTTGGTTTGCCAGTTGTTGTATTCATTATGATATCTTTTATTGCAGTCGATCAAATCATTGCCCAAACTTTATTAATTCAAGCGACAATGCCTGCTCTAACACTGTCCTCTATTTTATTTAGTAAATATCATGCAAACGATAAATTAGGCGCTATTGTCACCGTTATTTCCACAATTTTTTCTTTATTGTCAATACCATTGCTTCTTTTAATTTTTGTTAAATTACATTACTTTTAGGAGGAATCTATAAATGAAAATTGACTTACTGATAAGAAATGCCAATATTATCACTTTAGATGCACATAGTAGCCGTGCTAATATTTTAGCTTCTTATAAAGGACGAATTGTAGGAATATGGACGAAAGCTGAATTTAATACTATTAAGGAATCGATTGTGCTCGAAACAAATGCGAAAGAACATGATCTAAATGGTGCAACGTTAATCCCTGGTTTTATCGATACACATAACCATCTATTAGTATATGCACAAAACAAGGCCCAGGTAGATTGTTCTTCAGCAAGAAATAGCAACATTACAGATATCATTGCTAATATTGAGGCGTTCCATACGCAACGAAATGACAATAGTTGGATTTTAGGTTATGGCTATGATGACACCATGCTTGCCGAAAAAAGACACCCTACTAAAGATGACTTAGATAAAATCAGTACGGAACGACCTATTATTATCTTCCATATTTCAAATCATATGGCAGTAGTAAATTCAAAAGTATTAGAAATTGCCAAAATAGATGGATCTATGAAAGACCCAGAAGGAGGGTACTTCGGACGAGATGCCGATAATAATTTAAATGGGGTTTTATATGAACACGCAGCGATGAGTTATGTTTATGATTATATTCCTGCCCCTTCACATGATGAATTTATGGAGTTAATTCGCCTTGCTGCGCAAGAATATGTTGCGCAAGGCATCACTACAAATACAGATGCAGCAGTAGGTCACACAGAGTACGGTATTCATATCGATTCGATGAGAGATGACATAAATCCTATGAGAATGCGCTTTATGTTTATGTATAGTGAGTTACTTGAAGGTGGCTTTTTTGAAAAATACGATGCCAAGCAATTAAATCAAAAAATATTAGAAGACTCTAACGGTATGGCCAAATTAGATAGTGCAAAACTATTTCAGGATGGCTCCATTCAAGGCCGTACAGCAGCTTTACATCAGCCATATTATCATGATTCAAATTTATACGGAGAACTTATTTTTCCCCAACAAACGTTTAATGATTATGTGCTAAAACTTCATAATTTAGGTTATAGAATTGCCACACATGGCAATGGTGATCGTGCCATCGGCTCCATTCTTGAGGCTTATCAAAATGCACTTGATATGTCTCCGCGGAATGATCATCGCCATCGAATCGAACATGTCCAAACAGCTACAGCAGATGATTTAAAGTCCATGAAAGATTATCATATCGCGGCTTCATTCTTCATTAATCATGTCTATTATTGGGGTGACCGCCATAAAAGCATCTTTTTAGGGCCTGAAAGAGCTGAGAGAATAAATCCTCTAAAAGAAGCCGATGATGTAGGTTTGTTATATACATTGCATTCCGATTGTCCTGTTACGCCCATTTCCCCGCTGTTCTCCATATGGGCTGCGGTTAATCGCATGACGAGAGATGGACATGTACTCGGTGAAACACAAAAAATAGATGTGGAAACAGCCTTAAGAACGATGACTATTTATGGCGCCCAATTGAACTTTGACGAACAAGACTTAGGTAGTATCGAAATCGGTAAATTAGCTGATTTTGCCATTTTAGATAAAGATCCAACAGCAGTGGACCCGATGACGATTAAAGATATAAATATTCTCGCTACGATTATTAATGGCGAAATTGTCTATAAAAATAAAGAATTAGCTCTTTCCCTGTAAAAATAATTACTATATCCCCAATAGTAACTATTTATATATTTTATAGAAAACTACTGACTTCCCCTTTCGTCAGTAGTTTTCTGAATTTTTAGAAATAAATATATTTTCCTAGTTTGTGAATTTACTATTTGCTGTCGTAAAAAGCGCAATACTTCTTCAAGAATAGCGTGATCCATTAACCGAAATCCAACCGTGGAAGCTTGAGCCACACTTGAAAAAAAGAGCAATTTGTAACGGAAAATATCCTGCCCATTATACAAGACCCCCTGTCCTAATATCCTCTCTCTCCTCTACATACTTAAGTGAAAATACCTAAAAAAAAATTATATGAAAAACAATAATTCTCTTTTAATGCACTTTTCTCTACTTTAACACCATTATTATGTTGACAACCTTTTTTAAAATTTATATACTATTCCAAAATAAACCATGGAATGGCAAATAAATAAAATCCAACTGGTACGTACGTCATGACAAGTTTAGTAGTTTAATTTATTTGCTTTTTAGAAAGGAGTTATTCTATGTCCCTAAAAACATTTTTCAACGTCTTTATTGGTCTTGTTTTACCTGTTGCTAGTGTAATTGTTGGGTTAATTTATTTCCGTTATTCGGAACACTTTATTTTAGGTTTTCCCATTCTTTATTTTTGGATGTTCTTATGGTTCATCCTGACATCTGTATGTATCTCTTGTTCTTGGTTTTTCTTCGATAAAAAAAATTATGATTAAATAATGACAAGGTGGG
>Ga0213825_1001023_pt1 | contig 20001 bp, 17 predicted proteins | sample MC6MC0900MG_FD_179896 | JGI IMG/M metagenome (GOLD analysis project Ga0213825, IMG submission 179896) | Enriched soil aggregate microbial communities from Iowa State University, Ames, United States - MC6-MC0900-MG | ecosystem: Environmental > Terrestrial > Soil > Unclassified | place: USA: Iowa... | reverse complement strand
ATTTTTTAAATGCAGTATATTCATCTCGATAGGTTTGAATCATCGCATGGGCATGAGTTCCTGACACGGGAATACCGAACAATTTCCCTGCTCTTACATTACTTGTTGCAGAGAATCCGCCTATATATGCTGCACGGGTACCCCAAATAGCAGCATCAAATTCGTGTGCACGTCGAGTGCCGAACTCCATGACGACATCCTCACCTGTCACTTGTTTGATACGTGAAGCCTTTGTTGCAATTAGTGTTTGGTAATTCACGATATTTAACAAAGGGGTTTCAATTAATTGGGCCTCTGCTAATGGCGCTTCAATTCTTAGGATAGGCTCGTTGGCAAAAACGAGTTCTCCTTCTCTCATCCCTGTAATGCTTCCTGTAAACTTAAGCTCCTGAAGATATTGAAGAAAATCTTCGGGATACTTCCTCTCTTCTCGTAAATATTGAATGTCACTTTGAGAGAATCTAAAGTTATTGATAAAATCGGTAATTTTTTTTAAGCCAGCAAATACCGCATAACCATTAACAAATGGAAGCTTTCTAAAATATAGCTCAAACACAGCTTTACGTTGATGAACGCCATCTTGCCAATAGGTTTGAACCATATTAATTTGATATAAATCCGTGTGTAACATGAAGCTATCGTCTGCATATTTCATGTATTTCCCTCCATCCCTGATTATTAAATAATAGTGGCACCAAGCGTGTGCTCAAAATGTCCTAATGCCCACTCATGTCCTGCTTGATTAAAGGAGGCGACAGCATTTTTATGAATGACAATATCGAACCCTTTATTATAAGCATCTACTGCTGTATGGAGAACGCAGATATCTGTACAAACACCGATTAAATGAAGCTCAGTAATCCCTCTTTCACGTAATTTCAATTCTAAATCTGTTCCTGCAAAAGCAGAGTAACGCGTTTTATCCATGTAATAGACGTGATCTTGCTCTTTATTTTCTTCATAAAATGGTTTTAATGCACCATATAAATCTCTACCTTCTGTATTTCGAATATTATGTGGTGGGAATAGCTTTGTTTCTGGATGATAGATATCCCCTTCTTCATGAACATCTATAGCAAAGACAGTAAATTCACCATTCCTGATAAATTCTGTTGTTAAGTCAACATTTGCCTGCTCAAGCAGCTGTCCAGGCTCTCCACAAGTTAAAGCTCCATCTGATGCAACAAAATCCACTGTGTAATCAATATTAATTAATGCTCGCTTTTTCATCATTTCATCACTCCATTTTATTAATTAGTAATACTCAAATTACAAATTACATTCATTAAAATAAACAGGAAAGACGAATCTTTCCTAATGGTAAATGGACTCAACCATTTCAAAGTCATTAAATGTATATAGTTGTGAAGGTCTGAAAGAATTACGTTTTGTCTTCTTCGGTTCCCCTTCTTCGTCCAATACCCTTTCGATAAAAGGTAGTTTGGGTGCCTTTGTAAAGAATACGGAATCATTTGAAATTCGGGAATCTTCTCCGACTGTCAGTAGCACTCGCTGTAATTCAGACAAAGTAAATTCCTGGGGTAAAAAATTTTTAGCAACTGTTGTTTGTATCATATCTCTTTTAATAAATGCCAAAGCATCGATAATAATTTGACGATGATCAAATGCTAGTTGAAGGGTAAATACCTCCTCTATATCAAATAGCTCCACCTCAGCGGCATCATCACTTGCCTGTCGTTGCTCAATAAATGTTTCTGGAACAATGGCATAAAAAGCATTTGAAATCATCCAACCGCGTGGATCTCGATCAATTCCATCGTATACACCAAAATGTTGTATATGTAGACCCTCTACATTTGTTTCTTCTTTTAACTCCCTTTTCGCAGCGATATAGGCTGTTTCCTTTTGACTGGCATCTATAAATCCTCCTGGAAGTGCCCATTTGCCTCCTTCAATATTGGGATTTCCTTCAGCATCCTTTGCTGCACGCTTGATGAGCATAATCTTTAGCGTCATGTTCGGGGGTGCTTTTTCTTCTTTTTTTTCTGAGACAACTGTAAAAATAGCAATATCCGCTGTATAGCCATCAGGTGTTTGATATTTTGAGGAATCATAGTTTGCAAGCACGTCTTCTTCGCTCTGGAATTTTGTCATTGAAAAAACTCCTTTATTAAAAAACTTAAGTAATTTGTAATTATATAATTACTATTTAATTAAATGATACTTGTTAAAGCTAATAAATGCAACTCTTTTTTAACTAAAATTAACCAACCAGTTGCCTATAGCATTATCGACAATTGGTTGGTTTATGCAATGTTATTATAAAGTCCTAGCTCTTAAAGCATTTCTGAGCTTGTTTTTGCTTGCATATGAAGAAGTAAATAATCTGGCCCACCTGCTTTGGAGTCTGTTCCAGACATATTAAATCCACCAAACGGTTGATAACCAACAATAGCGCCTGTACAACCACGGTTGAAGTAAAGGTTTCCGACATGGAATTCTTCACGAGCCTTTTCTATATGCTCACGGTTATTTGTAACCACTGCACCCGTTAAGCCATATTCTGTATCATTGGCGATTTCAATTGCATGATTAAAATCCTTAGCCTTCGTAAAGCCGACTACTGGTCCAAAAATCTCTTCCTTCATAATCCTTGCCTCTGGAGAAAGGTCAGCAAATACAGTTGGCTGAATAAAGTAACCGATAGAATCGTCCCCTTTTCCACCTGTTAACAGCCTTCCTTCCTGCTTACCAATCTCAATATAATCCATGATTTTATTATAGGCATTCTGATCAATTACAGTTGCCATGTAGTTTGTATAGTCAGTTGGATCACCTTGAGTCAATTCATTGGTTAATGCTACCACACGTTCAAGAACTTGATCATATACATCTTCTACGATAACTGCACGAGAACACGCCGAACACTTTTGACCAGAGAAGCTAAACGCGGAGGATACTATCGAAGTCGCTGCTAATTCCAGGTCTGCTTCTTTATCAACAACAATTGTGTCCTTTCCACCCATTTCTGCAATCACACGCTTTATCCAAATTTGCCCGTTACGAACTTTCGATGCACGTTCAAAAATACGGAGACCAACATCACGTGAACCTGTAAAGCTGATAAATCGTGTGTCTTTATGATCAACCAGATAATCCCCCACTTCTGAGCCATTTCCTGGCACAAAATTAAGAACACCTTTAGGAAGACCTGCTTCCTCCATCACTTCAACAAATTTTGCAGCAATCACTGGAGTAGTGGAAGCTGGCTTTAATAATACTGTATTACCTGTCACAATTGCCGCTACTGTTGTTCCAGCCATTATCGCAAATGGAAAGTTCCATGGAGAGATAATAATACCTACCCCTAAAGGAATATAGTCATAACGATTAAATTCATTTGGACGACTTTGAACAGGTGAGCCGTCTTTAATTAAAAGCATTTGACGACCATAATACTCCAAGAAATCAATGGCTTCTGCTGTATCTGCATCTGCCTCCTTCCATGGCTTACCCGCTTCCTTTGTTAACAACGCTGAAAATTCATGCTTTCGCCGACGAATAATTGCCGCAGCCTTAAATAAAACATCTGCGCGAGACTCAGGTTTTACTTTTTTCCACGTTTTAAATGCTTGAACAGCTGCTTGCATAGCTTTTTCTGCTAGCTCTTTGTTCGCCTTTGATACATATCCAATCACTTCTCTTTTATTGGAAGGATTGTAGGAAACAATCTTATCCTCTGTAGTTATTCGCTCTCCACCAATTACTAAATCGTAATCTTGCCCTAAGTACCCTTCTACAGCTTGTAAAGCATTCAAATACTCTAATCGATTAGCTTCAACACTAAAATCAGTAAACGGCTCATGCTTATATGCTACTACCATATATACCTCCAATATTATTATCCACTCAACATATTGAGCTCGTAAAAATTGTTATCCTTATCTTACTGGTACAACCAGCTCTGTTAATTTATTTTTAAGCTCTGCTTCAACAGTGGATGAAGCATCTACTAACGGCACTGAAACAGAACCAACAGGTATACCGACAAAATTTAATGCGGCTTTTAAAGGTCCTGGGTTTCCTTCTTTATATAGCGTCTTCATTAATGGGAAATATTTTTTATGCAGTTCTATTGCCTCGTCATAGTTTTTTTCTTGAACTAGGTCATAAATCTTCACCCATACTTCAGGAATAAGATTTGAGCTAGCTGTTATAGCCCCTGGCGCTCCTGCAATAAATGAGGACACCGCTCTGAAGTCCTCTCCACAAAGAACGGAAATTTTATCACCAACAAATTGAAGTAGCTCAAGGACATCACCTATATTATCTGAGCAAACTTTCATTCCAACTACATTTGGCACATTTTCAACAATCTCTTTTACTGTATCATTAGCCAAATGAATGCCTGTTTTATAAGGAATGTTATAGAGGATAATTGGCATCTCTAAACATTTATCAATCGCTTCATAGTATTCGATAAATCCTTGTTTTGTTGGACTTACATAATATGGCGTCACAATCATTACAGCGTCAGCACCAGCTTGTTTTGCATAGCTACCTAATTCTACATTGTCGCCTAATCCTGGAGAAAGCAAGCCTACTACTACTGGCACACGACCATTGACAGTACTTAATGCAACATCAATAGCAATTTTTCGTTGCTCCATATTAAGAGCAGCATATTCTCCTGTTCCACCTAATACAAGCAAAGAATGAATATGATTATTTAGTTGATCCTCGATTAGATTTGCGAAGCTTTGTTTATCAACAGACCCATCAAGGTGTAAAGGTGTGACTAATGCAGTCATAATTCCATTAAATTTCATTTTAATAATCTCCTTTAAATGTTATTTATAAGCCTTTGCATTGCCTAATACTTGTGGATTTACTACATTTCTCGATATTTTCCCATTTAACACAACACCAACTTCGTGTGTTATTGATTCAGAGCATCTATCTTTTGCCTCTAATGTGTCGCCACCAAAATGCGGTGTAAAAATTACATTCTCCAATGTAAAAAGAGGGTTATCACTATTTGGGGGCTCTTGCTCTAATACATCTAACGCTGCACCAGCTATTTTTTTAGTAACTAGGGCGCTATATAGTGCTTGTTCATTTATCAATGAGCCTCTCCCTAAATTAATAACAAATGCTGAATCTTTCATTAACTCAAATTGCTTAGCAGAAAATAAATGATAGGTGCTTTTCGTTAATGGTGCATGTAAAGAGATAAAATCACATATTGGAAGACACATATTTAAGTCATCGATTTTAACAACACCATGTAGCTGCATTTCTGATTCTGAAACAAATGGGTCAAATCCTAAAACATTCATATTAAATGCCCTTGCTTTTTTAGCTAAATCCTGTCCAACCCTTCCCATTCCTACGATTAAAAGCGTCTTCCCGTTCACTTCCATAGGAAAATACGATTCTCTATAATGCCATTCATTGTTTCTAACTTTAGAATCACTAATATTTAAGCTTCTACTTAAAGCTAAAATGGACATCATTGCATGCTCCGCTACAGACGTATAGTTACTAGATGGGGCATTCAACACGACTACGCCATTTTCTGTTGCGCTTGGAACATCTATATTATCTAACCCGACTCCATGCATTCCTACGACTTCAAGGGAGGGGCAGCTTTCTAAAATATTTCTTGTAATTTTTTCTGTTCTTACAATGACTGCACGGGCCTGGTGTTTGTTTATATAGGCTATAATGGTCTCCTCTGAACCATTCGGTGCCAACACTACATTAAAATGATTGGTTAAGTACTCAACACCATTCGGTCGGATCGTTGGTTCAATTAATAGAACTGTTTTTGTCATATAATTTCTCCTTCGAAAATATAGTTATAATACTTAGTATACTAAGTTAATGTAAAAAAATTTTGTTATTAGGAGTCTTTGTTTAGTGACAGAAAGACTCCATTAGTTTTTATAATACTTTTGACAAAAATGATTTTGTTCTTTCATGAGATGGGTTTGTGAATATATCTCTTGGATCTCCTTCTTCTACTATATGACCACCATCAATATAAATAACTCGATCAGCCACTTCACGGGCAAATCCCATTTCATGCGTGACAATGACCATTGTCATCCCTTCCTGTGCTAATTGTTTCATAACCCGTAAAACCTCTCCAACCATTTCAGGGTCCAGTGCAGACGTTGGTTCATCAAATAACATTACATGTGGCTCCATTGCTAAGGCTCTTGCAATGGCTACACGCTGTTGTTGTCCGCCCGATAAATTAGTAGGATAAGCAGTAGCCTTCTCCGCTAATCCTACTTTTTTTAGCAGCTCCATCGCTTGTTTTTCAGCTTCTTCTTTTGTTTTCTTTTTGAGTCTTATTGGTGCTAATGTAATATTTTCAATAACTGTTTTTTGTGGAAACAGATTAAATTGTTGGAAAACCATTCCCATTTTTTGACGAAGCTTATTAATATCAACGGTCTTATCTAAAATATTTTCGCCTTCTATAATAATTTCGCCACCACTCGGTTCTTCTAAAAGGTTCAAGCATCTTAAAAAGGTACTTTTACCTGAACCAGATGAACCTATGATACAAACAACCTCTTTAGCTACAATCTCTGTGCTAATACCTTTTAAAACTTGTAAATCTCCAAAGGATTTAGAAAGATTATTAACCTTTATCATGTAATAACAAACCTCCGTTCCATCTTAGTAGAAATAAGGGAAACAGTATAAATGGTGATAAAGTAGAATAATCCTACCATTGTTAAGATTTCAAAGGATCTAAAATTCATCGCATAGATGGATTGTCCAACCATTGTTAATTCAGCTATTCCGATAACTGACAGCATCGATGTATCCTTAATTGCATGCGTTAATTGGTTCACAAATGACGGAATCATACGTCGTACTGCCTGTGGTAAAATGATTAAAGCCATAGTTTGAGCATAAGAGAAACCTAAGGATCTTCCTGCTTCCATTTGCCCCTTACCAATTGATTCGATTCCTCCACGGAAAATCTCTGTATTATAAGCTCCAATATTAAAGCTTATGGCAATCAGTCCTGCTGTAAAAGCCGAAAGATGTATATCCAAAGCTGTTGGTGCACCAAAGTAAATAAATAATATTTGAATTAGTATTGGTGTTCCGCGAATAAGATTAACGTAGATTGCTGCAGGATATCGTAAAATTGCATACTTTGACATCCTCATAAAACACGCAATTAGCCCAATTATAAGTGAGAAAATTATTGATAAAATAGATATTAATAGCGTCATATATAACCCTTGCAGAAGATAAGGCAGTGCATCTGTCATAACTTTGAATGTTGTTTCCATAAAAACACCTCACTTCACATTAACTATGTTTATTTACCAAACCATTTTTCATGGATTTTATTATAATCCCCATTTTCCTTAACTGTTTTTAAACCAGCATTAATCTTATCTGCTAATTCTTTGTTCCCTTTTTTAACAGCAAAAGCATGTTCATCGACTGTCATATGCTCTCCCACAATTCGGAACTTCACATTGTCACCATCTACCGCTAAACGATACTCAACTGTAGGAGAGTTAAGCACCAGCGCATCTGCATTTCCATTTTCAACATCTAAATACAGCGCATCTGTTTCTTTTAGAGGCTTCGCTTTTCCACCATATTGATCTGCTAATTCCTTTGCCTTTTCAAATGTTGTAGAACCTTGTGTAGCAACAATTGTTTTTCCTTTTAAATCCTCAAAGGATTGGATGGAACTATTATTTGCTACAGCAAGCACTAATCCAGAATTTAAGAAGATATCTGAGAAATCCACAACTTCCTTTCGTTCTTCACGTATTAATAGCGAGGAAGCGATATCTACTTGATTAGATTGTAAGCCTGGAATAAAACCATCAAATTTCATCTCTTTAAATTCTAGCTCTAAATTTTCTTCTTCTGCAATCGCTTGCAATAAATCATATTCAAAGCCAGTTAATTTACCATCCTGTTTAAAAATAAGAGGTGGATAGTTATTTAAAGCAGCTACACTTACTTTCTCTCCACCACTGGCACCCACATCAGAGTTGCTATTGCTACACCCCACGAGAATTATGGACAACACCCCAATAGTCCCCAATAAAAATAACAACCTTTTCATCTTATACATTACTTCATCCCCTTTGCTCGCATTTATTTTGTTAATTCTGATAATAGCGAATAATTAAATAATAAATTATAGCACTAAGGATGTCAACAACTTATGATACTAAGTATTATAAAAAGTCTTATTTTATCAATAGCAAAACGGGATGCTTATTAGTATCTGAAATAAGAATAGTACTTCCAATTATCCGTATTTATATAGAAAACATTTAAATCCATAGGAACCTTATTTTCTGCATAAGATATTCTCGTCCCTTTTAACACCGCAGTTGTGTCGGGTATTTGCAAAGCACCTGCAATATAAGGAGTTGCAATAACTGCCTCTATTTCATCCTCTACCTCAACAATATTGATATTTGATTGCTCTTTTAATAGTTGCTGCACAGAAGAAATCGCTGTATTTTTTTGATAAACCTCTGAGGAAATTACAGGTCGGATATAGTGTTCTAAGAAAAACATTGGTTGATTGTTTAAATATCGAATTCTTTTTAAATAAATGATTTCTGTATCCTCTTCTAATTTTAATAGCTTTGCAAAGTGTGGATTAACCACCTCTTTAATCTCGATTGTTCGAACAGAGATTTTTTCCCAATCGTTTGAATAATGGTTTCTAAAGCCTGACATACTAGTCCAAGTTTGTTTTGGTTGTTGGTTGCTGACAAAAGATCCCTTCCCTTGCACTCTATGAATTATTTTGTCATTTTCAAGCTGCTTCAGCGCATTTCTTACTGGCGTACGGCTTACCTTGAATATCTTTTCTAGCTCTGCCTCCGAAGGTAAAACATCACCAACAAGATATTTGCCCTCTGCTATTTCTTGCTTAATTGTGTCATAAATTTTTTGATATGCCGGTTTCGTTTGAATTGTCATCTACCCCTTTTCTTTTTAGAATATAATACCCTATAATTCATTATTTTTACAAATGCTTATAATACTAAGTATATTTAAAAGGTACTTAGTATTCGGAACATGGTATAGTAAATTATTATAGTTTAATTATAATCATAAAAAAATCCCCTCATTAGAAAACTGAAGGGATTAATATATTATCTTATTTATACAAAAGTTAATTTGAAAGAATACCATCTCGCACAACAATACGCCCATTTTTAATAACAGTATTTGTATGGTTCATGCCATAGAAATATTGAAGTTGTTTGTAGTTAGCAACATCCAAAATAACAACATCAGCTTGTTTTTCTGCTTCAAGTGAACCAATTTGTTCGCCTCGATTAAGTGCATATGCGGCATTAATCGTTGTCGCTGTTAGAACTTCCTCCAGCGTCATTCCCATATGCATACAAGCTAAATTCATAATAAATGGTAGACTCAATGTTGGTGATGATCCAGGATTAAAATCAGTAGATATCGCTACAGGTACCCCTTTATCGATCATTAGACGCCCCCTTGCAAATGGTGCACGTAAGAAGAATGCAGTTCCAGGCAACAATACAGCAATCGTACCCGCTTCAGCCATTCGTTGAATACCCTCATCAGAGGCAACCAACAAATGCTCGGCTGAAATTGCTCCTACCTTTGCAGCAAGCTCTGCTCCCTTATACGGCTCAATTTCATCAGCATGAATTTTTGGCGTTAACCCTAGTGCTTTTCCAGCCTCTAAAATACGCTGTGATTGCGCTGGTGTAAAGACACCTTTTTCACAAAATACATCATTAAATTCAGCTAGGTTTAGCTCCGCTACTTTTGGTAGCATGTCATGAACCACAATATCAACGAATTCATCCTCACGTCCCTTATAGTCTCGCGGTACTGCATGTGCTCCCATAAAAGTACTAACGACATCAACATCATGAGTTGCTTGTAATTTTTTTGCTATCTCTAGCTGTTTTTTTTCCGTTTCCCAATCCAAACCGTAGCCTGATTTGGCTTCAACTGTTGTCACACCATGCTTTAAAAATACATTTAAGTGCTGCATCGACTTGGCATATAAATCTTCAAAGCTAGTTTCTCGTGTACGCTTTGTTGTTGCGTGAATCCCACCACCTGCATTCATAATATCCATGTAGGTAGAACCATTGAGTCGCATATTAAACTCTTGCTCGCGTGTCCCACCATGTACTAAATGTGTATGACAATCCACCAAGCCTGGCATCACAATCTTACCAGAGGCATCAATAGTATCTGCTTTCTTGACTAAATGAGGGAAATCTACTGCCAGCTGTTCAAAAGCTCCAACAGCTATAATACGGTCTTCCTCAATAAGAACACTACCATTTTCAATAACCGCAATTTCTCGCATCTTTTCCCTTGTGCGCGGTCCTTTGGCATTACTTTTTAATGTAATGACTTCATTGGCATTTTTAATTAAAATGGTCACTTCACATCATCCTTTAACATTGGTATATGCACACCTTTGTTTTTCGCTGTTCGAATCGCTATGTCATAACCTGCATCCGCATGACGGGCAACACCCAGCCCTGGATCGGAGATTAACACACGTGCAATTTTCTCTGCAGCGAGCTCTGTTCCATCTGCTACTAACACTTGACCTGCATGCTGCGAATAACCCATTCCTACTCCACCACCATGATGAACACTTACCCAGCTTGCACCGCTCGCAGTATTAACAAGAGCGTTTAAAATCGGCCAATCTGACACAGCATCCGAACCGTCCAACATTCCCTCTGTTTCCCGATTTGGTGATGCTACCGATCCAGAATCTAAGTGATCGCGACCAAAAACAATCGGCGCTGATAATTCACCATTCGCAACCATTTCATTTACTTTTAATGCAAAACGGTGACGATCCCCATAGCCTAGCCAGCAAATACGTGCCGGTAGCCCTTGCCATTTCACCATTTTTTGAGCCATATTAATCCAATTGACAAGACTTTCATCCTCAGCAAACATCTCTTTTGCCAGTGCGTCTGTTTTATAAATATCCTCTGGGTCTCCTGAAAGCGCTGCCCAGCGGAATGGCCCTTTTCCTTCACAGAATAATGGACGAATATACGCTGGTACAAAGCCTGGGAAATCAAAGGCATTTGTTACACCCATCTCTTTGGCATATGCTCGAATATTATTGCCATAATCAAATACTTCTGCACCAGCCTCTTGAAACTCTAGCATTGTACGAACATGCTCTGCCATCGTTTCCTTCGCTTTTCGCTCATACGTTTTTACATCTGTTTTACGAAGCTCCAGTGCTTCCTCAAATGTCATGCCATTCGGTACATAGCCATTAATCGGGTCATGTGCAGAGGTTTGATCTGTTACAAAGTCTGGAATAATTCCTCGATCTAACAGTTCACGATTGATGTCTGCACAGTTACCAACAAGGCCAATCGAAGCTGGCTCCTTTTGGTCACGTAATTTATTGACTAATGCAATCGCTTCGTCCACAGTTTCCACGATGTAATCACAATAACCTTCTTTAATTTTACGTTCAATGCGGGCACGTTCTACTTCTACAACTAGAATAACAGCGCCTGCCATTTTTCCGGCTAAAGGTTGTGCACCACTCATACCACCCATACCACCTGTAAGGATGAACTTACCACGTAAATCCGCAGTGCCAAATACTTTTTTCCCTGCTTCTACGAATGATAAATAAGTGCCTTGCAGAATTCCTTGGGCACCAATATAAATCCAGCTACCCGCAGTCATTTGACCATACATCATTAAATCTCTATCTTCTAATTCATAAAAATGATCCCAATTTGCCCAAGCAGGTACTAGATTTGAATTGGCAATTAACACACGTGGAGAATGCTCATGTGTACGGAAAACAGCTACCGGCTTCCCAGATTGAATCAGAAGTGTTTCATCATTCTCTAATTCTTTTAAAGAAGCAATAATTTGTTCATAGCTTTCCCAATTGCGAGCAGCCTTCCCAATCCCACCATAAACAATCAGTTCATCCGGATTCTCTGCTACCTCTGGATCAAGATTGTTCATTAGCATACGCATTGCCGCTTCTTGTGTCCAGCCTTTACACGATAAAGTCGTTCCTCGTGGTGCACGAATATTTGTTGTTGTTTTCATAACGAACCATCCCCTTAGGTTTTATTTAGATAATTCCACTAAATCATCGCTATCTAATAAATATTTCGCTAATGCCTCAATTTCATCACCAATTGGTTGATCCGCTAGTAGCGGTGGACAAAATTCACGCACTTTTTCTAAGTACTTTCGGGTTGTTGGAGATAATTGCTCCTCTGCTTGATCTAAATGAATAGCCTGTGACGCACAAATCATTTCTATTGCAATTACTCGAGCAGCATTATGGACAATTTGTCGAACTTGACGAGCTGACGTTGTTCCCATGCTTACATGATCCTCTTGGTTACCAGACGTTGGAATAGAATCCACACTTGAAGGGTGTGCCAATACTTTATTTTCAGATACAATCGAAGCCGCTGTATATTGAGCAATCATTAAACCACACTCAATACCAGGGTTTGTTGCTAAAAATGGTGGCAAGCCTTCATTCAATTGAGGATTTACCATACGTTCTGTTCGGCGTTCAGAAATATTGGCCCACTCACACACGCCAATTTTTAAGAAGTCCATAGCTAAGGCAATTGGTTGACCATGGAAATGTCCCCCTGATAGTACCTCTCCATTCTCTAATACAATCGGATTATCAGTCGTTGCATTCATTTCTGTTTGTACACGATCCTGGGCATAGAAGAATGATTGCCAAGATGCACCGTGTACCTGTGGGATACAGCGCAATGAATAGGCATCCTGCATACGTATCTCTCCCTGCTTCGTTACCCGTTTACTTCCATCTAACCACTTACGGATTCTTCCACCTACCAGCTCTAACTCTGGATGTGGTCTTACTGCTAAAAGCGCTGGATCGAACGCTGATGTAATCCCCTTTAAGGCCTCAAGTGTTAAACTTGCTGCCATATCCGCTGCTAGCCCTATGCGCTCAGCTTCATTAACAGTTAACACACCAATACCTGTCATTGCTTGAGTACCATTCACAAGCGCTAGCCCTTCTTTTGCTTGTAGTCGAACAGGTGTTAATCCCGCTTTTTCTAATGCCTTACTGCCACTCAACACTTCTCCATTAAATTCAGCCTTTCCCTCACCTACAAGCACTAAAGCTAGATGAGATAATGGTGCTAAATCTCCACTAGCTCCTACAGAACCCTGAGACGGTACAATTGGATGCACACCCTTATTAATAAAATTCACTAATAGCTGGACTGTTTCCTGACGAATACCCGAAAAACCACGTGCTAAGGCATTGGCACGCAAAACCATCATTGCACGTACAACATCTGTCGGAAACGGTGTACCCACACCTGTTGCATCTGAGCGCAATAGATTTAGCTGTAAAAGCTCAATATCTTCCTCTTCAATTTTTATATTACTCAATTTCCCAAATCCTGTATTTACACCATAAATCGTTTGCCCTTCAGCTAAACGTTTTTCAATACGCTCTCTACTTAAACGGATTCTCTCCACACTTTCTATAGATAGCGTTACCGTTGCGTCACCTTTCACAATTTTCTCTATTTGCTTTCTAGTTAATGTATTGCCATCAAGCTCGATGACTGACTTCATATGACATCCCCCTATTCCCTTTATGGCTGTGTAAAAATTTTTATCAATTATGCCTCGGCATAATTACGTCCGTGATATCCGCTGAAAAGTAGTTTAAATTCTCATTCATCTCACCGCCTTTAGAAGTGGGAGACGTTTGTATCTGCCGCTACGCTTTCGAAACAAAAGCATCTGCTGAAAGAGGCTAAATCCATTTCCTCGAGAAGATGGATTACTCTATTTACATTGTACTAACTACTTTTTTCAGAAAATAGAGAATTTTAATGCAAGAAACATGATTTTCTTCAGATTTTTATGTTATTTTTATGAATATAATCGTACTTTTTTACGAAATGAGATTATTTTAAGAAAGGTTGGTTGTGATGAGGCTATTATTAATGGATCGAGACCCTGCAGAGCTTTCTGGTATTCGCTGGTTTTTACATACGTATTTTCCTGGAGATGTAACGATTGAAATGTGCACGAGTATGTCTGAGGCACCTCAAAGCATTCAGCAATTCGAGCCTGATGCAATCCTATTGAATATTGATTTATTCCCAAATAATCGTTTAACTGCTCTAAATCATGTTTTTCAGAAATATTCTGGGGCTATTTTAGCAATGACCACAGAGCCCTTATTTAAAAATGCGTTAAAAGCTATTGATTTACAGGTACAGCATCTTTTTGTAAAGCCCATTGATTTAGAAGTATTAAAGCAAAGGCTTACGACTATCTCTCTTCGTGTACCCCAGATCAACAATGCTGTTGAGACGGCGACAGACGAATCCTTTTACTATCGATTATTTATAGATAGTAAGCCTAGCTCCATAGAGACAGCTAGGCATTTTACAATGATTGAGCCTGAGCATTCAGAAACATTAAACAAGCTATTTAATTGGCTACAGCAAACAGCAATTCACTATCATATGCAAGTCTACCCATTATCTGATAGTATCGTCTGCTTATTCCTAACAAATGATAGAAAGATCGTGGAAAAGGATGTTCGTACGCTGATAAAGGAATGGCGTTTAACAAGCAATAGCTCTTTAAATATTGGGATATATGATGGGGAACCTACAACTCTTAAGAATATGTATATCTTCACAAAGCGTGCCCTTCATCAAAGCTTTTACGAAGGATTCGGGCACATTTTTTATGCAAGTAAACAATTTGAAGCACAGCCATTTGATCCTTTGTTAACACCAGAGGAACAGCAATTACTAATCAGTAGTTTAGAAGAAGGCAATCTTGAAGCCGTTAAAACATTTTTATATCGGCTATCCAATGAAGGAATTTATTACGAGCAAGATGACTTACGTATTCATCTAACTAGTGTCCTAGCGCAAATTCGCCGATTCATGCTGAAGTATAAATTGCATGAGAAAGCTGCTATTGAGCAAAACTATAGACAGCTTTTTCATTTAATTATCGAACATCCTATTTTTTATACCATACTAAACGGCATCATTTTATTTACACAAAGACTTATTGAACTGGCTCGTGAGGCACGAATGGAGAAAAGGGCCGATTATGTAGAGCTAGCAATAGAAATTATCGATCAACAATTTCAGGATAGTCGGTTATCTTTACCCTTTGTAGCCCATAAATTAGGAATTAGCCCCAATTATTTAAGTACAATTTTTTCAAAGAAGCAAGGCTTGCCCTTTAAACGCTACCTACAGCAGGCTCGAATTCATAGTGCCATGAAAATGCTTGTGGAAACAGATTTTGCCATTAGCGAAATTGCACATTTAAATGGATTTGAAGATTCCAATTATTTCATAAAAATATTTAAGCAGCTGATAGGCATGACACCCAATCGCTATCGGAAATCCTATTAATGAATTTTCATTTAGCCTGCTCTATTTTCAATTCTGACAAAGAAAACAGTGATTTATTTATCTATATCGTATACAAGCATTTTGATATCATCACTAAAATTCAGGATTGATATTTCAATAGAGTGTGTTTATTGGGCAATTTTAGATTGCAGGCTACTTTAAATGTGCATAATAGAGAAAAAAATCAATGAAAAAGCATTTCATCTTCCTCTCTTACTTCTAAAATTGTTTTGAAAAGTGTTGTTTTGGGTAGTGAAATTATGCATAATTCTACTACTTTACACATATAATAATAGTTTATATCTAAAAATAAAAATTCTTTAACGATAATTATTATAATGTACTAGCAATTCTATTTTATATTTGCTATAGTTATTGATGAAGAGTTTGACTCACAATTTTTTTCAGGAGGTAAACTAATATGACAAACGCAAATGATCGTAGCCGTCGTTTTACAACAGCAGGTGGTGCTCCAGTAGTAAGCAACCACGACTCCATGTCAGCGGGTCCAAGAGGTCCTCTGTTACTTCAAGATGTATGGCTAGTTGAAAAATTAGCGAACTTCAACCGTGAAGTTATTCCAGAGCGTCGTATGCACGCAAAAGGTTCAGGTGCATTTGGTACCTTCACTGTAACGCATGATATTACTCAATATACAAAAGCAAAAATCTTCTCTGAGATTGGGAAGAAAACAGAAATGTTCGCGCGCTTCTCTACAGTTGCGGGTGAGCGTGGTGCAGCAGATGCTGAGCGAGATATTCGTGGCTTTGCCCTTAAATTTTATACAGAAGAAGGTAACTGGGATTTAGTTGGGAACAATACGCCTGTATTCTTCTTCCGTGATCCATTACACTTTACAGATTTAAATCACGTGGTAAAACGTGACCCACGTACAAATATGAAAAACTTAAACTCGAACTGGGATTTCTGGACATCACTACCAGAGGCACTTCACCAAGTCACAATAGTAATGTCTGACCGTGGTATTCCAGCTGGTTACCGAAATATGCATGGTTTTGGTTCTCACACGTATAGCTTTATCAATGCTGAAAATGAGCGTGTATGGGTAAAATTCCACTTCCGCACAGAGCAAGGCATTAAAAATTTAACAGGTGCTGAAGCAGAGGAAGTAGTCGGTAAAGACCGTGAATCTTCACAACGTGATTTATATGGTGCTATTGAGCAAGGTGATTTCCCTAAATGGAAAATGTACATTCAGGTAATGACTGAGGAACAAGCTCGCGAACTACCATATAACCCATTTGATTTAACAAAAGTATGGTATAAAAAAGATTTCCCATTAATTCCTGTAGGTGAATTCGAATTAAATAAAAACCCAGACAACTATTTTGCTGAGGTTGAGCAAGCTGCATTCGCTCCATCAAACATTGTTCCCGGTATTAGCTTCTCACCAGATAAAATGTTACAAGGACGAATCTTTGCTTATGCAGATGCACAACGCTACCGCCTAGGTGTAAATCATTATATGCTTCCAGTAAACGCCCCAAAATGTCCATTCCGTACTTTCCATCGTGATGGCGCTATGCGTTTTGACGGCAACCTTGGTTCAACTTTAGGCTATGAACCAAATAGCTACGGCGAATGGGAGCATAACTTAGACTATAAAGAGCCTGAATTACGCATTGATGGTAACGCAGGTATCCATGACTTCCGTGAAGATGATAACAACTACTTCGAGCAACCAGGGAAACTATTCCGCCTTATGACTGCAGAAGAACAACAACGCCTATTCGAAAATACAGCAAATGATATGGCACCTGTTGAAGAGTTCATCAAACGTCGCCACATTCTTCACTGCTATTTAGCTGATCCAGCATATGGTGAGGGTGTAGCAAAAGCAATGGGTCTTTCATTAGAAGGTATGGATCTTTCTAATCCATACGTGAAACAACCATCTAACGTTTAATTCTTCCATCTATTATTGATATCCAAATCCAACTTTAACTCCATGTGAGCCACACTTCACATGGAGTTTTTTATTCAACGAAAAAGGTTTGTGCCTACATGAAATCGGTTACAAAGTATCACCCTTTTTCAAAATGAGGGATTGATCTCGTTTCCGACTGAGTGCTTTCCTGGGGATGTCTGTGAATCCCTTCGCTTGAGTTGTTGCTCCATGGTCTCATCTGTGACGCTAGTTCTAAGGAATCACTTAGTCAACACTCCAATCAACCGCTGCCATTGTATTTTCTAAAGGCATCTCACGCTAATGTATATCGATAAAAACTTATCAATCACTATATTTTTCACAAAAAAGAAGATTTAGCAACATTTTCTCTATGTAAAAGCAGAGTAACAGCAAAAAATGACTTTATACATAAAAATGTTTTTGATAGAAAACAGCGAATAACATTTGCAACTATAATTTCATTTTAATGATAGAGATTAAACTTTTATTTTACTTTTGACAAGAAGAGAATATTCAAAGTTCAACACTGTGTAGATTGGAGTGTAAGGCTACTCGACTCCCGTGGGAAAGCGAGACAGACGAGACCCTGCACGAAGCGTCAGCGCAGGAAGCGGCTCGTCGCTCGCCCACAGGAAAGCGAGTAGCCTGGAACGGAAATCTCTTTCATTATGACTAAATAATCACAAAGATTCCCTTGACCATTTTAATCTCAACGAAAAAGGTTTGTGCCTAAATAAACACAAACCTTCATTACATTATTATTGATAAATCTGACTGCCTGCTTTCTTAAATTCCTCAGCCTTTTCCTGCATCCCTTGATGAATTGCCTCTGTCGTATTTAAATCTTTTTCTTTTGCATAATTACGAATATCCTGTGAGATTCTCATACTACAGAACTTAGGCCCACACATTGAACAGAAGTGCGCTGTTTTTGCCCCCTCTGCTGGTAATGTTTCATCATGGTATTCAACTGCACGCTCTGGATCTAAAGACAGGTTGAATTGATCGCGCCAACGGAATTCAAAACGTGCCTTTGAAAGTGCATCATCTCGCTGCTGTGCTCCTGGATGTCCCTTCGCTAAATCAGCCGCGTGTGCAGCAATTTTATACGTAATCACCCCTACACGAACGTCCTCTCGATTTGGTAAGCCCAGATGCTCTTTTGGTGTCACGTAGCATAGCATTGCCGTACCAAACCAACCTATCATTGCAGCACCAATAGCAGATGTAATATGATCATAGCCAGGTGCAATATCTGTTGTCAGTGGTCCTAAAGTATAGAACGGAGCCTCCTTGCACACCTCTAATTGCTTGTCCATATTTTCTTTAATCAAATGCATCGGCACGTGGCCTGGCCCCTCCACCATCACCTGTACATCATGCTTCCAGGCAATCTGTGTTAATTCTCCTAACGTTTCAAGCTCTGCAAACTGTGCCTCGTCATTAGCATCTGCAATCGATCCAGGACGTAAGCCATCCCCTAACGAGAAGGCAACATCATATGTTTTCATGATTTCACAGATTTCTTCAAAATGTGTATATAAAAAGTTCTCTTGATGATGGTATAAGCACCATTGTGCCATAATTGAACCTCCGCGTGACACAATGCCTGTCACACGATTTGCCGTTAGTGGCACATAACGCAACAGTACGCCTGCATGAATCGTGAAGTAATCAACGCCTTGCTCTGCCTGCTCGATTAACGTATCACGATACACCTCCCATGTTAAATCCTCAGCTACACCGTTTACCTTTTCAAGTGCTTGGTAAATTGGCACTGTTCCAACTGGCACCGCAGCATTACGGATAATCCATTCACGCGTCGTATGAATGTGCTTACCAGTCGATAAATCCATTATATTATCAGCACCCCAGCGTGTTGCCCAAGTCATTTTCTCCACCTCTTCTGCAATAGAAGATGATACTGCTGAATTCCCAATATTAGCATTAATTTTCACATGGAAGCTACGTCCTATAATCATTGGCTCAGCCTCAGGATGATTAATATTAGAAGGCATAATCGCTCGCCCCGCTGCAATTTCAGAGCGAACAAATTCAGGTTCCATATTTTCACGAATTGCTACAAACTCCATTTCCGGTGTTATAATTCCCTTTCGTGCATAATGAAGCTGTGTGATATTTCTCCCCTTTTTCGCACGTATAGGTTTCCTAGATAGCTCAGGAAAAACGTTTTCTTGAATACGTGGATCATCAGCATTGCGGAAGCCATTATCCTCTGGTTTAATAGTTCGCCCTACATACTCCTCAACATCCCCTCGCTCTCTAATCCATTTACTTCGCAACGCTGGTAAGCCCCTCGTAATATCTACCTTATAGGCAGGGTCAGTATATGGACCGCTCGTATCGTATACACGAACTGGAGCATTTTTCTCTTCTCCAAAGCTTCCTGTTGTTGGACTTAATGCAATTTCACGCATCGGCACCAAAATATCCGGTCTCGAACCCTCTACATAAACCTTTTTACTCCCCTCAAAGCTCGACATAATCGTAATGTTCTTTTCGCTAACTGTTGTCATGACCTACTTCTCTCCCTTATAGAAAATTCATACAAGGACCGAATCTAGCTCACCCCAACAAAAATAAAAACCGAATCCAAAAAATTTT
>Ga0213825_1001021_pt1 | contig 20020 bp, 21 predicted proteins | sample MC6MC0900MG_FD_179896 | JGI IMG/M metagenome (GOLD analysis project Ga0213825, IMG submission 179896) | Enriched soil aggregate microbial communities from Iowa State University, Ames, United States - MC6-MC0900-MG | ecosystem: Environmental > Terrestrial > Soil > Unclassified | place: USA: Iowa... | reverse complement strand
AATGGGGTTTCAAAAGCTTATGCTATGACTGGATGGAGAATTGGTTATGCAGCAGCTAGTGAGAAGATAACTTCATTAATGTCAAATATACAAAGTCATACTACTTCAAATCCATGCTCAATATCTCAATATGCATCTGTTGAAGCTTTGAATGGAGATCAAAGTGAAGTTGAAAGAATGAAGCAGGAGTTTAAAAAGAGAAGAGATTTCATGGTAGATAGAATTAATTCTATAAATAATTTATCTTGTGTTAAACCAGAAGGTGCATTCTACGTTATGGTTAATATATCAAAGGTGTTAAATAAGGAATTGGACGGAAAGCTTATAAAGGATTCTCTTACATTTAGTGACCTACTTCTTGAGAAGGAGAAGGTAGCAGTAATACCAGGTATTGCTTTTGGAGTAGATGATTTTATAAGATTATCTTATGCTACATCTATGGAAAACATAGAAAAAGGATTGAATAGAATAGAAGACTTTGTTAATGGCATAAAATAAATTCTCGTAAATGAGGTGATAATATGCTAACAAAGGAAATAATTATTAATAATCCACAGGGATTACATGCAAGACCAGCAACTTTATTAGTTCAAAAAGCTACTACTTTTAAGTGCGAAGTTACTATAGAATGTAATGGTAAAGGAGCTAATGCAAAAAGTCTCATTGGAGTGTTATCCTTAGGAGTTAATAAGGGGTATACAGTAAAAATTATAACTAATGGAACTGATGAGGAACTTGCGCTTACAGAAATCATTTCTACTGTAGAAGGATTATAATTCAGATAAAAGAACTGCTTAGGCGGTTCTTTTGTTCTATAATAGAATTTTGCGAATGAGGAGGATTTTATGAATGAAATAATAATACATAGTAACAAGGAGCTTTATTTAGAAAAAAATAAACATTTTATTCAATGCTTCCTAGATATAAAGGGTGGAAAAAGTAAATATACAGCCATTAGCTATGAAAAAGATATAAAGGATTTTTTTAATACAGAGGATATAACTAGTATAACAATAGAAAATATAAGAGAAATAAATATATTTCATGTTCAAAAGTTTATACTAGATTTGCAAAATGAAGGTCTATCTTCTGCAACCATAAATAGAAAGATATCATCCCTTTCTGCTCTTTATAAGTGGCTTATGAAGTATGAAGATAATTACAGTGATATAAGAATTATTAAGTTTAATCCTTTTGCTAATGTGAAGGAAGAAAAACCTACTGTAACCAATAAAGTTACAGAATTTTTGACTGAGGAAGAAAGCAAGATTTTACTAGGCAGCATTGATACTTCAACTGTACTAGGACTTAGGAATAAAGCCATATTAGCCTTAGCACTTACCACTGCATTAAGAAAATCGGAAATGATAAATATAAGAATATGTCATATAAAAAAGTATGGAGAGTATGATGTCATAGAAGTAACTAGAAAAGGAAATAAAAAGGATCTAGTAAAGCTTCAACCTAAGGTAAAAAGTTTAATTGAGGAGTATATTTTAGTTACCGGTAGAGAGAAAGAAGAATTTAAGAACAGCTATTTATTTATAGGACACTCATCTAATAATAGAAATGGAGAAAAGTTAAATCCTAGTACTTTAAACTATATGCTAAAAAATATATGTAGTAAGTGCAATATAAATAAAAAACTAAAAGTTCACTCTACTAGACATACAGCTATAACTATGGCCATTACTCAAGGAGCCACCATAGAAAAAGTTAGAGAATTTGCAGCTCATAGTAGTATTGCTACTACTAATAGATATGTTCACTCTATAGATAAGCTTAAAGATAACCCTGGAGATAATATGGATATAATATAAAGTTATAGGAATTTATTAGAGGATAAAAGCATACATTTTTAATGTAATATAAAAAATGGAGGTATGTTCATGGCTTTTGATAATGAATATGAATTTGTACCCTTGGCTCCTATGACACATAATTCTTTGCCGGATGAAATGAAAGATTTCATATCTGTATGTGGGATGATGGGAGTAATGCCAAGAAATAATTTTATACATCCAATGCAAAAAGAACTGGCTGAAATTATAGATTTAAAAGAAACTCATGAGGATATAGATATTCCTACGGAGGCTTATTTCGATGAAGACTTTGAAGATGATGTAGAGAGATATGTAGAAGAGAATGGAAATAGATTATTGAATGACTTTGACGATGAAAATGACTTTAAACTTAGACAGGCTTCATCAAAAGAAGATAATAATGATGAACTTATGAGAATAGAAAAAGTTATTAAGTCCATAGAAAGAAATAATCTAGGAGTTTTCAAATTTTTAGAAGTTAATGGTATGCCTTATGAAAAAGCAAAAAAATTTATTCGAAGAATAATAAGGCTATCCATTCGTTATGCTGAATAAGATGAATAAAAAAATCGACTTTGTCGATTTTTTTTACTTTAAAAGTAAATTCTATAGTAATATTTATCTTTAATTACATATATAGATTAATAGGACAGATTATTTTAAATTTAAAGTTAATTTATATTAATTAGAAATGGGGGTATAAAATGAAGTACACAAGATACAATATAAAATCTAAACCAAAGAAGAGTAACAGTTTTTTATTTTACTTAGCTATAACTTTGCTTATGGCACTACTATTGGGAACTTTTATATTTAAATTTATACTTAAAGACTCAGGCAAAATAGGATTTTTAAAAGGATTAAATATAAGCAATTCTGAGCAAAAACAAAATAGTGGTAAAGAACCTAGTAAAGGTGAGGTGAAAGAAGAAGGAAATTCAAGTGAAGTAAAAGAAGAAAAAGCTGTATCAGAATATAATTTTTATATACTACAGTGTGGTGTATTTAAAGTGAAAAGTAATGCTGATGAAACTTTAAATACACTATCATCTTTTGGAAATCCTTTTATAGGACAAGAAGGGGAGTTATCTAAGGTGTACTTTGGAATATATTCTGATAAAAATATAGAAAGTGGAACTTCCATTTTAAAAGAAAAAGGGGTAGATAATACCAAAGTAACTATAAATATACCTATGGAGGATAAATCTACAAAACAATTTTGTGAAATTGTAGATAGTTTGCTGCAAGTAGTGAATAAAACTTCAGAAAGCGGTGTGAAATCTATTAATTCCAGTGAACTTAAAAAGTGGATAGATGGGTTGGAGAAAATAGATGAGACTATGAAACAATATAATGAAGTTAATTCTTTAAAGGAATATATTAAAGCTCTTCCAGATGAAATAGATAAAACTAAGGATGGAGAAGTATTAAAATATGTCTATGACCAGTTAATAAAATTTAAAAAGTAGTGTAGATATTATTATAAATAAGTATATGCAAGGCTATCTGTGAACAAAAGTTCACAGATAGCCTTAATTTATAAAAAAAGTTTAAAAAATTTGTTATGGTCTTGTGTAAAAAAATATTAAATGTTACACTATATAAGATATAAAATATTATTGGTTAGTACAAATAGTATATTGAACATTTTAAATATACTGGGGGATATTTTTATGGGAAAATCATATAAAACCACTAAAGAGTATGTATTTATAACTCTTTTAGGAGCTATTTCTGGAAGCTTTATTGGAGAATTTTTAGGAAATACTTTTAAAGCCTTAGATTTTTTAGGGAAGAACTATTTTATAGGGCTAAAAAATCCTTTAGTCATTGATTTAAAAGTTTTAGAATTAACTTTTGGGCTAGGATTTGGTCTGAATTTAATGGCTATAGTAGGTATGGTTTTAGCAATAGTATTATATAAAAAATTCTAGGAGGAAGTTATGGAGATAGTATTAGCTTCTGCATCACCGCGAAGACAGGAATTATTAAAAAGGTTAGTAGATAATTTTCAAATAGAAATCAGTAACTTTGATGAGGATTCTATCGGATTTCAAGGTGATATAGATAAACATGTATGTGATTTGGCTGAAGGAAAAGCTAGAAATATTTTGAATAAAGTGCAGAAAAATAGTATTGTCATAGGGTGTGATACTGTAGTATATTTAAATGGCAAAATTCTTGGGAAACCAATAAATGATAAAGACGCATTTGAAATGCTAAAGTCACTCAGTGGAAATGTACATAAAGTTTATTCAGGATTAGTTTTAATAAACAGTAAAACCAATGAATTAATAAGGAAAAGTGTTTGTACTGAAGTTAAATTTATGAATCTATCTGAGGATATGATGCTTAGGTATATAAAATCAGGACAATGCAAGGATAAAGCTGGCGCCTATGGGATACAAGACGATGCTGCTGTATTTGTTGAGAATATTAATGGTTGTTATTACAATGTAGTAGGCTTGCCTTTAAATACTTTATATTTATCACTAAGGGAGATGGGGGTAAATCAATAAAGGAGTTAGTTTATGAACTATAAATTAAAGATTAAAGATTTACCTAAAAATGAAAGACCTAGAGAAAAAATATTAAGGTATGGTGCAGAATATCTATCTAATTCTGAACTTTTAGCCCTTATATTGAGGACTGGAACAAAGGAAGATAGTGTTTTAAACCTATGCGATAGGTTATTATCCCATTGTGGAGGCATAAATGGAATTTCCAGCCCCAGTATTAATGACTTAAAGCAGGTAAAAGGAATAGGGGAAGTTAAAGCTACTCAAGTTTTAGCTCTTGCTGAGCTAGCTACTAGATTCAATTCTTTTAAATCTGGTGAAGAGTATGTAGTAAGTAGTCCCAAAGATGTGTCTAATTATATGATGAGACAAATGAAAGGTTTAAAAAAAGAATATTTTAAACTAATTATGTTGAACACTAAAAACATAATTATATCAGTTAAAGATATTTCTATAGGAAATTTAAATAGTTCCATTGTTCATCCGAGAGAAGTCTTTATAGAAGCTATAAAGCTTAGTAGTGCATCGGTGATATTGTGTCACAATCATCCATCAGGTGATCCGACACCTAGCAAAGAGGATATACTAATAACTAAAAGACTAAAGGAGTGTGGAACATTACTAGGAATTGAAGTTTTAGATCATATTATTATTGGTAACGAAGCTTATATAAGCTTAAAAGAAAAAGGTATTGTATAGATTGAGAGGAGAGTTTTTATGGGTTTTTTTGGAAGTTCTAGAGACATTGGAATAGATTTAGGAACTGCAAACACATTAGTATATATTAAAGGAAAGGGTATCGTACTTAGAGAACCTTCCGTTGTAGCAATAAATAAAAATACAGGAAAAGTATTAGCTGTAGGTAATGAAGCTAAAAATATGATAGGTAGAACACCAGGAAATATTGTAGCTATAAGACCAATGAAAGATGGAGTTATAGCAGATTTTGATGTAACTGAAAAGATGCTTAGACATTTCATTGAAAAAGTTGGAGGTAAAAATTCCTTTAAAAGTCCAAGAATTGTAGTTTGTTTTCCTTCAGGAGTAACTGAAGTAGAGAAGAGAGCAATTGAAGAAGCAACTAAGAGTGCTGGAGCGAGAGAAGTTGGATTACTAGAAGAACCAATGGCAGCAGCTATAGGTGCTGGACTTCCAGTTGGAGAACCTACAGGAAGTATGGTTGTAGATATCGGAGGCGGTACTACAGAAGTAGCAATCATATCTTTAGGTGGAGTTGTAACAAGTATGTCATTAAGAGTTGCTGGTGATGAATTAGATCAAGCAATTATAGCGTACATAAAAAAACAATATAACTTAATGATTGGTGAGAGAACTTCAGAAAATATAAAAATACAATTAGGTTCAGCTTATGAGTTAGATGAAAAGGCAGAAAACATGCAAATTAGAGGAAGAGACTTGATAAGTGGCCTTCCTAAAGTAGTGGAAATAGGTGAAGACGAAGTAAGAGAAGCACTAAGAGAGCCTGTATACTCTATTATAGATGCTATAAAAACAACATTAGAAAAAACACCACCAGAACTTGCAGCAGATATTATGGATAAGGGCATAATGCTTACAGGTGGAGGAGCCTTATTAAAAGGAATAGATGCACTAATAGCCAATGAAACCCATATGCCAGTAAATATAGCAGACATACCATTAGATTGTGTAGCTGTAGGAGCTGGAAAAGCATTAGACAATGTAGATATTATGAGTAGAAGATAAAAAATGAAGATATTCAAGAATAAGCTGGCAGTAATAGTTATACTACTGTCAGTGTGCTTTTTGGGGTTAATTGGTTATTCGGTTCAAAAAGATAAGATGTTCATGGTGGAAAATGGTGTAGGAAGTGCTATAAACTCTGTTCAAGGTGTTGTTTATAAAGTAGGTAGTAAAATAAAAAGTTCTTTTAGTTTAGTCCTTAATTTAGGAGATATAAAAAGTGAAAATGAGGAGTTAAAAAAAGAAAATGAAAAGTTAAAATTTAATGCTACTCAAAATGAGCTTTTAAGAAAAGAAAATGACAAACTTAGAGACATGTTAAACTTTAATGATCTCAAGGAGCAGTATAATTATATAGGTGTAGATATTGTATGTTTAGCTGGAAATAATTTTTTGGACGGATATGTAGTCAATAAAGGTGAAAAAGACGGAATAGAAAAAGGTATGATTGCCATAGAAGGAGAAAGTCTAGTTGGGCAAGTTACTAGTGTTGGTAGTAATTGGAGTATAGTTCAATCTCTTTGTAACGAGAATATGGCTGTAGCAGGATATGTATCGAGCACTGGAGAAAGCAATGGTATTGTAAAGGGTTATAAGGGAAATGATGATAAGTTTCTTACGGAAATTACAGGACTTTCCATGGATTCAAAAATTAAAGAAGGGGACACTATAACAACCTCTGGACTAGGTGATATATATCCGAAAGGAATTAAAATAGGAGAAGTTCTAGAAGTCTATGAGGATAGAGCAAAGGTTGTGAAGAGGGCAATTGTGAAGCCAGCAGTAGATTTTAATAAGGTAGAGCAACTTGTGATTATAGTGCCAAAGGAAAAAAGAGATGTTAAGTAGTGATACTAAGGTTAAAAAAATATTATATTTATTTTTAATAATCATCACTCTTTTTATTTTTGATAATACAATTATAACTTTTTTTGCTATAAAAAATATATATCCAAGCGTTCTTTTTGTATTTATAGTTTGTTATTCAATGATAAATGGGTATGGTGAGGCAACAATTATTGGTGTTATAACAGGATTCCTTCAAGATATTTATTTTCCAGGAGTTATGGGGATTAACATGTTAATAAACATGTTAATTTGTTTAATAGCTGCTAAAATTGGAAAAGGAATTTTCAAAGATAAAGTTATTATACCTATTATTTCAACATTCCTACTGAGTTTACTAAAGAGTATTTTTATTTTTGCTATGTTTATATTAATAGAAGCTAGTAATAATTTTTTACACTTAATTATATATAAAGCTATTTATGAGATGATAGTGGCTTTACTGATATATAAGATTATACTTAAGTTTAGTGAAACCAAAACTATAAAAAAGGAATGGAGATTCTAAAGAAAGTATGAAAAGAAATAAAATAGTAAATAAAAATAAACAAATAAATAAAAGTAAAAAAAGTAAAAAAAGTTTTTCAAGATATAATATATTCTATATAGCTATGGCAGCTATCTTTATTGGAATTACAGGAAGATTACTCTATTTGCAAGTAGTAATGGGAAATGAATATAGAGAAATAGCTAGTAGTAATAAATATAAAAATGTATCCGTTGCAGCAGCCAGAGGAGATATAATAGATAAAAATGGTAAAGTTTTTGCTGAGAGTGTACAAAATTATGTATTACAATTTAGTGAAACAGAAGAAAGTAAAAAGTATTTTTTTAAAACTATGTCTCAAGTTTTTGAAATATTAGATGAAAAGCAAATACCTATTGTAGATGAATTTCCTATAATTATAAATAATGAAGGAAAACTAGAATATAACTTTAAAGCTACCGATGAATCAAGTAGAAAATGGCTAGAACTTAGATTTAAAAAGGATAGAGGCTTTTTAGAGAAGGTAGTAAAGAAAGAATATGGTGAAGAAAAGAAAACCTCAGAGTTAACAGAAGAGCAAGCAAAACATGTAGATGAGTTGTTATTACAGATATCTGCTGAAGAGGCTTATAAAACTTTAGAGAAAGATTATGGTGTAGATAGATACTATGAGTTAACTCTTCATGAAAGAAGAAGATTTGTACTATTGAAAGATGCTATGAAGATGCAAAGTTTTTCAGGTTATAGTCCGGTAGTAATTGCAAATACTTTAGATCAAGAAACTGCTTTTCTATTTGAGCAGTTACAACCAGATATGCCAGGGATAATAGTAGATACTCAGCCTAGGAGAAATTATCCTAATGGAGAGTTAGGTTCTGCATTTTTAGGATATATGTCTCAAATTAACCCTTGGGAACAAGAAAAATATGAAGAAAAGGGTTATGATGTAAGTACTGATGATGTAGGAAAGGCTGGTATAGAAGCAGCTTATGAATCCTATTTAAAGGGAACTAAGGGACAAGAAAGTATAGAAATTAATAAGCAAGGACGTAGAGTTAGAACTCTAGGACAGGTTGAAGCTTATCAAGGAAAAACTGTACAATTAAACATTGATATGGATGTGCAAAGGGCTGCAGAAAAGGCACTAGATGATGTAATGGCTAATCTGCAAAAGAGTGGAAAAAATTATTATGGAGATAGTACTAATGCAACTAGAGGAGCAGCAGTAGCCCTAAGTACTAAGGGGGAAGTATTAGCCCTTGTTAGTAGACCAGGTTTTGATCCAAATATATTCACAGACCCTGGAAAATTAAGTACTGAATTGTCACAGCAATACTTTAACCCAGATTTAGAAGCTATGGGAAAAGAGTATATTAAAAAAAGAGGGCTTGCAAATGAAAAGGGTATTTTAACAGCTGATGAATTAACAACTTTAAGTTTAGCAGAAAGAGAACAATTATTGCTAGATAGAATGTTCCCAATAGATAAAAGTATAGAAGGAAATACTGATAAAAGAGAAGATAAATATGATATATTCCCTAAGCCTTTTTATAACTACGGAACCTTATCACTAGTTCCACCAGGATCTACCTTTAAGCCAGTTACCGCTCTTGCAGGACTAGAGGAAGGTGTTATCACTGAAGATACTTCAGTTGTAGATAATGGGAAATATACTAAGAGATATGCTAGTTATAAAGGAGCTTGTTGGATATGGAATATGAATGATCAACATGGTTCTCATGGACCTACTGATGTTAAGAAAGCATTAGAGGTTTCTTGTAACTATTTCTTCTATGATGTAGCAGATAGATTATATGTTAAAGGTGGCGCAGAAAAAAGTCCTAAAAATGCTTTAGATTTAATAGCAAAATATGGTTGGCAGTTAGGTCTAGGATTACCTCAAGGTAGTGATTTAAAAGCTTCTACAGGTATAGAGATTGAAGAAAACTTTGGTCAAATATATAATTATGAATCAAATAAAAATGTTCAAGCTAATACATTTATAAATCAAATGGCTGAATACTTAGAAAAAGGAATTAGCTCAGCGAATGCATCACCTCACTACAAGTCTTTTGATATTACTCAAAAAGATGAGAGTGGTAGCGGGAAAGAATTAGAACAAATAAAGCTTACTAACTCTAAGAAAAAGACTTTAGTGGATACCATTAGGGGTGAAATGAAAAAAGATGAAAGACCTGACTATGATAATATTATGAAAATATTGAAGCCTTTAGTTGAAGATATTATTAACACTAACGAAGATATAAAGGCATTAGGATATTCTGAAGCAGATATAGATAATATTGTTCTTGCAATGTATTATGCTATAAATGATACTAATGGATATATTAAATCGGCAGCTAATGCCTATGATGCATCTATAGGTCAAGGTATGAATCAATTTACACCTCTACAACTAGCTAGTTACCTTGCTACCCTTTTAAATGGTGGAGATAGATATGATGTGAAGCTAGTTGATAAAATTATTGATAGTGAGACTAAAGAAGTTATTGAAGATATAGAGCCAAAGATTATAAGCAAGGCTAATTTTAGCAAGGAAAACATTGAAATTATTAAAGAGGGAATGGGAAAGGTTACTGAAGGAGAAAATGGTACAACTTCAGCTGTATTTAAGGATTTTCCTATACGTACAGGAGGTAAAACAGGTACTTCTAACGTGGTAACTTATGACCTCCAAAAACCTCTCGGAAGGGATGCAGCCTCTGTTTATGTAGGTTTTGCACCTTATGATAATCCAGAGATTGTAGTATGTTCTATAGTATTCGATGCTGCCCACGGTGATGGAAGTATTGCCAAGGCAATGTTTGAAGCTTATTTTAAGGAAGAAATATTAAAAACTAATCCTAATTACGAATTTAAATATAAATAAAAAAGATAACAAATGGATTACCATTTGTTATTTTTTTGAAGGAATACTGTTATATGATTAACATTTCAACAAAAAACTTTATTTTTTATTGATATAAAGAAGGAATTTCAACTATATACGTTGAAATAGTAAGAATATCTCGATATGTGGAGGTTACATATGCAAGATGATGGTATAAAATTTAAAGGCGAGAAAGATGGACTTAATTTAGTTGTAAATATTAAACTCTTTAGCTCTATAGAAAGCTTAATTGAAGCATTGAGAGTAAAGCTTCGAAAAGGTAGAAGGTTCTATAAGGGTGCCTCCATTAAAATAACTGTGGATATGAGGCAATTAGAAGCTAGAGATTTAAGAGCGATACGAGACTTTTTATCAACAGAATTTATGATAAAGGATTGCTCCTTTATAAATTTAGAAGATAGTAATAAAAAGGTTTTTAATGGTATACATGAAGGTAAAACTAAGTTTGTCAGAAAAACTATAAGAAGTGGTCAAAGATTTGAATATTCAGGAAACATAGTTATCGTAGGAGATGTAAATTCTGGAGCAGAGGTATATGCCGCAGGAAATATAATAGTACTAGGTTCAGTTAAAGGTAGTGTATATGCTGGAATTAATGGTAATAGCAGTGCTATAATAGCAGCCTTTGCGTTAACACCGCATATAATGCAAATTGCTGATGTAATTACTAGATCTCCAGAAGATATGGATAAACCTAGTTATCCAGAGTTGGCAAAAATTAAAAATGGCAATATTGTTGTAGAACCATATTCAGTAAATAAATATATTTAATCGGAGGTATTGTTAAATGGGAGAGGCTATAGTTATAACATCTGGGAAAGGTGGGGTAGGAAAAACTACTACTACAGCAAACATAGGTACAGCTTTAGCATCAATGGATAAGAAAGTAGTTGTTATTGACGGAGATACAGGATTAAGAAATTTAGATGTTCTCATGGGACTTGAAAATAGAGTAGTATTTACATTAGTTGATGTTATTGAAGAAAAGTGTAGATTAAAGCAGGCACTTATAAAAGATAAGAGATTTAGTAATTTATTTCTTCTGCCTACAGCACAAACTAGAGATAAAAATGATGTAGATATAAATGAAATGTTAAGAGTTGTAACAGAGTTAAAACAAGAGTTTGACTATGTAATTTTAGATTGTCCTGCAGGTATTGAACAAGGCTTTGAAAATGCAATTGTAGGAGCAGATTGGGCAATTGTTGTTGTAAATCCAGAAATTACATCTGTTAGAGATGCAGATAGAGTGATTGGAAAGCTAGATGCTAAGGGTGTAGAAAGACAAGAGCTTATAGTTAACAGAATGAACTTTGATATGGCTAAGAACGGTGATATGTTAAGTATAGAAGATATAAAGGAATGTTTAGCTATTAAGGTTATAGGGGTAGTACCAGATGATAGAAAGGTAACTATATCTACTAATAAGGGAGAACCTATAGTACTAGACAGTTCTGCTTATGCTGGGCAAGCCTTTAAAAATATTGGAAAAAGAATTTTAGGAGAAGAAGTTCCATTCCTAGATTTTAATGAAATACATGGGCAAAAAGGATTTATAGGTGCAATAAAAAAATTATTTGGAGGAGGTAGAAATTAGATATGGACTTGTTTAAAATTTTTTCAAGCAAAGTATCTTCAAAGGATATTGCTGCAGATAGATTAAAACTTATTCTAGTCCATGATAGAGCTACCGTTTCACCAGATTTCTTAGAAAATATTAAAATGGAGTTACTTAAGACTATATCTAATTATGCAGAAATTGATAATGGAGAAGAAATTGAAATAAGAATAACTACTAGTGATGAATATGAGGGGAATTCTCCAGCTCTAGTGGCTAGTATACCTATTAAAAAAGTTAAGACAAGATAGTCAATAAAGCTATGTTTTTCATAGCTTTTTTTCCTTGTTGTGATATAATAGGAACAGGTATGGAGGGAGATGCAAATGAATAAATTATTTGAGAAATTTAAAATAAATACCAAATTAGTTAAGAACATAGATTTTAGTATTTTAATTGTAGTATTTTTAATTGTAGCCTTTGGTATAGTTAATATTTATTCTGCCATTGGACCAAAGTATGCTATGCTTCAATTTTGTTGGATGATCGTAGGTATGATAACTATATACTTCATATTAACATTAGATTATGTGCAAATATTAAATTATGCACCAATTATATATTGGGCAGCAGTTATACTTTTGCTTTTTAATGATATAACTGGTAAGGCAGTAAATGGAGCTAATGCATGGATTAGTTTGGGAAATAGAGCCATTCAACCTGGAGAATTTGCTAAAATTGGTATGATCCTTATGGTTGCAAGGGTTATAGAAAATGCTGAAGGTGATATAAATGATATAAAAATATTTTCTAAAATTGCCCTTTATGCAGCTATTCCAATGATACTAATTGTAATACAGCCAGATATGGGACTTACCATGGTTTCGTTTTTTATAATGTTAGGTATAGTGATTGTAGCAAACTTGAATTGGAAGGTTATAGTTGGAGGTCTTTCCGCAGTAGCAGTGGCAGTTGTAGGAATTTGGAATTCGCCTCTTATGAAAGAATATTGGAAAACAAGATTTAAAGCTGTTATTAATCCTGAAATGTATGCACAAACAGAAGGGATGCAGTTAATTCAATCAAAAATAGCCATAGGATCTGGTGGAATATTTGGTGTGGGCTTTATGAATGGGAAACAATATAAGTTTGTACCAGAGAACCATACTGATTTTATCTTTGCTGTAATAGGTGAAGAGTGGGGATTAGTTGGAGCCCTAATACTTATGACACTATATGGTATATTGTTATATAAACTTATAAATATAGCAAAAAACTCAAAGAATATAGCTGGAAGTATTATAGTGACAGGTGTAGTGGCATCTATACTATTTTCAATAATACAAAATATAGGAATGACCATAGGTTTACTTCCTATATCAGGTATAACATTACCTTTTGTTAGTTATGGTGGAAGTTCTATGTTAACTTATTTTATATCTTTAGGATTAGCTTTAAATATAGGTATGAGAAAGAATAAAATTAATTTTTAGGAGTGATTTAAATGAGAGTTGCATTGGTTGCACACGATAAAAAGAAGGATGACATCATTGATTTTGCTAAAAGATATAAGGATGTACTAAAGGATCATGAACTTTATGCTACAGGTACTACAGGAAAGCTTATTAATGAAATAGTTGGTCTTCCTATATATAGATTTTTATCAGGTCCACTAGGTGGCGACCAACAGATAGGGGCAAGACTTGCTGAAGGAAATATGGATATGATAATTTTTTTTAGAGATCCTCTTACAGCTCAACCCCATGAACCTGATGTAACGGCACTTATAAGACTCTCAGATGTACACTGTATACCTCTTGCAACTAATATAGGTACAGCAGAAGTATTCATGAAGGCATTAAAAAATAGATAATAAAATTAGTATTAATATTATATAAAAGAAGCTGTCTCAAGACAATTTGCCAATCTTTTTAAAATATTGAGTTTGTACTTAAATATAAGTCCAAGCTTAACATTAATTTAAGATTTAGCTTATGATGAGATAGCTTTTTTTATGAAATAAATTCTCATACCCATCATAAAGTTTAAATTTTTTAATATATATTAATTAGTCATAGTAAATTATGGGAGGATATTTTATGGGAATTTATAATGAATACTATCAAAAATATTATTCTAATATGAAAAAACAATCTGGCATTAGTGAGTATAAGCCTGCAAAATACAATGGAAATAATACTAAGGCTAGCCACTATAAAGTAAACGGTAGAAGAAATACCTTCCCTATTTATTTAAACGTTATGAGGAAAGGCTTTGTCAACATATTTATTGTTCAATGTATAATAGTGCTAGTTCTTCTAGCTGGATTATTTATAGCTAAAACATATCCTAATGGATACGTAAATAAGGGGTATGATAAGGGGATAGCAATTATAAATAATGGTTTACTAAATAGAAAAAATATAACTATGGAAAACATAGTCCAAGCATTTAATAAGGAAAATATATTGAACATATTTAAGAAGGAGAAAATAACTGAAGTTTTTAATGAAGTAAAGTCTATAGTTAGTTTCGAGGAAAAGAAAGAAAACTATATAAAAGAAAATTATGTCACTCCTATCACTATCACAGATAAAAAACAAATTACGGTAAAAGACAATAGGCTTTTTCTAAATTTAGCTAGTGAAAGTGATATAAAGGCATCCTTTCCAGGAAAGGTAAAAAGTATTATTGAAGGAAAAGAAATTACCTTAACTATAGATTATGGTGATGGTATTGAGATGAAATATTTTGGACTTAGTAACAGTGAAGTTAAAATTGGAGATGTTGTTGATACAGGTGAGGTTATTGGTAAAATCAAGGGAGATGAAGGCAACATATTAAGTATAGAAGTATTTTATATGGGAAATATATTAAACCCAGAGAAATGCTTTAATTTTGAAACTATGATATAGCAAGATTATTAGGGGGAAATCATTGATACGAATAAGCAAATACTTAATACCCTATATAATTTTAATATTGATTATAGGCTTTAAACGTGAGCTAATTGTAGGCTTTATAATCATAATAATCCATGAAATAATTCATTTAATAACAGCCAGAATATTAGGTTATTCAGGATTTTCTATAGACATATTACCAATTGGTACTACACTAAAATTAAAGGATCTAGAGGAAGCAAGTCCTAAAGAGGATATTATTATATCTTTAAGTGGTCCTATGGGGAACTTTTTAATTGCTTTAATTAGTTATTTTTTAGGAAGATACTTTTCTAATTCTAGTTTTATTGAATTTAGTAATTATAATTTAGTCATAGGTATATTTAATCTTATACCAGCATTTCCCCTAGATGGAGGTCGAATACTAAGAGATATTCTTAATATTAAGCTCATATTTAAAAAAGCTAATAAGATTGCGCTAAATATAAGTATAGTAATAGGATATATATTTGGAGCAATCTTTTTAATGGGATTATGCATGGAACGGCTGGTTTTAGATTTTGCCTTTTTTTCTATATTTATATTAACGATTTCCTATAGGGAAAAAAGGAGGATAGCTTATATAATAATGGGATATATCATCAAAAAAAAGGAAAAACTAATAGGTAGAGGATACTTAGAAAATAAAAGTATTTCTGTTTACTACAAAATAAATATATTACAATTAATAGAATTAATAGATAAAAACAAGTATAATGTATTTACTGTACTAGATGATGAAATGAACATGATAGGGGTTTTATATGAAGAGGATATATTAAATGGAATTAAGGAGTTGGGAAATATAACTCTTGAAGAACTTCTAGAAAGCTATGAAAAATAGTATAGTCACTTGAAATATTATATAGTTGTGCTAAAATGAAACTTAGCTTCAGTGGATTTTACATCTGCTGAAGGTTAGCTGAATCAATCTAGGGTCGTGTCAATGTTCGCCACAATGGTAGTATAATTGTGGTGTTACAGTGACTAGACATCAGATAAAATGAAACTTAGCTTTAGTAGAGTTTACCTCTGTTGAAGCTAAGTTGAATTAACTTAAGGAGGATACTCAATGAATAAAATTTCCGATGATATTTTGTACAGAGTTGAGAAACCAGCTAGATATATAGGTGGAGAATTAAACTCATACAATAAAGATAAAAACAGTGTAGATATAAGATATGCCTTTTGTTTCCCAGATGTTTATGAAGTGGCAATGTCCCACTTAGGAACCAAAATACTATATCATCTTATGAATGAGAGAGAGGATACCTTCTGTGAAAGATGCTTTGCACCTTGGCCAGATATGGAAAAGCTACTAAGAGAAAATAACATTCCACTAGGAACCCTTGAAACTAAGGATTCTCTTAGTGAATTTGATATTTTAGGATTCACTCTTCAATATGAAATGAGCTATACAAATATTTTAAATATGTTAGATATGTGCAATATACCAGTTAGAGCTTCAAAAAGAGGCGAAGAATATCCTATCATCATGATGGGAGGTCCTTGTGCATACAATCCTGAGCCCTTATATGATATAGCTGATGTATTCATATTAGGAGAAGGAGAAGAAGTTACCCATGACGTTTTAGATGTATATAAGGAAATGAAGGGTAAATCTAAGACTGAATACCTAAGAGCCATATCAAAGATTCAGGGAGTATATGTACCATCCCTTTATGATATAACTTATAATGAGGATGGTACTATTAAGGAAATGAGTCCAAAGTATGAGGATGTACCTAGAACTGTTAAAAAGAGAATAGTTGCAGACTTTAATGCTAATAATTCTCCAGAAAAATTCATAGTTCCTTATACAGAAATTATCCATGACAGAATAGTTATAGAAACCTTTAGAGGATGTACAAGAGGATGTAGATTCTGTCAAGCAGGGATGATATACAGACCTGTTAGAGAAAAAACTACAGAAAAGCTTATGGAAGAAATCGATGTTCTTATAAAAAACACAGGTTATGAGGAGATTTCTCTAAGTTCATTAAGTATTTGTGACTATTCTAACATTCAAAATTTAATTTTTTCTTTAATTGAAAAATATGGAGAAGAAAAAATAGGGGTATCTATACCATCTATTAGAATAGATGCTTTCTCTGTAGACTTAATAAAGGAAATACAGAAGGTAAGAAAGACAGGATTAACTTTTGCTCCAGAGGCTGGAACTCAAAGAATGAGAGACGTAATAAACAAGGGTGTAACAGAAGAAGACCTACTAAGGTCTGCTAGAAATGCCTTTGAATCAGGTTGGTCAACTATAAAGCTATACTTTGTCATAGGACTACCTTATGAAACGGTGGAAGATGTAGAGGGAATTGCACACTTAGCAGAAAAAGTAGTAGAAGAATACTTCCATGTACCTAGAGATGTAAGAAAAAGAGGCTTAAGAGTTACAGTAAGTACTTCCATATTAGTACCTAAGCCATTTACACCTTTCCAATGGGCTCCAATGAATCAAGTGACTGAAGTGAGAGAAAAAATTTCAAGTCTTAGAGATGCTATAAAAAGTAAGGCTATTAACTACAATTGGCATGAATCAGCACTAAGCTTTTTAGAGGCAGTATTTGCAAGAGGGGATAGAAAACTTTGTGACGTTCTAGTAAAGGCCTTTGAAAAGGGAGCTAGATTTGATGGTTGGAATGAATACTTCAACATTGAATTATGGAAGGAAGCCTTTGAAGAGTGTGGAGTAGATGGAGAATTCTATGCTTATAGAGAAAGAAGCTATGATGAAATCTTACCATGGGACTTCATTGATATAGGAGTAAGTAAAAAGTACCTAATAAGTGAAAATGAAAAAGCTAAGGAAATGGTTCTAACACCGGACTGTAGAGAGAGATGTACAGGGTGTGGAATCAATACTAGCTTTAAGGAAAGGGAGTGCTTTGATGGTGCGTTATTTAATAAAATACACTAAGGAAAGTGAAATAAAATTTTTATCTCATCTAGATTTAATGAGAACTATACAAAGAGTTATAAGAAGAGCAAAGTTGCCTATAGAGTATTCTAAGGGGTTTAACCCTCATATGAGCATATCTATAGCACAACCTCTATCAGTAGGAGTACATTCTATAGGAGAATACTTAGATGCAGTGTTTACTGAAGCAGTAGATGAAAAGGAAATTCTAAAGGCTTTAAATGAAAATACAGTGGGTGGAGTTAAATTTTTATCTGTTACCACTGTAGCGAGAAAAGAAGGACAGAAAAATCAACAAGCCATGGCTACCATAGATGCAGCTAAATATATAATAAAGTTTAAACTGGAGGAGGAGTCTGACCTAGATATGGATTCTTTAATGAAGTTAAGTCAATGGACAATTTTAAAGAAATCTAAATCAGGAGAAAAGGAAACAGATATTAAGCCTTTAGTTAAAGAGATAAAGTACTCCATAGATGATGAGATATTAACTATAGAAGGACTTCTTAGTTGTGGAAGCAGAGAAAATCTATCAGCAAGCTTACTTAGTGAGTTCATAAAAGCACATGTAAATGGAATAAAGAAAGATGCCTTTGTTGATATAAAAAGAGTAGAAATGTATGCTTTTAGAGGAAAAGAACTACTTACACTTCAAGAGTATTTTGCACAGTACTAGGAGTTGATTTAATGAAAAAAATATTCATTGAAAGACAAAATACATTATTAAAGATTGCAGTGAAATATGGTGATATTCTTAAAGAATGCTTTATAGAAGAAGAGACAGAAGGACCTAAGGTAGGGGACATATATAGAGGAGTAATTAAAAATATAGTACCTTCTATTCATGGTGCTTTCATAGATATAGGCTATGAAAAAAATGGGTATCTTTCCTTAGAAAAAAATCAACATATAACAACCCTTAAAAAAGGTGATGAGGTTATGGTAGAGATAATAAAGGAAGATATAGATAAAAAAGGCCCAAAGGTAACTAGAAATTTTTCCTTACCAGGAGCTTATGCAGTACTCACTAAAGAACATAGCCATATAGAAATCTCAAAAAAGATTAAAACACCTAATTTTAAGGAATTAATAGAAGAAGGTATATCAAAGCCTGAGGATGTTGGAATAATAATTAGAACTAAAGCAGAAAATATTGATATAAACATTTTAAAGGAAGAAATAAGTGAGTTAATACATAGATGCGAAGAAATATGTAATAAGTTTACTTACTCATCTAAAGTTGGACCTCTTTATAAGGACAATGGAATCCTAAGTAGGGTTTTAAGAAATTATACTGAAGGCGGAGCTGAGATAGTAGTTGATAACTATGAAGATTACCTTTACTATGAGAAATTAATTAAAGAAAAGTACTTAGAAAATATTCAGCTGAGTTTTTATGAAGGAACTTTATCCATATTTGATAATTATGGCATAGAAAAAGAAATTTTAGCTTTAAGACATAATAAAATTAACTTATGTAGTGGTGGGAACATTGTGTTAGAACGCACTGAGGCCATGAATGTGGTGGATGTAAATACAGCTAAAAACATAAAGCCGTCTTTAAAGAAAAATAATATTTTAGTAACTAACATGGAAGCTGCTAAGGAAGTTGTAAAACAGATAAGACTGAGGAATCTAGGTGGTATAATAGTAATAGATTTTGTAGATATGAAATCTAATGAAGAGAAAACTCAAGTTCTAAATGTTCTACAAGAAGAGTTTAAGGATGATAAGAACAATACTAAAATATATCCTTTCACAGAATTAAATTTAGTTCAGATAACTAGAAAAAAATATGGTAAATCCATATGTGATTATGTATTTAATCATTGTGTTCACTGTAAAGGTACTGGAGAAAAAATTTCTTTAGAATATATATTAAGTATTTTAAAAGGAAAAGTGAAAAAAATAAAATCAGAACAGGAAATTAAAAATATCTATATAGAACTAGATAAAAACTATGAGAATGAAATAAACAGTGACATAGTAAGCTTTGTGGAGAAATTAGATGCTCTAGACTGCGATATTTTTATTAGATTTCAGGAAAATCTAGATAATTTTAAAGTTGAATCTTTAATTTTTCATAGTCAAATTCAGGCTATGAAAGAGTTAAAAGTATTTTCAGCAAAAACTAGATGTAACTAATAATTTTAAGTATAAACAGAGTTCTTTGCTTCAGAGGGAGTTTTTACTCCCAGTGAAGCTTAGAAATCGTTATCCAGGGACGTAGCAGCTCTTTACTCCCACTTTGAATAAGATGCGAGTATTAGAGGTGGTAGT
>Ga0213825_1001018_pt1 | contig 20071 bp, 17 predicted proteins | sample MC6MC0900MG_FD_179896 | JGI IMG/M metagenome (GOLD analysis project Ga0213825, IMG submission 179896) | Enriched soil aggregate microbial communities from Iowa State University, Ames, United States - MC6-MC0900-MG | ecosystem: Environmental > Terrestrial > Soil > Unclassified | place: USA: Iowa... | reverse complement strand
GGTTGAATCGGACTTTTCATTAACAAATCAAAAGTAAGAGAGGGGGGAGCATTGGTGATAGGCACCGAAGAAAAAGAGACCGTTAAAATCCAGCAGAATCCATCTGAGAGTATTTTGATGGAAATTCAAAATCTAAAAAAATATTTTCCAATTAAACAAGGGTTATTGAAGAAAACAGTTAGTAATATCAAGGCTGTTGATGATGTGACGTTTAAGATCAGGAAAGGGGAAACATTTGGTTTGGTTGGGGAATCTGGCTCAGGAAAATCTACCTTGGGCAGAACAATTCTTCGTTTACAAGAGCCAACTTCTGGACAGGTTTTTTTCGAAGGGCAGAATCTTTTTAATTTATCTCACTCAGATTTGCGAAAAATTCGCAGAGAAATGCAAATCATTTTTCAAGACCCCTTTGCTTCCTTGAATCCCAGATTTACTATTGGGGAAGTCATTGGAGAAATGTTTAAGGTCCATAAAATAGCATCTGGAGTCGAAAGAGATGAAAAGGTTTGTCAATTGTTAGAACTTGTAGGGATTGACTCAAAAAGAAGGCACTTTTACCCCCATGAATTTTCCGGGGGGCAGCGTCAAAGGGTAGGGATAGCTCGTGCGATTGCCTTAAATCCTAAATTCATTTTAGCAGATGAGGCGGTTTCGGCTCTTGATGTTTCCGTGCAGGCACAAGTCATTAATTTATTAAAGGATCTTCAAAATCAGTTAGATCTAACCTATTTATTTATTGCACACGGGCTGAATGTAGTTAGATATATTTCTGATAGAGTAGGGGTTATGTATTTAGGTAGTTTAGTAGAAGTAGCGGAAACAGATGAATTATTCAACCATCCGGCTCACCCTTATACAAAGGCCTTAATTTCAACAAATCCGATTCCGAATCCGTATAAACGGAATGAACAGATTATCTTAAAAGGTGAAATTCCTTCACCATCTAACCCACCGTCAGGATGTAAATTCCATACAAGATGTCCAATCGCAACCGAACGCTGCAAGGTGGAGGCACCGAAGCTTCAGGAGGTTGCTCCGGGACACCAAGCAGCCTGCCACTATCCCTTGTAACGAGTCAATTGGTAATTGATTCAGTTTAAATATAATAAACTGAATATTCAATAATTAAATCATAAATTTTAGGAGGAATAAAAATGTCTGAAACTGTACAAAAATCAGCTACAAAAACAAAACCTTATAATGGCTACCAATCCTTTCAATATCTAGAAGAAGGAGTGGATTATAGGCCGTATAAATTATCAAAGCAGTACGATCGTGTGGAACCATATACTTATCCGGTAACGGAGGAGCAAGAAAAAGACGTTCAAAACATTCTTGAGGAAGATATGATTGTTTCATTGCATGAACATACATTTGTTTGCCCTGAGGATGTCAGCAAGATAATGGAATTCCGCCGTCAAGGCCGGGATTGGACAGGCTATGAGGGATTAAGCCTTTCTGGATTAGATATAGTGTTTGAAAATTACATGGATGGAACCGCAATGATCACTTCTAATGCTGGCTGGAAGTGGAATGATGTTATCCACGATTTAGGAATCCGCTACAGTGACTTTGCCCATCAGGACTTAGTTATTCGTGCTGAAACCATTGAGGATTTATATCGTGCTAAGCGTGAAGGGAAAATTGCTTTTGTTACATCTATTGAATCTGCAACTCAAATTGAAAATGAAATTGACCGTGTTGATGTACTTTACGGTTTAGGCGTACGTGTGATGGGGATTGCTTATTCGGAAGCAAATGCACTTGGCTCTGGATTGAAGGAGAAAAATGATTCGGGCTTAACTGTTTTTGGCCATCAAGTTGTAAAACGGATGAACAAGCTAGGCATGACAATTGATGTTTCGCATTGTGGAGACAAAACAGCATTCGATGTTATTGAAGCAAGTGAAAAGCCTATTTTTATCACCCATGTTGGGGCAAGATCACTCTGGAATACCAATCGGATGAAGCCAGATTATGTATTCGAAGCCTGTGCGAAAAAAGGCGGGGTAATTGGAATTGAGGCTGCACCACACACTACTCTAACCCAAAATCATCCAGAGCACTCGATTGAATCTGTGATGGAGCACTTTGAATATGTCGTTAATTTAGTCGGGATTGACCATGTTGCCTTTGGACTTGATACATTATATGGCGACCATGTAGGCTTACATCACGCTTTTGCCGCTGCCTTGTCCATTGGTGCATCCCATAGTGGTGTCGATTTTAATGAGGTTAGCTATGTAAAAGGATTAGAAAATCCAACAGAGTCTTATCCAAACGTTGTCCGTTGGTTGGTGAAAAAAGGCTATAGTCGCGAAGATATTCGCAAAGTGATGGGCGAAAACGTTCTTCGAGTATTAAAAGAAACTTGGGCGAAATAATTCAAGGTAAAAGGGGATAATGGTATGCATTGTAAAATATTTAAAATGCTTGGAATCTTTACTGTGGTTTCAATGTTACTCTTTGCTTCGGGGTGTTCTTCCGACAAGGCATCAAGTGATAAAACAAAAACAGAATCAGGGCCGAAAGATGGAGGAACCGTTACAACTCCTATAGTAGGGGATCCAATCTTTAACCCGTGGCATCCAAATGCATACGCAGAATCAAACCTTGTTAATCGTGTTATTTTTTCAGGATTAACCAAACCAGGAAAAGATTCCGCGCCTGCTCCAAACTTAGCAACAAAGTGGGAAGCTTCTGATGATGGTCTTGTCTGGACATTCCACCTTCGTGAAGGGGTAAAATGGCATGATGGCGAGCCATTTACCGCAGATGATGTTGCCTATACCTTTAACGAAATAGTGTTGAATAAGGCGCTAGGTTCAAATGGAGCTTCCAATTTTAAAGCATTGGATCATCTTGAAGTGAAGGACAAATTAACAGTAGAGTTTCATTTGAAAAATCCGTGGGCGGCACTTCCGGCTTATTTAAGCTTTAACGCGGAAATCCTTCCAAAACATAAGTTTGAAGGAAAAGACCCATGGGAGCTTACCTCTTTTAATAAAGAACAGCCTGTAGGGACAGGACCTTTTAAAGTTGATAAGTACATCGCCGGACAAAGCTTGGAATTAATTCCGAACGAGGATTATTATGAAGGGAAACCGCACCTCGATAAGCTTGTTTATAAAATTCTTGCTGATAAAAATACCCATGTTGCACAAGCATTAAGTAATGATTTAGATATTTTCGTATTAGAAGACAAAGCGTCTCTTGATCGTGTTAAGCAGGCAAAGAATCTGACTATTTTGCCATCTGAAACAACCAAGTATTATTGGATTTCATTAAATCAAGAAAATCCACTGTTCCAAGATGTAAAGGTCCGCCAAGCATTTTTGCTTGCGATTGACCGCAAGGCGATCATCGATACGGTTCTAAAGGGATATGGAACAATTGCTGATGCTGCCATTGCACCAAATTTAAAAACATATTATACAAATGATGTTACTCACTATGATTATGATCCTAAGAAAGCTAAGAAGCTTTTGGAAGAGGCAGGCTGGAAGGATACCGATGGAGATGGCATCCTTGATAAGGATGGAAAACCTTTTAAGGTAAATTTTGAAGTTGGTATTCAAGGAGATTTAGTTCAATCTGCACAAATGGTTCAACAATATTTGAAAGAGGTTGGCGTGGATATCAAACTAAACACGCTGGAATGGAACGCAATGATCCAGAAGAATGTCATCAACCGTGATTATGAAATGATTTTAAACTGGTGGACTTATCCAACGGATCCAGATGTGTTTGCCCAGTACCATTCCTCTAACGCCGGAAAGGGGAACAATATTCCAGGCTATAAGGATCCAAAATTGGATGAATTGTTAGTGAAGGGGCAGCAAACAAGTGATCCTGCTGAGCGTGCCAAGGTTTATAAAGAAATGCAGCAGTATATGTCAGATACCCTGCCATATTTATACCTTTGGTACCCACAAGAAATTCAAATTCGTAACAAGCGTTTAAAAGGAGTTCCAAAAATGTATTTTGGCGGCACCTTATATTACGTGAGCGAATGGTATGTTGAAAAGTAGGATGAAAAAATTGTCGGCCACCTTTACGGTGGTCGACTCATTTCCAAATAGAATGATATTGGGGATTGGTTTTAATGAAAGGGGGCATTAGGGGTGCTTAATTTTCTTATCAACCGACTTTGGCAGAGCATTATTTTAATGTTTATCGTGACAGTCATTACGTTTTTCTTAATTAACTTAGCACCTGGTGGACCTGCTTCGCTTATGCGTATGGATGCAACAGCGGAGGAACGTGCAGCATTAACAGAACGAATGGGTCTGGACAAGCCTGTTATGGTTCGTTACGGAGTTTGGTTAAGTGATGCAATCCAAGGAGATTTTGGCGATTCCTTAACAAGTGGACAGCCGGTAGTAAAAAGGGTAACAGAAAGACTTCCTAATACGATTGAACTTACATTGTATACGTTAATTTTCTCAATAGGAGTAGGAGTCGTCCTCGGCGTCATTTCTGCCGTAAAGAGAAACAGCGCAAGCGATTACTCTATCAATTTATTTAGTGCCATTGGTCTCTCGGTTCCATCGTTTTGGCTGGCCATTATGTTAATCTATCTTTTTTCTGTTATCCTACAATGGTTGCCATCTTCCGGAGTGGGGGATGGGACGGAGAAGTGGAAGTACTTGCTTATGCCAGTTTTAATTCTTTCGACCACAGCTTTACCTACGATTATCCGTTTTACCCGTTCATCCATGTTAGAAGTTGTTTCGCAAAATTATATCCGAACAGCTCGGGCTAAAGGGGCAAAAGAGTGGGTCGTTATTTATTGGCATGCACTTCGTAATGCATTAATTCCTGTTATTTCTGTTATAGGAGTATTAATTCCTCGCTTATTAGGTGGGGCCGTTATTACGGAATCCGTCTTTGGCTGGCCTGGGATGGGGCGGTTAATCGTCGAAGCTGCGCAAGGACGTGATTACAATCTTGTTATGGGTGTTACGGTAATTGTTACATTAATTGTTATTGTCACCAACTTTCTTGTTGACATTGTATATTCAAAAATTGACCCCCGTGTCAAGAATTTTTAAGGAAACGAGAGGTGTGATAAATGTCATCAACCCGTGTAGAAGAGGCAGGTGCTGTACTGCCAGTGCCCACAATAGTTAAACCAAAACGAAGAAATGTCTTCTCAAGGATTTTTCAAAATAAAATTGCCGGTGTATCACTCATTTTTCTTGTTCTTGCACATTTAGTTGTGTTTTTAGGGCCGCTTTTTTGGACGATTAACCCGGAAAAGATCGACCCTGCCAATACATTATCTTCATGGACTGCCGCTCATCCTCTTGGAACAGATGACCTTGGCCGTGATGTATTAAGCAGGATGCTTCATGGTGGAAGAATTACTTTACTAGTTGGATTCTCAGCAATGGTGGTTACAGTTATCCTAGGTGGGTTGATTGGCGCTTTTGCCGGCTACTTTGGGAAGTTGGCCGAAGCCATATTAATGAGAATAACTGAAGCCATGATGGCTATACCAGGATTTTTCTTGGCCCTAGTAGCTTTAACCGTTCTTGGAAAAAGTCCGGTTATGGTTGTATTGGTAATTGCTTTTACTTCGTGGATGGAAATTGCCAGGGTTGTTTATGGTGAGACCTTGAAATGGAAAGAACAAGAATTCGTGGTAGCATCGATCGCATCGGGTGCTTCCTCATTTAGGACTTTATTTGGCCATGTTATTCCGCAGGTGACTCCTACCATCATCGTTGCGAGCACCCTTGGAATTGCCGGAGCCATCTTAACAGAAAGTGCTATAAGCTATCTTGGCTTAGGGATTCAACCACCAACGGCAACATGGGGAAATATGCTGCAAAATGCACAACAATTTATCTGGACAGCTCCTATTTTGGGTGTTTTACCAGGGTTGGCCATTACCTTTATTGTATTGGCGTATAACTTTTTAGGGGACGGTTTACGTGACGCGCTTGATCCAAGGCATATTAAAAAGGCGAAGTGAGAATAACGAGGAGGTGGCAACTTGATTAGGGAAATTAATGGCTGTCAAATTTACTATGAAATCCATGGGAAAGATGATGGACATCCAATCTTTTTTATCCACGGAGGTCCGGGTATGGGGGATTGCCGTGGGGATGTAAAAACTTTTAAACCACTTGGAAATCAATATAAATTGGTCTTTCTAGATATGAGGGGTTCCGGGCGTTCAGAAGAAAAACCCCCATATACGCATGAACAATGGACTGATGATATTGACCAGTTTAGAAAACTGTTGGGTTTTGAGAAGATTGCCATCCATGGATCCTCATACGGTGGATTTATTTCACTTGAATATGCTCTAAGATTTCAGGAGCATCTTTCTCATGTTTTATTAAATGTAACGGCTGCTAGTAATAAGCATCATTACCTAGCTATTAAAAATGCTTTAAAAAGTGATCTGCCGGGTATTAATCTTGAAGTGCTAGAAAGGCTGTTTAGTGGAAGTGTAAAGTCAAATAAGGAATTTAAGGAAATGTATGCTGCTATTCAGCCGTTATATGCCGTTCAGTTTAATCCAGAGGAAGCCAAAGCAAAACTGGACAGTATTTATTTTCATTATGCTACTCATAATGCCGCCTTCCGTGAGAATCTTGCTCATTATGATGTACGTAGTCGGCTCCAGGAAATCAAGGTTCCTGTGTTAGTAACAGGGGGAAGACTGGATTGGATTACACCTGCTGTGTATTCAGAGGAGATCGCCAGAGGCATTTTCGGATCAAGGCTTGTTATTTTTGAAGAAAATGGACATTCGCTCATAAGAGAAAAGAGTGAACAGTATCTTTTGCTGCTAAGAGATTTTATGAATACCTAGAATTGACATAAGGAGGAGATTGGTTAATGTTTACTAACATTAATGAGTGCAAAATTTATTACGAAGTACATGGAAAAGAAGATGGTGAGGCTATCTTTTTTATCCATGGTGGCCCTGGGATGAGCGACTGTCGTGGTGACATCGCTTCTTTTTCCCCTTTAGGAGATGAGTACAAGCTTGTGTTTATGGATATGAGAGGTTCTGGAAGATCGGAGGGAAAACCGCCTTATACACATGAACAATGGACGGCTGATATTGATGAACTTCGAAAACAATTAGGATTATCTAAAATTAAAATGCTTGGCGGGTCATATGGTGGGTTTCTTACCCTGGAATATGCACTGCGCTATCCACAGAATTTAACTCATATTGTTCTAAGGGATACAGCACCAAGCAATAAATATAATCATCTTTCAACTGAGAGGGCATTAAACAGCAACCTTCCCGGGATAAATAGGGAAATGCTTGATCGCTTATTTGAAGGCCAGGTGCATTCTAATGAAGATTTTAAAGAATTGTTCCGTGCGATTCAGCCTTTATATACAGTTGAGCGGGATGAAGAAAAGGAAGAAGAAAAATTAAATTCAATTTTTTTTCATTATGAAACTCATAATTATGCATTTAGCATCAATCAACCAAATTATGATATTCAGGACCAATTAAAAACAATATCTGTTCCTGTTCTTGTTACGGTTGGCAGACATGACTGGATCACACCTGTTGTTGCATCGGAGGATATTGCAAGAGAGATACCTAATGCCACATTAGTAATCTTTGAAAACAGTGGGCATTCTCCGCAACATGAAGAAAACGCAAAGTTTGTTAAGTTAGTACGGGACTTTTTAAAAGTAGAAAGTGACGTTGTTTCAACACAGTAGGAGCTTTCGGAGTATTCCGCGAGCGAGATAAGTTTGGATGAACTTAATTAAGAATTGTTGTATTGTTGTTAAAGCAAAATACTAATGATGACTAGGGTATGAAGTATAACCCTGCAAAGCGTTAATTCCAAATTAGAAAAGTCAATCAATATTGGAAAATAGATCATAAAATAGGGGCGTGATTAGACACGCCCCTAAGCTATGGTTATTTTTATCGATCATTTAAAAAGATGAATTTTCCGTAAAAACTAAATATTAAAAAGCAGTTTGACATAAAAGATGGTATGAAATCATGTCCCTGTTTATCTCAAAACCTTTTTCGTTTTCTTCTTGCTTGCAAATCTTATAATCCAGTTAGGAACGTCATAGTACCGGGTGGCATGAGCAAAGCGTTGGTTGAGTTTAAAATTGTCCTGCGAGGGGACAGGAACCTTGTCCCGATTACTATTGAAAAGGACCGAATCTACCCCTTTAAGACCAGAAAAATACCTCCCTATCCCTCTAAATAATGAAAGAAGATTGTACTCACAAAATCCCTATTATTAAAGAAGTAGCCCAAATGGCATCCATAACATTTCATTTATGAGAGAGGTTCAAATGGATAAAAGTTAAATCGCCACTTCTTTTCTGAAATTTCCTTTAAGCCTTTTCGAATCATTCGGAAAACGAGAAACCATGATGCAGCCATTAGAAAAATTTGTCCAAATGGAAAAATACCTTTTATAGGTGTATCCCATAGTGCATGCATCAAAACGACAAGAATAAAGATTCGCAGAAATTTTGGCTTGATCAACATGTTCAACTCGAATTTTTTGTCCCCTTGAATCCAACAGAATGCTGCTCCTGACAAAGCGGCCCACGCGACATGTCCCCCGGGAGCTAAAAGGCTTCGCCAAAGGATAGTAGAATAAAGCGTATGGAAGTTACCAGAAATAAGTCCCCTTAATGCATAACCAGCAGTTTCAAAAGCTGCGAAGCCGGCACCCACCGCAGCACCCAATAGAAGTCCATTCAGGATATACTTGTATTTAAGCTTTCGTACAAAAAAAATAACGGTAATGGCTTTGGCAAGTTCCTCCGCTATTCCAATCGTGATGGGATTGATGGTGTTTTTAAGAATATCAAAGAACACCAGCGCCACAAGCATGGAAAGGATCCCGCCGATAAACACCACATAGACAATTCGATAAATCGCAATATTTTGAGGAGCGTTCATTTCCCAAAAGAGAATCAGTGTCGTGAACGGAACGGCGAAAGCACCGACTATAATAAGACCCGGGATAAAGTTTACATTTTGGAATAGGCTCACACCTAAGTACAGCCCTAAATAGGCAAGGAGTGCAAAGAGGAAGACTCTCGCAAAAAGCCAAGGTTTTGGCCATGTTTCTTTCACTTCCTGTAATTTGGGTGTAGTAAGTGCTGTGCCTACGATGAAAAGGCGTTCAGCCTCAAGTTCGCCATGCTTTCTGAATACCCGCGAGAATATATTTTGAAATTTTGGTTCAACCGAACGTTCAACCCTCGGAACCATGTCAACATAAGAAGCAAACTCATAAAATAGGCTGTTTCTTTCCTCTGTTGTATTGTCAGGACTACTACCGTTATAGCCACAGTCTAAGCAGCTTTTAACCCTTTCCGGATTTACATAACCACAGTACGGGCATTTCATTTACTTTCCTCCTCATTTTGAACAAATCTCTTCCAAAAAGTACAAATTAGCATACCCTTGGTTCCAGTTTATGTTCTCCAAATAGTGGTAAGAGAATACGGGAATAGAGGAAAGTATGGATACAAGTCTTGTGCTTCATATTCATTTATAATCGCAACTTTAATAGGTCCAGCTTTTATGAGACAAATTTTTTATGGATTTGGATTGGTAAAGGTGTATTTATCGAGTATTATTACTGTTTTTAGTTTGGATGTATTTAGTGAAACAGATGGAGGCTATCATGTTCCATAAGCCAAAAAAAGCCCAAGAAAAGTTCCTTCGTTCCCAGACGAAGGAGAATTCTTGGGGAGTCGACATTTCGGGCCTTAAGGAACTTGTAAATTACATTTTCCATTACCCTTCGAGATCTAACATTGCTTCTTCAGCTTTCTTTTTATGTTCATTCGTAATATATTTATCTAACGTTTTGAGCGCCGCAAAAATGGCTGCGGCATCATCCGTAAATCCTAAAACTGGTATAGTGTCAGGCATTACGTCAAATGGATTTATCAAGTAAGCTAATGCTGCCATGGCCACACCTTTAGCCCATAATGGAGTTTTTTGATCAATCGCGCAATAATACATGGCTACACTATCCATAACGAAAGGCACTTTTGCAGCAATCCTTTTTGTTTTAGTCCAAAAACCCTTTTTTACGTATTTCTCATTTTTTTCTCTATTATATTGATGTTGGTCATCCTCTGGATTGAAAAAATTAGTTTCCATCATTAAATGCCTCCTTAATTTACTAGTTTAGCGGGGCCAAAATATAATACCCTCTATTTACTATTTACCCTCTTTTATTATAATCCATTTCTAGTCTATTCATTTGATAATCAAGCCTGCAGGAATTTATTGGCTATCGAAGAATCTGGAGTTTCGCAAATAAACCGATTCATTTTGAAGATGCTTAGGAATTTACACTTATTTTTGCGATTACTATTTGTTCATTATTCATTCATTACATTCTGTCATTGTAAAACTCTTGTAAATTTTATTGAAATAAGGTAATTCACTAGGTCCAAAGGTGTATATTTTTATTATAAATTTTACAGAGAGAAGGGAAAACATGGGGTCTAAGAAGAAATCAGCCGGAACGTTGTGGAAAGCACTAAGAAATAGATATATGAAAGTATCTATTGGGATGAAATTATGGGGAAGTTATGTCATCATCATTTTATTTTTCGCTTCCATTACGTTTGTTTCCTATCAAAATATAAACCAACTCAATACTCAATTGCACCGATTAGGTACGTCAAAAGTGCCTGCGGGAGAATTGATTGGAAACTTAAAAGAAGAAGTGACTAGAATAAGTCTTTATACGACCAAGCATGCCTTTGAACAAAATGTTGAAGAAAAGTCAAAAATGGCGAGAATTGTACATAGGGACATCAAAAAAGTCAGAATACATATAGCAGAAATGGAAAAGTACGCCAATCAACCTGAAGATAAAAAGTTATTAACAACCTTTAATGATAACTTTAAGGAATACACTGCTGCGATTCCGAAGTTCATAGCAAATTCGTTAACCGGGAATCAGGCTGCGCTGCAAAAACAGATGGAAGTATTAACACCACTTGGAGAAAAAACAAACCTAGCTCTAGATCAGCTTCAAAAAGGTATTCAAAAGGAAACACAATCAGTCATCATGGATGCAGAGCAGAGCTCAGCTAATGCTATCAAACAAATGATGATTGTTTCCGTTATTTTAGCTCTTTTTAGTATATTAGTAGCATTTTTAATTACTAGAATCATTAGAAGGTCAGTTTTAGGGGTAATAAAAAATGTTGAGAGCACTACGAATTCAATTGCAGAGATAAAAAAATCAATTGATCAAACAGTTTATAGTTCAGGAGAATTAGATATTTCAATGAATAACGCAAACCATTCGGTAAGTGAGCTGGTTGCGTCCATTCATCAAGTGGCAGGGAATACCAATGAAACATCCGCGAGCGTGGGTGAAATCTCTGCTGCGGTTGAACAAATGAGTGCCTCTGTTATCTTGGTTGCGGGAAGTGCCAATCATTTATCCACCTCTACCGTGGAAACTTCTTCTGCTATTCAAGAAATGATGAGCTCCATCGAACAAGTCGCTTCTAATGTGAATAATGCCAGTGCAGGTGTAGATCAACTCTCGGCAGCGATTGAGGAAATGAGCGTATCCATAAAGGGTGTAAGTGAACATTCCAACGACTTAATGGTTCAGGCCGAACAAGCATCACATACAATTGATGACATGATTGTTTCCATTAAACAAGTAGCGGACAGTGCGAAAACGGTCAATATCCTTAGTACCTCTGTTAAAAATGATGCACTAGAAGGTACGAACTCTCTTAATGAAACATTGAATGGAATGAAGGAAATATCGCATGTTATTATCCAAACAAGCGATATGATGGTAAGTCTAGGAAAGCGGTCGGAAGAAATCGGCGGTATTGTCAAGGTCATTGATGATATTGCAGAACAAACAAACTTGTTAGCACTCAATGCAGCAATTGAAGCAGCACGTGCTGGAGACCATGGAAAAGGATTCGCTGTTGTGGCAGGTGAAGTCCGGAAATTGGCAGAACGTTCCACTCAAGCTACAAAGGAAATTGCTTACCTTATTAACGGAATTCAAGCTGAAACTGCTGTTGCTGTAACCACCATTCAGGAAGAGGCAAACAAGGTTGAAGTAGGAAACCAATTAGCCAATAAAACGAAACAAGCCATCAAGAAAATTACTGAGGGTATTGCAAAAGTAACAGAGGAAATGAACCAAATTGCGAAGGCTACGGAACACCAAACCAGAAATAGCGAAAATATAACATCCACGGTGGAGAATGTGACAAAGCGAGCTTCGGCAATGACGTATTCCACTAAAGAGCAATCCATTACTGCTGAGGAAATTGTAAGAGAGATCATGAATATTAAAGAACAAGTACAACAAATTGCAATTGCTACAACTGAACAAGCCAGGGAAGGGACTGCCATCGTAGCAGCCGTCGAAAATGTAGCAAACCAGTCCAACTCTGTTACACATACAACGAAAGAACAGGCACTTATTTCAGAAGAGATTGTGAGGAATATCAACAGTATTAAAGAGATGGTTCAACAAATGAAAATGGCAATGAATAAACAAGCCGAATATGGGCAGGAAATAAAGCTAGAAGTAAAAAATGTTCTTAAACAAACGGAAGAATTGAATGCCAGTATCGAGACACAAAGCAGAGAAGTGGTTGAAGTTGTCCAATCGATTACAGAAGTAAATACACAAATTGATAAAATCAGGTAAACAGGAATCATAGGGACGTTTCTTGTGTCTCATTTGTATTTTAATTACAACAAAATAAAGGGTCAATCCACTGCTTGGCAGCGGGATTGACCCCTTTTAATTAGATGGTTTTCCTTATTATTTATGATATAAAACTTCTAGAAATAGTTAGGTTATGTTTTTATCTATTCATCTCTTTTCGTATTTCCGGGTGATTCATGAGTAATTCATTCCCATAATAATAACTAATAGACAGTGCAATGACTAGACCAATATAAATTAAAAATAATTGCACTTTCGTTTTTTTATCCGTTTTATAATACGTTTCCGTTGTCTGTACATCTTTTCTAAACTCGGAGAATTTTTCTTCTAAAATGTTGAGAATAACTTCAATAACTTGTTGGTTGCTATGGCTATCTCCTTCACTCAAAGTATGGGCACCTGATAATTGTTGAAGATAAAGCTCCTTTTTTATTTTTTCTATTTCCAAATTCAGTGTATTTAATAGTTCAGTAATTACTTGGTTCGAGACTTTCTGTTTTGCCCTTTTAGTAATATCGTGTACTGCTTCTAAATCATGAGATTCTTGCTTTAATTCTACTATTAAGTGTTCAAGTTCTTGGACTTCCACTTTATTGACTTTTAAACGTTTTCGTTTTTTGTATAAATTGTACCATTCTTTTGAACCCAGAATGACTATGATAAAGCCTATGAAACTAAGTTTTTTTACTGAGTAGGCAAATAACAATATGATCCCTAATCCCCATAGCTTAGTACTAATCCCTGCTGCAATTCTCCCGCCATCTAATGGGGTAATAGGGATTAAATTAAATAAATTTATCATCCCGCCTAAAATAATCATAAGTGCCCATAATGGGTCGTGTGTATATACATACAAAGGAATGGCAGGCAGAAAGGATAACAATCCAAATAAAGGACCCATGTATGCTACAAACCCTTCATCTTTTGCACTTTTAGGCATTTCCTTTAGGCCAATGACCGCACCTAAAAAAGGAATAAATACTGCCGGGCTAACAGGAAGTTTTATCCTTTTAGCAGCATACATATGCCCCATTTCGTGAATAAACAATAAATAGACTAAAGCTAGTGCAAACTTCCAACCAAAAATAAGGGCATAGGTTCCGAGATATATAAACATGCTCACAAGTGTTTGAAGTTTAAGGAATTTAATAACAACTAAAACATATTTTAATTTACCTAATAATAAAATTCCTATTGTACCTAATATCCCCCAAGAAGTTTTTTTGCTGCTATTTATGGACTTTTCCTTCAAATCATCATCCCCTCTTAAAAAAACAACACATTTTGTAATGCCAAAAATTAGTGGTAAATCTATTATACAAGAAATAAATGGAAAATCACTTTAGAAATAAGCAAATATCTTAAAACTTGAAGAGATCTTTGGGAGAAAGGATTAAGCTCTGTAAGTAGTTATTAGACTAGTGGGTGCAAGAGTTTAAATCAGTTTGCTGCTTTTTGAATTCACCCTTTACCCCATTCCACTCTAGTCGAGTGGAGTAAAAATCCTGCCTATTTTTCGAATATCCAGTCGACAAAAGCTTTAAAGCTTGGCGTGACAAGCAACCGGAAATTTATGTCGCATTTTTTGTATAATTTTCGTGAATTTTCTCTTTGTTTTTTTACGAAATATTCTAACAGCCTTAATACTCTATCAATATATGTATATTACGATGTAAAAGTAGAGAAAGGAGAGGTTGTTAGCCTCTCGATTATAACTACTAATGATTTGACGTTTGCTGAACTCTACAATTATTTAAAATTGGAGGTAAGGTTAATGAGTAATCAGGATCAAAGCAAAGGGCTGGACAGAAGGAGTTTTATTAAAGTAGGAGGAATGAGTACACTTGCTTTAACACTTGCAACTGCCGGCTTACCAGGAGATATATTGACCGGCAAAGTACATGCAGAAGAAAATGAAAATCCGAAGCTTGCATTTAACTCCGATGGCAAGTTTAAAGTTGTCCAATTTAATGATACTCAAGATGACGAACGGATAGATCGCAGAACCATTGAACTTATGGAGAAAGTTCTTGACTCAGAAAAGCCTGATTTTGTTGTTCTCAATGGTGACAATATTGCAGGCGGCTGTGATACGGAATTAGAAATGAAACAAGCTATGAATAATGTTGTTCAGCCGATGGAAAAAAGAGGGATTAATTGGGCAGCTACGTTTGGAAATCATGATGAGGACTCTACCTCAATGAGTGGTATGGATAAGAATGACATGCTGAAGTTCTATATGCAGTATAAATATAATAAGAACGATGTAGGAGAAAGAGGCCTTACAGGAACAGGAAACATGAACCTCCTCATAAGACATTCCAAAGGGAATAAAGCCGCATTCAATCTTTGGCTTCTGGATAGTGGAGAGTATGCTCCAAAAACGATTGCTGGGCAGAATTTTAATGGTTATCCTACCTGGGACTGGCTCCGTTTTAATCAGGTAAATTGGTATTATGAGAAGTCGAAAAGTATTGAGAAGAAATATGGTTATAAAGTGCCTTCACTCGTGTTCATTCATATCCCTCTATGGGAGCATCGTTTTATGTGGTGGGGAAGTGTGGATAACAGAACACAATCAAGTCATGATCTTGCAGTAGCAAGACATAATATCGTAGGTGAACGAAACGAAGATGAGTGTCCTGGCCCTGTTAACGGTGGTTTGTTTTCAGCGATGTTAGAGAGAGGAGACGTTAAAGGAGTTTTCTGCGGCCATGATCATATAAACACCTATTGCGGAAACTATTATGGGATTATGCTTGGATATGCAGGGAATACAGGTTTCGGTACATACGGTCTTACGGGTGCTGAGAGGAATAGACTTCGCGGAGCCAGAGTATTTAATTTAGATGAAAATAAGGAAGGGGTTCTAGTAGAAACCCATATGGTTTTTGCTAAAGACTATGGAATTGATTTAACAGCGAACGATCAAAGCATGGACCCTTTACCATTAAGTGATAAAAAATAGTAAAAAGTTTAACAAGATTAATGGAAAACACCGCTGATAAAAGTTTCATTAAATGATGTTCGATTATATGTTAGTATTGCTTGCAAGACCCATGAAAGGAGGGGAATTCTAAGAATCTGCTGTTTCGCAAATAAACCCGTTCGTTTCGCAAATAAACATGCACTTCTTAATTCTCCAACTGTTATAAAGTTTGCTTTTTCACAAGAATTTAGGGAAACATGGGGACGGTTCTTCATTTTATCGAAAAACTTTAGGGCTCAGTCCCGCTACATTAGGCAGCGGGATTGAACCTTATTTTTTTTGAGCCAAAAAGTCGGGGATTAATTCAATTACGACAAACATACGCTCTAAGAAAGCTGGTTTAAGGGGGCTGCCGAACCAATGAAAATAGATTAATAAGTGGGAATCAGTGTCCTAGCCCCATAATGTATAAAATTGGCGTAATATTCATAAAGTTATTTAAGCGGTCATTCTTTAATGGAAAGTATGTCATAAGGGGGGATTGGAATGAAATATACAAAATCTATTATAAGTGGACTAATTGCGATTGTAATTGTAGTACTTATCTTTTTTTCGGGTACCACGGTAGCATCTGGGAATCGCGGAGTTCTTTTGCAATTAGGGGCTGTTAAACCGACTATTTTAACAGAAGGATTTCATTTTAAGTTTCCGTTTATTCAAACAGTTCAACAGATTGAAGTCCGGGTACAAAAAGAAGAAAGTACCCAGACGGCTGCTTCAAAGGATCTTCAAATGGTCACCACAAAGGTAGCCGTCAACTATTCTGTTGATGCAGGAGCTGTGAATAAGTTATATCAAGAGATCGGATTGGATTATCGTTCCCGAATCGTGGAACCAGCGATTGCAGAATCTCTAAAAGCGATAACAGCACAGTACACAGCTGAAGAATTAATTTCCAAACGTCCAGAAGTATCAGCAAAAGTGAAAGATATGCTTGCAAGTAAATTAACAAAATATTATATGATGCTAGAAGATATCAATATCAAAGAATTTGCTTTTAGTGAAGAATTCAATAAAGCCATTGAATCCAAACAAACGGCTGAACAAAATGCTTTAAGAGCACAAAGGGATTTAGAAAGAATCAAAATTGAAGCGGAGCAGAAAATCGCTCAGGCAGGTGCAGAAGCAGAAGCGTTAAGATTGAAAAAGCAAGAAGTAACGGCCGACTTAATTCAATTAAAACAAATTGAAGTCCAGGAAAAGGCATTGGAAAAATGGGATGGCCATCTGCCAAGTGTAACAGGTGGAGCCACTCCTTTTATTGATGTGAATGGACTTAAAAAAGAATAATGACCTTGTTGGGACAAGGAGCCTGTCCCCATGGTCTTTTAGCTTACCTAATAATGGATCTACCTTCATACAAGAAACCTGACCAATAATCTTGCCCATTTAACAAAGGAAGATCAAGCATTTCACTGTTTCTTGAAATGCTTGTTCCTTTTATCATTTACATATCCTCATTTATGATCGCAAGGATCTGATGGTCTGCCCATTGCCCATTTATCTTGATATTTTTCCGAGCAATACCTTCTTGACGAAAGCCCGATTTTTCCAGGACCCTGATGGAACCTAAGTTATCCGGTTGAACACCAGCTTCTAATCTATGCAGCTTTAGCTCAGTAAAAGCATAATCAACGATTAACCTGATTGTCTCTGTCATATATCCTTTTCCATTATGCGCTTTGTCAAGGACGTAGCCAACGACACAACTCTGCGCCGGACCACGCTCCACCTTAAACAAACCAATATTTCCAATTAACTCTTCACTTTTATTTAGAAAAATTCCAAATGAATAAGACTGATCCTGGTTCATATTTTTCTGGTTCGTTTTAATCCGCTCCAGTTGCCCTTCTAATGTATAAAAAGCTTCCTCACGATCGATGGAATACTCTGCAAAAAACACGCGATTTCTGACTTCTAATTGGAAGCTTTTTTCTGCATCCACACTTTCAAGTGGTTTAAGAAAAACCCTGCTGCCCTCTAGCTTCATTTGTACATTCTCCTTCTTCACTCGTACTTTTGTTAAAATAACCTAAATTTTCTTTATACTAATTTTACTCTATCATTTTTTACTCTATCAAATTTTACATAAGAGTATTTCTCCCTGGAAGCGCTCCGCTCTCCGTGGTTCCAATACTTACTCGAAGCGCTCCAGTCCATGCACCGCTAAACGGCCGTTCATTCTCAGTGACTGGTACTACCCGACCACCCTGACGGTAGACGTCACCCTTCTCATTTTTTATTATAATTTATAGATGCTAACCAGGTAAGTTGAACAAAAGTACAGATGTGATAAAATGTTGGAATATTAAAAATATCGGAGGGCGAAAACTTGATAAATTACAATGGAAAGAAATTTGTTTCGGTTGAAAATACAGCAAACGGAGAGGTTTCCTCCAAAACATTTTTTGATTACAAACAAGATGGGAACATCATTTCAGCAACGTATAGTGGAGGAGAAATTTTAAAAGGAATACTAATAGGAATTGTAGAGGAAAATGGCTGTTTAACGTTTAGATATAACCATGTTAACGTAAGAAACGAAATTAGGGGCGGTCAATGTTACTCAACTCCAGTCACTCTGCCAGATGGAAGAATTAGATTACATGAGAGATGGAAATGGACAGATACTGACCAAAGTGAGGGAGAATCCATTATAGAAGAACTTAAATAAGCACCCTATTCAACGGGTGCAAGAGTTTAACACGGGGTTGCTGCGGCAATCTTTTTTCTTACTCAGCAAACGAAGTCGAAAAAAGTGGTAATATAGGATAAAAAAGAGGTTTTTCTATGGTGATTCAATCAAATATGACTTCAAAGGCTATAAGCGACGTGTGGGAAGATACAGTAGAGGTGTTTCAAAACTACCATGTTCCAATTACAGAAAAAACATTACAAGTATTAGTTAACGACACTATTCTTCAAGTATTATTAACTGAATTAAATAATGTAGTAGGAAGCTCCAAGGCAACTTGCATAGAAGGTGGCTGACAAATGCCAACTAAAAGGGAGTAGGTTACTCCTCTAGTGCTTACCTTCTTCAAGTAAGAGGTGAGTTTACTTTAATAAAGAAACTGTTAGTTTCGAAAAATAATTTCATTTCCCCTGCCAATACCTCTTTTGCTTCAAGACTATACGGTTCAAGCCCTTCCCCCATCTAAAAAATCTATCCATCTTTGAAAAGTTTCAGAACGAGTATGGAACTTTTTTCAATGCGATTGAAATGAAAGTAATGCAAAAGCACCGTCCCCTTCTTCACCTTCCGAATAATATGACTTTTCGCTGCTCAAATATGACTTAAGAAATGACTTTTATCACTATATAGTGTGTGCTGGGAGAATTAAACTAAATTTTGCTGGGGAATGTTCTAGGTCTGAGGTTGTAGACAATATTACATCAACTGCCCGATGTTGATGACAAAATGGAAAACTTATAATAAACAGGTAGGATTATCCAGGGGACAAGGCTAAACCACGAAAAAACAAGGGAATGGAAGAAAAGAGTACATATTATCGGAGGGAAGAGTGTAATGAAATCATGGATTAAATTTTCACTAAAGAACGCAGGGGTTATTTTTATTGCCATGTTAATGGTGATTGCCGGGGGGATTTATTCAGTCAGAACGATGAAGATGGAATCCATGCCTAATGTCGACATTCCATATATTGTCGTCCAGGTTCCGTATATTGGAGCTACTCCTGATCAAGGACTTGAGGATATTGGCAAGCCATTAGAAACAACCTTGTCGGGCATAAAGAAACTAGATAATTTATATATTGAAGCTCACAGTAATGCGGTAGTTGGCATTCTTGAATTTGACATGAGCAAGGATATGGACGAAGCGGAAAAGGATGTTACAACCGCTGTCGCTTCCATGAAGCTGCCTGCAGGGGCAGAAAAGCCTGCAATTCTAAAGGACGGTCCTTCTGCCATGCCTGTATTTTCGTTTGCTCTTTCATCGGAAACAGCGGGTCAATCCGATCTGACACAATACATCAATGAGCGGATCAAGCCGACAATAACAGGCATTGATGGGGCCGGAAGCATTGATATTTCGGGTGAGACTGAAAAGGAAGTGGCGATCAAACTCGATCCGGAAAAAATGAAGCAGCATGGAATGACGTATGAGACAGTCAAGCAAACGCTGTTAGCACACAATTTTTCATTCCCGGCAGGGCAGGTAAATGTGGAAGATAAAACATTCAATGTGCAAGCGGACTTCAAGCTGGGTTCAGTAGAGGATGTTAAAAAGATTCAAATTTTGGCTCAAGGACCTGCTGGGGTTGAACAAGTGAGCTTGTCGGAGATCGCTGGTATTTCTTATAGTAACAAAAAGGAAACGGTCTTCACTCGCTTGAATGAAAAGCCAGCC
>Ga0213825_1001015_pt1 | contig 20088 bp, 17 predicted proteins | sample MC6MC0900MG_FD_179896 | JGI IMG/M metagenome (GOLD analysis project Ga0213825, IMG submission 179896) | Enriched soil aggregate microbial communities from Iowa State University, Ames, United States - MC6-MC0900-MG | ecosystem: Environmental > Terrestrial > Soil > Unclassified | place: USA: Iowa... | reverse complement strand
TAGTGACCGATACAGATCCCACTATCATGGGGAAAATACCATAGGCGCCTTGACTGGGGGCCCATTTCATCCCAAAAACAAAGTTTATTATACCAACCTTTGCAATAATAGGTATACCTTTTATAAATATAAATACAGTGATGAGAGCCAGCACCGATAAAGTCGAAAGAGCAATCAGAAGAAACACACGCTCAGATAATTTTTCTTTAAAACTTTTCATTTCCCTGCCCCCTCTTCTGATGGAATAAGTCCTTCATTAATCAGTAATCTTTGCCCCTCTGAAGAAAGGGTAAAATCTATGAATTTCTTATCTAATCCGGTCGGCTCACCGTCAGTCACAAACAAAAATTGCCTGGACAGTCTGTAGCTGCCATTCATTATATTTTCTCGTGTAGCTTCGATACTATCTAAATGTAATGCTTTCACTTCATCTGTAACTAAACCCAAAGAAATAAATCCTATCGCATTGGGATCATCTGCAACCAACTGCCGCACCGCCCCATTGGAGTCCTGGACGATAGCTTTCGGGGTTATCTCTTCTTCCCCCATTATCAGCTCCGTAAAGGCACTTCTTGTACCTGATCCTTCTTCACGCGCTATGAGATTGATCTTTGACTTTTTGCCTCCCAATTGACTCCAGTCGGTAATTGTGGCAGCGTAAATATCGCGTATCTGATCTGAAGTAAGATTTTGAATCGGATTCCTAGGGTTCACGATTAATACCAAACCATCCTTGGCAATTTCTACATTCCACAGATTTTTTTCATCATCTTTCAATGCACGGGAAGACATTCCAATATTAGCACTGTGTGTCTGAGTTGCTGTAATGCCGGCCGAAGACCCTCCGCCCTGGATATCAATCACAGCTTCCGGATTTAAAGCCATGTACTCTTCAGCCAGAATCTCAGCATAGGGTTGTACCGAAGTTGAGCCTGCAATAATCGAGGCTGATTCAGGTGCTTGGCTGCAGGCAGTCAGCATCCCCATAGAAAGGGTCAATATCACTGCGCTGATCGTACCTCTTATTCGTCTTAATAATTTGCATGTTACAATCTTTTTCCTCATATCTCTCACAAAAATCAAACATCAAAATCATCAATTATGATAAAACTCCAATGCTTGATTTCCTCCATTTCTCAGAATATAGTCAATTGGATATTCGCAATCCGCTTCGCTACTTGATTCGGTTAAAGAACTACAAGTTCATGTTTTGTAAATTTTTAACCGAAACGACCTGTAATATAGTCCTCGGTACGTTTATCCTTCGGATTAGCAAAAATTTCTGCTGTTGGTGCATATTCGACCAGTGTCCCTGCTCTATCATGATCCATCATCATAAACGCAGTCATATGAGACACCCTAGCCGCTTGTTCCATACTATGAGTTACAATAATAATCGTATATTTTTGAGCCAGTTCCTCCATTAACCCTTCTACTTGCATTGTAGATTCCGGATCAAGAGCACTACATGATTCATCCATTAATAGGACCTCAGGCTCCACAGCCAATGCACGGGCAATACATAGACGTTGCTGCTGGCCCGGAGAAAGATCAAAAGCAGATTCTTTCAGCTTGTCCTTAACTTCATCCCATAAAGCCACCTGGCTCAAGTTCCGCTCCACAATCTCATCAAGACGAGCCCTTTGTTTTATACCATGATGCCTTGGGCCAAAAGCCATATTATCATACACAGACATGGGAAATGGATTCGGTTTTTGAAAAACCATACCAACTCTTTTTTTCAGTGCAACAACATCCATACTCTTATCATAGATAGAAACATCATCAAGCAAAATTTTTCCCTCTACCCTAACTCCTGGGATCGGGTCATTCATACGATTAAAAAGACGCAGAAGTGAAGATTTACCGCATCCCGACGGCCCAATAATGGCTGTAATAGCACATTCCGCAATATCCATGGTAACATTCCTCAGAGCTTGGAAGTTTCCATAAAAAAGGTTTACCGCATCGGTTTTTATCTTGGCTCTTTGACCAGACTCTAACATTAGATCATCCATTTGTCACCCTCGCTAATCGTCTCCTTATTATAACTTTAATAAGAAGCTCTTATGATTTTTAATATTTATAATTTCTATTTTTTATCTCGCAGCAAATATTAATTATACAGTAATTAATGATATGAAATGCATTATCTGTGTTAATTATAGGTAAAATTTGTGTAAAATTTTCATCTCCGGAACAAAAAGCAGGCGAGGAAATATAAAGAACTCTCTGCGGGTTTATATGATACCGATATTCTTTAATTAGAATTCCGAAGGATTTTGGAGGACAATTCTTTGAATATAAACGTATACCTTCCTTTATGACTGACAAAATGATTTTATTGTCCGTAATTCGAAATACATTTTTAGATTCATATTGTTCAAATTCCCAAATTCCCGGATATTTATACTGTATTTTAAGTTAGTTTACAAAGAATAGTACGCAGACCGTGAAAAGCTGCTGACAACAAAAGGCGGTATGCACCTGATATCGTGCATACCGCTGTTTTGTTGTGGGAATACAAAGGGAACAATACCTAATTTTATACAAGGGCTCCTCCGCCATCTACGATTATGAACTGGCCCTGAACATAACTGGAACAATCGCTGGAAAGATAGAGTACCGTACCATTTAATTCCCCTTTTCTTCCTGGACGTCCCGCCGGGTTTAATGTATTATATTGGTTTAGAAAATTTTCTGACTTAAATAAAGTTTCACTCGTCATTTCACTTTCAAAAAGAGCCGGTCCAATGGCATTCACTGTGATACCATATTTAGCATAGGAAGCTGCCATACCTCTTGTTAAACCAACCACTGCAGCTTTGGAGGAATTATAGGAATGTCTGATAAATACATCAAACTTATCTGCAACAACTGCATTTACGGATGCAATATTAATAATTTTACCATAGCCTCTTTCCTTCATCTGCGGAAGTACATATTTGCTTGCTAAAAAGATTCCCTTCACATTCGTATCAAAGGATTTATCCCAATCCTCCACTGACATGCTGTCTACACCGCCACGAACAGCAACTCCTGCATTATTTAACAAAATATCAATGTGACCGAAGGTATCAAGCACTGTTTGCATTGCTGTTTTTACACTTTCCTCATTTGTAACATCACATCCAACTGCAACTACCTTTCTGCCTATTTTCTCAATTTCTGCTTTTACTTCGTTTAACTTTTCAATACGTCTTGCCAGTAATGCAACATCTGCTCCTGCTTTTGCATAGGCGAGTGCGGCATCTGCACCAAGCCCTGAACTAGCTCCTGTTACTACTGCTACTTTTCCAGTTAAATCAAAAAAATTGTCCATATTTATATACATCCTTTCACTTTTATCAATTGAGATCACAAATAATATTCCCAAAAATCGAATTAAATACGGCCTGTTTCCATAAATGCCGTACGGTCATAACGTCCGGTTAATAAATATGGAATTACATCATTGGCCTCTAATTTTTCTACTAAATTAAGTTTATGTACTAACAAACTGTTCTTTGAATAAGCACCGCCTATTATGGTGTTAACAGGAAGTTCTGCCCATGGGTCATCAATACTTGATTTTAAATTGAGCGAAACAATTCCCGGCTCCCATGATTGATAATTATATTCGCATTGATTCATAAGCAATGCTCCGTTCAGGAAATGAGAAACACCGTTTTCATCCGGCATCCGGTCAAAATGGAAATAGAACCCGCCTCCAAATGTCTGCTTACCTGCTGCAGGGAATTGATAGAGAGCCGCGGTCAGAGGATTATTATATTCACCTAATTTCATGGTTACTTCTACAAGCTGCGTTCCTCTTCTCGTTACTCCTGCTGTTACCGTGTCACCATTTCTTCTAATGACAAATTCTCCTCCCAGTTTCTTTGGAATACTTCCATTATCACGGCCGCATTGCACTGCCATTTCAGCTCCGGATCCGCCCAGTACCAGACCCATCGTATATAAGCCAAGTTTTTCACCGTAGGTTGCATAAACCCCCAAAATAGCTTCGTAGTAGTCATCTGCAAAGGTCGGATTATTCACATGGCAGATGGATAAGGTAACTACCGGCATAGAAAATGGTTTCAATGGCGGCGGAAGTATCCGAGCAATTGCTGACGGGTCAGTAAGATAGCTGATGTAGAGTCCCTCCTGATTATCCATTAGAGATATCTTGCCGAAGTTTGGTATTTCATCTTTGGACACCCGAAAGCTTGGAGCTTTTTGTTTTTCCGTAAATAATTCACTTCCTGCCTCATAGCCGGTACGTACTGCAGGTGCGATAGTTCCATCTTTTATGGCACTTCCTATTACCTTCACCTCTACACCCTTTGCTTCTAATTCAGAAACCAAAGATTGATCCGGTCTGAATCCAATAGAAAGTACGACTGCGTCGGCAGATACATTTACTTCTGTATGATCTTCCAGTCTCTCCAGTACAATCCCGTTATCTTTTATCTCTTTTAAGGAATGTCCCAGCAAATAATCTACACCTGATTTGGCAAGCCGTCCACAGACATCAGCCACATTGGTATGGTTTGCATTTGGAGCAGGCTTATCAAGCATATCAATAATGGTGACCTGATTTCCCTCTTCACAAAGATATTCTGCCGTCTCAAGTCCTGTAAGCCCTGCACCGATCACGGCTACTTTTTTCCCTTTTAATTCTGAATTTCCTGACAGCACCGATTCCACCGTAAATACGTTGTCACCCTTTATTCCGGGGATTTTTCCTGGAATAATGGAGGCAGAGCCTGTAGCAAGAATGACTGCATCCGGCTTATATTCCATAATCATATCTGCAGTTGCTTCTGTATTTAATTTTACTTCTACTCCAAGCCGTTTCAATTCACCGTTATAGTAATCGGCAATCCACTGCATGCGATCCTTTAACGGCGGTTTTTTGGCCAGATTAACGGTTCCTCCAAGTTCACTTTGACGGTCAAGCAAAGTCACTTTGACTCCTCGAAGGGCAAGGGTTTGTGCTGCACACATTCCAGCCGGTCCGCCGCCAACAACAATTGCCGTATGTCCTTTGGTATCGTGAACAAGATTCCCATATTTTAGCTCTCTTGCATATCTGGGGTTTAGTGCACATTCCGGCGGTAAACCGGCAGCGTTATATTCATTCAGGCTTTCAAAGCAGCGCAGACAGGAGACGCATTTGCGTAACTCACTTTCTCTTCCTTCCTGTACCTTTTTCCCCCACTCTTCATCAGCATTCCAGGTACGTCCCATGGAAATAAAATCTACTACCCCTTCTTCCAGGAATTTTTCCGCTACTGCAGGTTCTCTAAATACCGATACACCGATTACAGGAATTTTCACATGACTTTTTACTGCCAAAAGCATGTCGTGTCTCCAACCCTGTGGGAAAGAAATAGGTTCTATGCAGGTCATGCCTGTTTCATATAATCCACAGCTGGTATCAATAAAATCAATACCTGCCTGCTCTAATGCCATGGCAATCTTTATACCATCCTGAATATGGATATACTCTTCTGTTACACCTGTCTTATCCAGAAATTCTTCTACACTTAACCGGACACCGATCGGGAAATCCGGACCACATTCTTTCCGTATTCCATTGATAATTTCAATAATCATTCTTAGACGATTTTCAAAACTTCCGCCATATTCGTCTTCTCTTTTATTTGTATAAGGAGACAAAAACTGATGCAACAGATATCCATGTGCTGCGTGTAATTCCACGCCGTCACAACCTGCCTTTTGAACTCTGACAGCACCTTCGATAAACTGCAAAATCAATTGTTGTATTTCCTCTATGGTAAGTGCACGTGTCTCTTGTTTTACTAATTTGCAAGGAATCGGGGACGGTGCAACTACCGGCTGTCCGCCAATAAGTGCAGACACCGTTTCACGTCCAGGATGATGCAACTGTATCAATATCTTGCTGCCATGCTTATGTACTGCTTCCGCAAGTTCAGCCAGTGGTCTAATATGCCTGTCTTTTGTGACTGACAGCTGTCTCATAAGCCCTGCTCCATGCGTATCATTGATACGGGTAATCTCTGGTATGATGATTCCTGCACCGCCAACCGCTCTTGCTTCGTAAAAAGCAATCATATCTTCAGACGGCGTTCCATCAAGGTTGGCAAGCCCGCACCCCATTGGAGACATGACCAAACGATTCTTAATCGTTACCTTTCCAATTCTTCCCTCTTCAAATAATTTGTTATACATTTTTCCCCTCCATTATGTTCCTATATAAGATTATCTGCATGAAACGATAACCTTTATAATGCCATAAGAATACGTTAAAATCAGCAATTTAACAATGTGTACCATGAATGATAAAAATTTGACAATTTGTTCATCGTGCACTATAGTAAATATATCTTTTAAACAGATCATTCCTAAAATGGGGGAAACTATGAAATTTACAAAGTTTGTAGAAAAAATCTTAGAAGAATATTCAATTGATATCCTATCACAAGGAGAAGATTTAGAAATACAGGATGTTGCTTTGATTGACAACAAGCGTGATAATACGATTAGGAATACTCTTTACTTTGGTTATGATAAACAATTAGAACATGCAGTATCTATTCCATCTCAATGCATAATTGCACGCACGGATTCTGCAGCACATATCCTTCCTACTGTGGGAAGTAATATCGCTTTGGTAGCAGAAGACTCTTTATTTACCATATTCAACGATGCAAAAGCTTTGATTGAAGCGACTCAAAAAGGAATTTTTGAGGAACTAACTGCTATCGCTGATAAAACCCATAACATTGAAGCCGTTATTGATGCTGCCTCTGTAAGGCTTGGAAATTCCTTGCTGTTTTGTGATATGAACTTTAAAATCATTGCCTATTCTACATCTATCCCTGTCCTCGATCCTCTTTGGATAGAAAATACAAAGAAGGGATACTGCTGTTATGAATTTATCAATGAAGTAAAAGAATTAAAATCCATACGCAACGCTTCCCAGACTACAGCCGCCATAGAAGTCACCTGCAACAAATCCCCTTTCCGTAAGTTAAGCAGTAAAGTTTTTCATAATCAAACCCAGATTGGATTTTTATTGATGATTGAAGGAGAGAACAACTTTCTTCCTTCCCATTTCGAAATGTTAAGTACAATAAGCCATGTTATCAGCTACACCATTTCATACTATAAATCGGACCTATTTGAAAAAAACAGCATTTATCATGAAGTATTATATAATATGCTGATCGGAACGCCATCAAAGGATATCATGCCAAGACTGACAGAACTTCAATTCCCTGCCAAAATGCTGGTTCTATTCATTCATCCTGCAAGATATCCCGGACAACCGTACTTAAAAAATTTTATATGCAAGAATCTGAAAATACAGATTCCCGGTACCCATATTACTTATCATAATAACGGGATTGTTGCGGTTATTCCGTTAAAAGAAGATACTGAAATAGATTTAGATTCATTGGAAATGTTAAAATATTTTTCTAAGAAGGAACACATACGAATGGGAATCAGTAACTCTTTTTCCTGCATTGAAAACTTTGTAAGCCACTATGAACAAGCACATGCAGCATTAGAGTTGGGCCATAAATTAAACCCGGAAGAATTGGTATACCTCTATGAAGATTATCAGATTTATGATTTGTTTTCGGAAGTAAAGAATCCAGATAAATTAGGGCGGTACTGTCATCCTGCTCTGGCAGTACTCAATCAGTATGACCATGAAAATGGTTCGCAGCTGTATAAGACCCTATATGTCTACATAGAAAAGGGGTGTAACATTAAATTAACTTCAGAAAGTCTATATATCCACCGAAATTCCCTTGTTTACCGGTTAAATCGTATCACGGAAATATGCCGGGTAGATCTTACAGACATTAACACGCTTTTCCTGCTTCGGCTTTCTTTTCTCATAGACCGGTATAATAAGCGAAATAGTAAATTAGCAGTCTTTCAAAATAATATAATGCCAAACCAGTTAAAATACTCGTGATGGAATGATATCTCTTATATTCCAAATTAAGATCGCAATAAAAAAGCAAGGTTTCGATTATTATCTTTGCCTTGCTTTCTTATTGAACTAAATCTTTTATCTTTTGAGATACTAGTGTCTTGTACCAATCAGATTACTAATTTCGCTTCATATCCGGTTCGAGTGCCCCCGTTGGACGTCTTCCGAAATTCTCATATTGCCATGTTCCGGCAACCGCATCCCATTTCCAACCGGAATATTCTCCTCCCGACTCGGTAAAGTAATACCAAATGCCATCAACATTAACCCAGCCCATTGCCATCTGCCCGGTCTGTGGATCGAGATAATAGCGGTATCCGTCCAGTGGATCTGTCAGCCAGCCGGTCTGCATTGCACCTCTGGTGCCATTGGAAACAGGATTTAAATAATACCATTTTCCGTTATTGTCAGCAAACCAACCGGTTATTAGATAGCCGTCACTGCCAAAGTAATACCAGTGGGACGTACCATTGTATTCGAGGTATTTCCATTCGTTTGAATAATAATTTCTGCCGCTGCTGTAGTAGCGCCAATTGCCGTTTTCATCCATGATCCAAGTACCCGGTTGTTCCTCGTCACTGTCTGAATGTGTCGGCTCATTAATGGTGATTGTAAATTTTTTTTGCAATTTAATCTGTGAATTGCTTGCTGTTATTACGAACGTTTTAGTGCTGGTTTCAGTCGGCAGTCCAATAATGTAGCCATTAAAGAAATCCAGGTAAAGCCCTCCCGGAAGTTCTCCTTCACTTACCCACCATAAAAAAGTCATTTTAGATGCAATTTCCAATTGTTGCTTGTACAAAACACCTTTTATTCCATTGGCCAGGTAATTTGTATTAAATTCAAGATTTTTATCTTCCCACAAAGCATAGATCGTGGTATTGTCTTTAAATTCATGCATATTTTCATGGTAAATATAGCCATCCTGATCAATTAATCTATTTCCCCGGCCGTTTTTTTCCGTAAAATAACCAGCAAACAGATATCCTTCTCTCCTTGGCGTTATTATGTCATTAGTCTTCCACTCTCGATCTTCATTCTTATTCCATCGATTGCCGCTTGAGTATAACACTGTAGTTCCCTGATAATCTGCCTCTCCCGCATCCAGTACCACTTCAATGTCACGTCTAAACAATAATTGATATTCGCCTTCAACCTTCTTTGAATCTCTGGCTGCAACAAAAAAATATTCCTGTCCACTTTCCAATTGATGACATACATTCAAATTAGAACTGTAGCTAACATAATAATCCTCCGGATTTGGAAACCGCTGAGCACAACCATCAGCCTCTATCTTCCTGCATAATTCTTCATATTGATCAGAATTGCACAAATAGCCATACATATGCACATCTTCATCACTGCTATAATAGAAGGTATAATATCCGTCGCCATTTATAGGTACTTTAAATCTAAGTACCTTATAATACGGTGCCTTCTCTGCGATGCAATTGACTGATAATCTTCCATCTGACAGCAAGATATCTTCATACTCAACCGGACTGAAGCGTTCCCAGTGGGCATAGACTTTTGTATCATTGTTCAACTCAGACAGTTCCGCAAGAATCTCCCCATCATAATCGATGACCTTTATCCCCTGTCCATTCGCCCCGGTAAAATATCCGGCAAATTTAAAGCCATCTTTTTGCGGACGATTGACTTTTATCAAATCAGAATACGAACCGCCCCTCTCAATCCATTTGCCACGTTTCGAATAAACTGCAACAGTTCCAGGCGGCTGATCTGCATCTGACGCTACGAAAGTGACCGTGATATCACGCTCAAAGACTACCTTATAATTACCTTCTTTATCGCTAATTCCGGCCGAGATAAAGTAATAATCCTTTCCAGCCTCTAAATTATAATAAATGCCAAAGGAAAGATAGTCATGTATCAGATAATCTGTTTGTGCCGGTGAGAAATTAGAGCATTTATTTTGCTCAATTTTATGGCACAGCCTTTCATATTGCTCTGGAGTGCAAATATAGCCGGACGCATCTATCTCATCTTTTATGCGGGATTGATAAAATGAATAAGAGCCGCCGCCATCTTCGGGAACTGTAAATTTAAAAGCTTGATAATATGGACGTTCACCGCCGGATACAATCATGGAAAATCTTCGCCCCTCCAGTTTGATCTCCTGACAGGAAACCGGACTAAATGGTTTCCAATGAGCATACACTGTGCAATCTTCTGTCAGTGCACTCATTTCCGGCAAAATCTCTCCCTGGTCATCAATCACTTGTGTTCCTTGTCCATTCGCCTCCATATAATATCCTTCAAATCGATACCCTGATTTTTCCGGACGAGTAATGTTTCTCTCCCCATAAAATGAATCTCTGTTGCTGGAATAATGCCACTCACTACCTTTAGAATATAATGCCTGTGTTCCTGCACTTGAGGCATCTGAACAATTAAGAGTCACGTCTATGTCACGTGTCAGGGCTAAATTATAATCATTATCATCATCATTTCTCTGGGCTGAAATGAAGTAGTAATCCTGCCCCTCCTCCAGCCGATAACCAAGAGATCCATAGCTCTTGTAAGCAAGACACTCCGTTGGTGTTGATGCATAAACCGGATATCCTTTAATTTCAATTTTATTACATATTGTTTCATATTGTTCTTCGTTACAAATATAAAAGGTAAATGAACCATAACTACTACCGATATATTCAGCATCTATTGTATAGTACCCACCCTTACCTTCAGGAACAGTATACTTAATCACGTGATAGTATGGAACCGCATTACCGGAAATTATTGTAGAAAACTCTCGTCCATCCAGTGTTATCTCTTCAAAAGGAACAGGATTTGTTAATAAAACCAAGTTTTCAACCGGTATCTTTCCTTTGGCATCAGAATCCGTCGCTAAATCATAATCGTCCGTGATTTCTACTTCCTCTTCCTCCCCTATAAATTCGTCTGCATTGGATGGTGTAGCAATTACCTGATCCTTTAACATTGGGCTGTTTCGTGATTGTGCCCAAATATCCCCAGGCACAAAACCAATGCCCATTGCCAACACCAGGCACTTGGCAATCATTGATTTAAGCATTCTCTCATTTTTCATCTTATGTCCCCCCTGATTTGTAATTACCCTTAGGTATCACTTCCCATTATAAGGTATAACTGGAAAAAAGTCACTTCTTACAGACCAAATTCCTGCAATCACTTCCGTATGTCCAGGTGTTTTACGCTTTCGTATTAATTCTGAATATCTCATCCAACACTCTGCCGTCACAAGAACCGAAATCAATGCCGAGAATTGCTGCAATCGTAGGAGCTATATCTACCATCTGGATTTCTCCCAACTGGTATTCTTCCTTAATACAATTTCCTGATACTACAAAGCCACATCGATACTCTGGTTTCTCTGGTGAATACCCATGAGTTGCATACTTTTTATTCTCTTTCTCCAAGTCAGTCACAAGAGACCCGGTAAGGCTGTCATCAAAACAGTAACCAGTCTTTGCTTCCAGCATATACCCCGAAACCGGGAACGCATGATAACGTTCCAGTTCTTCTCTGGTATAGATCTTCTCAATACCTAAGTTCTTTTCTTCTGCCGCTTTTAGAAGAATCTGCAGTGCACGCTGCTTCGCTTCCTCGTCATTTTCCTTTAAATGCAAATAGGCAGACCCTCCTGCAGACTGTATATAGGCTCTCCAAAACATTTTCCCTTTTTCTTCATAAATAAGGCCTTCTTCTTTTAACAATTGATTCAGCTTCACCTTGTATCTTACATTTTTCTGCCCATGATCTCCCAACACCAGAAAAACCGTTTCCTCAAAAATGCCCGCCTCCCGAACTGCCTCGATAATCTCACCGATTCTTTCATCCATCCGGATCAGAACCTTGTCAATCTCGGGACCGTCTGTCCCGTAATGATGCTTCGCATCGTCCAGTTCAATGAAGTGCATCATCAGTAGTTCCGGTTTTTTGCTTAGAATGGTGTCTTTACCACACATAGCTGTAAAATCATCCAGGTAAGGCTGTTCAATTCCTTTTCTTGATTTTCCATATTTTCTCTCAAGTCCCATGCAAAAAAATGGACTTCCACTTTTTAAGATCTTGAGAGATTGATTTTCACGTCCGATTGCCTTTATCTCCGGAAGATTATAGCGAATGGAGGCCTTTCCGGTTACAGGCCACAGGATTCCGGCTGATTTCATTTCACACTTTCTCAAAGCATCATAAACAGCAGGTGCCTTGATATCTTTTTTAAACCAGAACCACGCCTGTTCATCTTCATCAATGAAAGGCTGAAGAGGGGTATTATGATAGATTCCATGCTTATCCGGATAAACGCCGGTCATCATAGTGGTATGCACTACATAGGTAAGAGTCGGATAAACGCTTTTTAATTTTGTACTGAATGCTCCGTTTTTTATTAATCGGGAAAGGTTGGGAAGCCGACTTGCCTTTTCCCAGTTATCTTCAGAAAATGCATCATATGAGATCACTACCAAATGCTTAGCTTTTCCTTTGCTCATTTTTCCAGCTCCATAATCTTTCATCTTATTTTTGTTCTTTAGGAATTGTCATAAAAATAACTAATCCAATTAAAAAAAGAGGAATAATACCAAAAATACTCCATCTGGCATTGCCGGTTATTGCTGTTGTAAGGGACATCAGCGTTGGCATAAGGAACTTCCTGCCTGTCAGCACTCATAACAGCAACATTCTTTACCTTAAAGAGCCGTACCCTTTGTAGGTACAAACAACCGGGACATATCGACACCTTCCAATATAAGCAGTTTTTCTTTTATTTTCAGACCCCCAGCATAGCCTGTCAAGCTGCCATTTGCTCCAACGACGCGATGGCAGGGAATAATAATAGATATAGGATTATGTCCAACAGCCCCGCCCACTGCTTGACATGACATCGTTTCCCTGTTCATTTTATCCGCTATTTTTTTCGCAATATCGCCATATGTGACTATCTCACCATATGGTATTTCACATAAAATAGTCCATACGCTTTTCCGAAATTCGCCGCCAATAGGGGCCAGCGGTAATTCGGAAATGATAGGCTTCTTGCCTGCAAAATATCTATCCAGCCATTTTTTTGCCGCATTAAATACCGGCATATCGTCCTTTTCGATCATTTCTGCGGATATGCCAGCGCCATGATATTTTTGGCGTTCATTCCATACACCAATCATATTGTCTCCGTCACACGCAAGCGTAATCAAACCTACAGGTGATGGATAAGTTGTCCTATAATACATTTGAATCCTCCTTGCATTCTTTCTCTGCCTTTTTTATACAAGAATCCGACCACTCCATAGCTCGCATAGGTAATAAGGCTTTTTTGTATCTTGGCTAACAGTAAGCGGTTTAATAATTTTTTATTTATTCGCTTCATTCATATCACCCTGTGATTTTCTTATCATTTTCATACTTTATAACAAAATAGGTATTCTCATTATTTATTATGAGAACACCTGTTTATTATAAATGTTTAATCATAAATGTGTTCTGTATTGCTTATTACAAAAACATCTTTTCATAAATATAATTTGTATATCAGGGCAATACCCTAAAGCTCGGTTAAGATATTCTTGAATATAATGCATATTGGTACCAGCAGAAACCACACAACTACCATAGGTATCCAAAGGGCCAGCCAACATATCTTCATTAATAAAATACTCATCACACAATACTGACTCAGCCCCTTGTTCAAAAGCATTTTTTCCAAAATGTATATTATCATTGGGTGCCAATGAAGCCCAAACAGGTATGCTCTCATGACAACCTCTCACCTCACATTATGAATACGTATTTTGAATTGCTGGAAAGCTCTTTGGAATAAGCAAATCCTAGCTCCTGGAAATCCTTGATACCATTCGGATCAGAAATATTATTCTCTGCCATGAACCGCACCATATTACCTCGAGCCATCTTCGATATTGTTCCCTTTTGCTTCACTTTCCCTTCCACTAGCTCACCAAACTCAATCGTAATAAATCGATCCTTCGGTGTGATATATTTCTCGATGCATTGTGAGTATTCCTTCGAAGCCAAGTTAATGATAATTCTGTCATCGTCCACTAGACTATGATACAACCGGTCTCCCCAGAAATCATATAAATCATTACAATTATTCACGGATAGCTTCGCCTGCATTTCTAGTCGATATGGCGTTACCCCATCAAAGGGCCTCAGTACTCCATAGAAGCCGGACAGAATCCGCAAATGATCTGATAGGTACGAAAGTGCCCTGGTTGTAAGCACTTTCGGGGCCATATGCTGATACTGCAAGCCCTCATATGCTATTACTGCCGGTGTCAGTCTACGCATCAAAGCCATATCTTTGTAGCGCTTATAGTTTAATTCTGCTAATTTATCATTGCATTTCCACAATGCTTTTCCCTCTGATAAGGATAAGGACTGCATTTCATGCATCAATATTACAGCATCATTAATAAATTCGGGCATTCCAGTAACCTCAATGGAGTCCGTATCCTTATTCATCTTCTTTGCCGGAGAAATTATTATCTTCATATCCTAAAACAGCGCCAGCATTTGTGCTGGATTCTCCTCTGCCTTCACTTTACCAAAGGCTTTTACAATTACCCCATCTTCATCGATGAGATATGTAGTTCGGACCACTCCCATGCTAACCTTACCATAATTCATTTTTTCCTGCCAGACATCATATACCTGAATACAGGTAAGTTCCGTATCAGAAAGCAATGTAAATGGTAGTCCATACTTTTCCGCGAATTTTTTATGAGATGCCACACTGTCCTTACTCACCCCAAGAACCACGGCTCCCTTTTCCTGAAACTGCGGATACAACTCTCCAAAGTTGCAGGCCTGCTTGGTGCAGCCCGGAGTATTGTCCTTTGGATAGAAATATAAAATAACCTTCCTACCCTTGTACTCCTCCAACGTGTGCACCACTCCATTCTGGTCCGGCAATGAAAATGCTGGTGCTCTTGTTCCTGTCTCTATCATGATCTGACCTCCTGATTCTTATGATAAGTATAAAATCCTTCTATTCCACTTTTCTAGTATTCATTTCACTATTACAACTTCCATTAGTGCCTATACTTCTATATCACTATGCCATCGCAGTGGTCGATTTCATGTTGTATAATCTGTGCAATCCATCCGGAATACTTCTGGCTCTGTTTATTGAAATTCATATCCTGAAATTCCACCTCGATATCCTTATATCTGGTGGTCTTGCGAACTCCAATCAAAGAAAGACAGCCTTCCTCCGTCTCGTACGCACCAGACTTCTTTATAATCACTGGATTAATCATAGCAATATTAGCAAAACCCATACTCACTGCTATTATTCTCTTCTTGACACCAATCATGTTAGCCGCCATTCCTACACAGCCTGCTTCATTCGCTTTTAAAGTATCAAGTAAATCCTGAACCACCTGCTTGTCCGCTTCCGTTGCCGCTTCTGACTTCTGATTCAGGAAAATGACGTCCTTCATTACTGGTCTAATCATTACAAACCTTCTTTCACTTGCTCAAGATAGTTGTATTTCAGAGCATTCTTCTCACAAGACATTAACGCATATTTACCCTAAGTAAAATTACGCTAAAGCCTTTCTTTATTTACTGTATTGTTTACTTATCCGTTTTAATATGTCTAATTGGCATAACAATTAGATTTTATATCTGGAAGCTTAATTTCTATTATATCAGCATATCCATTGGCATGCAAAATAAAAAAGTCAGGTTTAATAATATCTTTCTTTTCACTTCAAAAAGAACTTCTTCATATACACCAGTTCCCATAAATCACATGTTAAAAATAATAGTACTATTAAGTTTCTCTTCAATCATATCTCATTCCAGCCCTTCTATCCCCCTAATCTCCGCTCCAAAAGGCAGTGCCCCCATCACAACTTTTTCCCAAGGTGTTCCTACAACAGAATCTAAGACAACGATTGCTCCTCTATCTTCCTCTGTTCTAATTAACCGTCCACAACCTTGTTTTAATTTAAGTCCCATCTCAGGATAATCAACTGTTATGGCGGGATCTAATCCTTGTTCTCTTGCCTCTTTACGTTGTACTTCAATGAGAGGATCTAGAGCTGGGAAAGGCAGCTGCCAGACGATTAGCAAGGTTAATGCATCACCTGGTACATCGATTCCTTCCCAAAAATTTGCACCAATCAATACCGAAAATTCCTCCTCTTTAAACCTTCGTACAAGGTGCCCTCTCTCCCCTTTATCTTCCCACAGAATATCAAATGGAAATTGATATCCTTCCAATCTCTTTCTGATTTTACGAACTTCCTCCATCGAATTGGTAAGTACGAGAGCTCGTCCCTCATTATTATTTAATAGGGATACTAATTTTTCAATGCCGTGGGTAGACTTTTCTTCTAAACTGTGAGAGGACTGTGGTAAGTAGACAACAACTTGTTTTTCTAAATCAAAAGGACTTTCCACCGTAGATTTGGAAGGTTCCTTTAAACCAAGCATTCGTATAAAATAATCAAAATCCCCTTCATTACTTAACGTTGCTGAGGTAAATATCACTGGTAATTCCTTCTGAAATAAATGTCGGCTTAACATCTCATTTAAATTCCTAGGAACAACCCAAAAACTACCATCCCCTCTATCAACCCAAGCGATCATATCTGTACTGTTATTTCTACAGAATCTGTCTAGTGCCATTATGGCTCTTTCAATTTGCCCTTCATATGCTTGTATTTGGTTTGCGGATAATGACTCTATATATAGTTCTTGCTCAATCTGCATCTCTAGATGAAGGTGATCTAATGTCTTTCGAAATACTCTAGCCGTCTTTTGCAACGTCTCATTCATCCCAATGGATAGTCTTTCTGAGCTTTCTGCTATTATCACAGACCTATTTAATTTTTCAAAAAAGTCATAGGAAGCCTGTTCCATCGCAGCTATTACTGAAACCAATGAATCTCTTGCTCCCTGTATTTCCCCAAGGGTGAAGATTATATCGTCAATCTCCTCCTTGTTTATTTGTTGTCCTGCTTGCATGGCTGCTGGAAGCATTATTTTATGCCCTTCATCGAAAATAACTGCAGAATAATTTGGAAGTATCGGCAATTGTCCATTCGCTAATCGTTCTTCCCTTGTCCATAAGTCATTAAAAAACGTTTCATGATCTACAATAATTAAATCTCTCGCAAGTCTATAATATTCTCTTGCCTTAACAAGTTTGCAATATCCACGGTTTATGCAAATATCACACGACATAGACTCATTCCAACCAATCCTCTTCCAAATACGATCTGGTACGGTAGATATTTCTGAGCGTTCACCTAATTTTGTTTTATTTAACCACTGATTAATCTCATCCGACATCATATCGAATTCTTCTAAATTTTCATTTACTCGAACATCGCATATATACTGACGTGAGTCTTTTGCCATCCTAGCATCTATCTCTAATCCAAGTAGCCTAGAAAGGGTTTTAATATCCCCCGTGTCACCAGCAAGTTGTTCTTGAAGTGCTGTACTAGCACACGCAATTACTACAGGTTTTCCACAAAACCTAGCATAGGGAATTGCTGATAATAAATAAGCGAATGTTTTGCCTGTTCCAAGTCCTGCTTCCGCTAAGTGAACTTTTTTGCTGCAAACAGCATCAGCTATCTGAAAAGCTGTAAATATTTGTTCATCCCGAACTTCGTATCCATGCTCAGGAAGGATATCATACAAAACGTCACCAATCCATTCAACTAATTTATCTTGAAAATCTTCTCTATTACTATAATCAAAGGGCTCTTTTACCCTTGTGTTAATTGTATACAATGCACACATGTTTCTTTTTCTCCTATAATGCCAAACTTATGCCTTTTTGTATTACTAACCGCTTTAACGAACTTAATCCTCTATCCCCCCTGTTAAAAGGAGATAGAGGATTATTTATTTTAAACACTATCGGGATATTTTCTTAGTTCTTTCTGAATCAGTCCCGATATTCTTATGTCTCTGTTGAACTTTTCCGACACCAATCTTTTTTTCACCATAGAAGAAATTACTTTGAGATTTCTTCTCCTCTAATAATTGTTTCATTTTATCCATATCTTTCATTGACATTTTATATTCCTCCATTTAATTATTATTCAATTTTTTACATTTGCTTAGAAAGTAGACATACCGTCTCCACATGCGTCGTTGCTATAATTCGGATGACTATAGAGCATGGTACCCCCCTGGCATCAAGGTATATTTTGGCGATAGTCTGGCTTTACCCCACCTTCATTGAATTACTAATCTTTCACTCCAGTAGTCTGAAAATCTCCACGTTCCTGTGGACTTAAGTTTTAAACTTAATAGCAGAAGTGCGCCGATAAATTCTTAGATGGAGTAAGATTTTTCCCCATCTAGTGCCGTTTACCCCTGTAAATATTTTTACTATTGGCAAAGCCAATTGCTCAACATTACAAACTGGAATTCTTCTAGCTTATGTTTAAAAACTTGTTCACATCAAATACTAATATTATTTAAATTAGAGTGCGCAAACATAGAGCCTTTGTGATGGAGCGAATTTCCGATCTACGTTTCGCTCGTACTGCCTATCTCTAGTAGATTCCCCTCCGGATCGGCAACGTAAAAGTTGCGGATGCCGAAGGAAAAGGTTATGGGTTCTCCAGTTGGAAATTGCACGCCCAGCTTCAATAGTCGCTCATATTCCGCATCCACATCGGCAAAACAGGGCAACCAAAGGGCAATTTCAAATGTCTGATTGATTCCTTTTGGAGGAACGTAGCTCTCCCCAATTGCCTGCACAAATGCTTTCCTGCTATACATGAACAAGGATAGTTCACCGCTTGCCGTTTCAAACTCTGCGAAATCCCCACCATTCCATTGAGTATCAAAGCCCAATGTATCTCTGTAAAATCGAACCATGCTGTCCATGTTGCCAGCTAATAGGCATGCGCCTACTCTTACATCTTTTCCGTTCAATGTCATCCCTCTCCTCTATAATCCCATGATTAATTGTTTAGGATAAAATATTTTACTTTCTGCGGAATTCAAACCCTTTGCCAAAACATTCATTTTACTTGCCCCACCAGAGTACTCGGAAACATATCTTACTCTGATCCTCTACAAAAACACACCTACATATCCTGCCCAAATTTCCGAATCCCTTTGACTTCCTGGGCTTTCCACTCCTGTAGAACCACTATTTTTACATGTGTTGATGCTGTAATACAGATTTTTAAAAAACGCATTTTGCCCTTGGCGTAGACATTATATAGATTAATACTTAAAGAAAAAAGATACCCGTTACAGCCTTGAGCTTATCTACTTGCATTTCCTTATTACTCCAATGGGTTACCAAACAATTTAATGACTCCTGCAAAGATGCAACTGTTTTTGTTTCAATTACACATGAAATGATTGCGCCTGGCAATTTTAAGCTTTTCAAGTAAATTAATAATTCTTTCACCGAGAATTAGGTGATAATTTTTCTGTATTACTGACAGTTCTCCCATTTATCATAAGCGAAATTCAGTTCTTTTTCCATAGTTTCTTTTTTTAAGTATAGTTCCTGTAAATATTCGAAATTGGAATTATTATTATTTATCTCTTGTTCCAATGCTTTTAATGCAGCTTCTAAGGCTTCAATCTCATTCTCAAGAATATCTGACTTTTGCGTATTCAACTTCCTGGATTTGTTATCCGATCTGCTGAATTGATTCACTTCTACCCCAATGGAAGGCTTATTTTCATATGGCTTTTGGAGCTGTTCCTTCTTATAACGCTTATCATCTTCATAAACCTTTAACAGGTTGCTTAGACCCCTAGCCTTTTCGTTTGACTGGTCCTCAAATTTTCCCGCCTTTTGCAATTCTTCCTGATAATACGTATAATCTCCCGGATAAGTAATAAGATGGTTATTTTCAAATGACATGATTTTACCTGCAACTTTATTTATAAAATACCGGTCATGGGATACAAATAACAGGGTTCCTTCAAATGCGGTTAAAGTTTCCTCCAGCACTTCCCTGGAATCAATATCCAAGTGATTGGTAGGCTCATCCAGAATCATAAAATTCACTTTTTCAAAGGTTAAAGAACATAACCTTAACCGGCTCTTCTCCCCACCGGATAAGAATCTTATTTTCTTATGGACATCGTCT
>Ga0213825_1001014_pt1 | contig 20091 bp, 18 predicted proteins | sample MC6MC0900MG_FD_179896 | JGI IMG/M metagenome (GOLD analysis project Ga0213825, IMG submission 179896) | Enriched soil aggregate microbial communities from Iowa State University, Ames, United States - MC6-MC0900-MG | ecosystem: Environmental > Terrestrial > Soil > Unclassified | place: USA: Iowa... | reverse complement strand
AGGAGTTCCTTCAAATATTATCTCTCCACCTTTAGTTCCTCCATCTGGTCCAAGATCAATAATCCAATCTGCTCTTTTAATCACATCTATGTTATGTTCAATAATAATAACTGTATTTCCATTATCCACAATGTTTTCAACGATATTTATAAACTTCTCAATATCAGCCATATGAAGACCTGTAGTAGGTTCATCCATTATATATACTGAACTTTCCTTATGTAATTCACTTGCTAACTTTAATCTTTGACATTCACCACCTGATAATGTATCTAAAGTTTGACCTAAAGTTACATATCCAATTCCCATGTCTTCAATTGACTGTAACTTTGTTTTAATTGCTTTTAGCTTAAAGAAGTCAATAGCCTCTGTAACTGTCATTTCAAGAACCTCAATAATACTCTTTCCTTGGAACTTATACTCTAAAACTTCCTTCTTGAACTTTTTACCATCACAAACATCGCAAATACTCTTAATGTTTTCCATAAAAGCAAGATTTGTTTCTATTACTCCACTACCTTTGCAATTTTCACAAGCTCCTTCTGAGTTTGCACTAAATAATGATACATTAACATCATTTTCTTTTGCAAAAGCCTTTCTTATATTATCCATAATTCCACTATAGGTTGCTAAACTAGATCTTGAATTAGCTCCTACAGGACTTTGATCTATTAATACAGCATTCTTATTTTGCTTCATAAATTCATGCTTAATCAATGTACTTTTCCCTGAACCTGCCACACCAGTTACTACTGTTAGTACCTCCTTAGGTATGTTAACAGATATATTCTTCAAATTATTTTTCTTACAATTAACAGCTTTTAAATACCCCTTATGCTCTCTTCCCTTTTCTTTAATATCAAGGAATTTATTTAAAGCATTACCTGTTAAAGTTCCAGAAGTAAGTAAATTTTCATAGCTTCCTTTATATACTATTTCACCTCCATTAGTTCCTGCCAGAGGTCCTACATCAATAATATGGTCTGCAATTTTAATAACATCAGGGTCATGCTCTACAACAATTACAGTATTTCCTTTATCTCGTAGCTTTCTTAAAAGGTTATTTAACTTATACACATCTCTTGTATGAAGCCCAACACTTGGCTCATCAAATATATACATTAAATCTATAAGATTACTATTTAGATATTTAACCATCTTAATACGTTGTGATTCTCCTCCTGATAATGATGATGTCTCCCTATCTAAAGTTAAATATCCAAGTCCTATATCAATAATGTTATCTAGCTTTTCAATAATCCCCTTAACTAAAGGTTCGGCCTCTGGTTCTTTAATTTCTGCAATTACTTTAACTAAGGTGTCAATTTGCATACTAGTTAAATCTGCAATGTTATATCCACTAATTAAACAGTTATAAACCCTTTCATGAAGTCTTTTTCCTTTACAAAGAGGACATTCCCCCTCTATAAGTAATTTACTTAACTTCTTTTTAGTAGCTTCAGAAACTTCTCCTTCTTTCTTTAAATAAAGTCTATTAAACTTAACTATTAAACCTTCATATGTTAAGTTCATTGTGCCTATTTCATCTACTTTTATTTTCTCTGGTTCACCATATAAAAACTTCTGTAGTTCCTCTTCTGAATAATCACGTATTCTTTTATCATTATCAAAGAACCCTGACTCAGTAAACAACTTCCAATGCCAAGAACCCACTCCAAATCCAGAAAGTAAAATTGCTCCCTCATTTAAAGATTTAGTTGTATCAACTATCTCACCCATATTAGGAACTAGTTTTTTCCCAAGCCCCTCACACTCTGGGCACATTCCATTTATATCATTGAAAGAAAACATGTTTGCTTTTCCAATGTATGTACTTCCAAACCTTGAATATAAAGCTCTAAGGTATGAATTTATATCTGTAATAGTACCTAAGGTTGACCTTGAATTACCACCAAGTCTGCTTTGATCAATAATAATTGGTGTGGAAAGATTCTCAATGTGGTCAGCCTTTACCTCACCATACTTAGGTAAAAAATTTCTTATAAATGCACTAAATGTCTCATTTAATTGACGTTGTGCTTCCTTAGCAACTGTTTCAAAAACAATTGATGATTTCCCTGATCCAGAAACCCCTGTAAAAATTGTTATCTTTCTTTTAGGTATTTCTAAAGACACATTCTTTAAATTGTTTTCTCTACATCCTTTTAAATAAATAAATTCATCAGCCATTCTATCCCTCCATCGCTCTTTATTTAATGTTACTATTTACTAGTAGATTATTTTTATTAGCACTATTAACATTTATAGTGTTACTTATAGATAAAATATCAAAAAATAGTAGCTCCGACTCGCAATTGGAAGCTACTGTTTTTTATCAAACTTTAGTGATACCAGTTGCTTAAGCAACTAGCATTATATAGAGTAGAGTGTTACAGGACTCTACTTTTTTATTTATATTATATCAAATTTTATTATAAAATAAACATTTATTTCTAATCACTTTTTACTTTTTTATTTTTACGCTTTGGCATTGGCAATTCAAAATCCTCTAGTATTGTAATTCAATTAGCACTCTCCTAGACATACCTTCTGGAATAATAAAATCTACATTGTCCATTTTTTAGCCTATTGCATTTTTATAAGACTTTCCATGATTTCATATTTTATTGTATGTGTGGGATATTCATTATTAGATAGAATAACCATGGTTATATCCAAATCTGGAAAATAATAAAAGTCGTTATTAACCCCTACATTAGATCCTCCCTTGTCTATACATATTATTTTATTTGAATCATCCATAGAAAACTCAACGCAATACCCTATCATTTTTTTATAATTTCGTACCAATCTATAATTAACCTTAGGCTTTAAAGTATCTCTTGTTAGCTTTTCACTTAATAGTTTTCCATTTTTTAATTCTCTAACAAATAAATCTAAATCACTTGCAGTAGTATATGCTCCGCTATCTGGTGTTCCTATTGGAGGATATGAATATATATTTTTTCTATAATGAACTATTTTCCCATTTTCATCCCTAATTGGTGCATAACCTTCAGCTACATTATAATTTATACCATCCATGCTACAAAATTCAGTATTGCTCATACCTACCCTGTCAAATACATTTTTTTGTATATACTCACGATAATTCATGACTGAAACTTTTTCAATAATTAATCCTAGTAAAATAAATGCTACATTATTGTAATTACACTTTTCTACTGGCTTAAATTTAGAAGGCTTAAGAATAAATTGTGGCAGAAAATCAACTGCTTCTCTCACAGAATAGTTATATTTAAGTTTTCATAGTTCCTCATAATCTTCACCCTCCTCTTCATCAGTATCATCTGCAATACCTGATGTATGAGTTAATAAATGAAACATATTAACATCCCTAGAAATAGTTGTTTCTTTAAGTTCCAAGAAATCAATTACTCTAGTATCAAAACTAATGTCTCCCCTATCAATAAGTTGAAGTATACCTACAGTAGTAAATAGCTTTGTAATAGAAGCTGTATCAAATCTAGTATCCATATTATTAGGTATTTTCCATCCCATATGTGCATATCAAAATGCATTAGAATATATTATATCTCTATTATTTTTTACTAGCACAACTCGTGAAAAATCATTTTTATGTTTCCCCATTATTTCCTCTATTTTTTTACTTAGTTCCATCTTAAGTTTCCTCCCTTATTTGACGAATTTAGAGTATCATATAGTGAAAGTTACCTTATCAACATACCTTCATCCAGTTTTAGTAAAAACCTCATTTGTTTATGATACGGTTCACCGTAACGGTTATAACGTAGACTTTCTCTAAGCTATCCCCTGAAATTTCCTCTCCGTAGCAAGGAAAGTCCTCTTCTTTCATATCCTCATCATAAGGGAGCACCATATGGTTTTCATTAAATTTAAGCTGGTCAAAGGCGAACTCATCAACGTACCTTCGACGATGAGCAATAAGACAGTCAAAGTTACCATCAACCTTCCATGTTCCTTTAACTGGGAAAGTGTACTTGTTCTTGTTCCATCTTGGTATCCATCACTTTAATGCCTCATTAGAATAATTCTTCATGACCTGTTCATTCTTCTTAACCGTATAAGAAATCTCCTTTATCTCCATAGGCTCATGGGACGTATTTTGAATCTTTAGAATGTTATTCAATGTAAACAATATAAAAATAGGTTTACACTCCTTGAGGTAAGCCATTTGAGAAGAATATGTTGCAGCTACAACTAATCTTCCAAAACCATTATTTCTATATCTTTCGTCTGTATGTACTCCACTTGCAAGTGTTGCCGGAAGTAATGCCATTGCGGCTACAAAAGTATTTGTTTTAAGTACATATTGATTTTGCTTATCTATAAAGATAGTATATAATGATATCTAGATTTCAAAATATGATGACTTAACCAATTATAATGAATGGAACATTGGTAGATACTTAAAATGGGACACTAAGAGTTTGTATATTAAAATAATAAAAGGCAAAAATAATATTTGCCATGGAGGTAACGATAGAAATGGCTAGTAATCAAAGTGTTAAGGGGAATTTTCATTACAATAATATAGAGAAGAAAGATAAGAACTTTATGTATCAAAATCTTCAGAGAAGCAATTGCTATAATAGCGATTTTTCAAATTCAAATTTTGATTATGTAAGTTTTAAAGGTGCGCATTTTAAGTCATGTAGGTTCTTACAGTGTACCTTTAGATGGGCAGAATTCATTGGAACAAATTTAAAAGGGAGTAATTTCAACGATGCTGTATTTGAAAATACTATATTCGACTCCGCAAATTTAGATGGAGTTAATTTTAAAGATGCCAAATTTAACAATACTATATTTTTATCCACTGATATTGAGAAAGCTAAAAATTTAGATTTTAAAAATCCAAACATTAAAATTTTTCATGAAATGCCTCAATTAGAAATTAGTGCAGAACTTGCAATGGCTGTTGAAAACGTAATGAAAAATGAATATGTAAAAAAGGCAAGAGTTTTTGATACAAAAGATGGAACCTTCAACCTATTAAATTTAATGATCTTATTAGATACCTTTGATGAATCAACGTTAATCAAAGGTTTAAATATCATTGAAGTTCAACTAGATAGAGCTTTTTACACATTAAGTTATGTAATCAAACTGCTTAAAAAATACAAGGTAGATGGAACTCTTTAATCCAATTAGTATCAAGCTATTTAAATGGATGTATCATTTTACCTTCCTCTCTGTTATACTTGTTGTCATACTAATATATAGTGAAAGAGGTGCTTTTTATAAATACAAATTATAAAAACGTAGAAAACAAATATGAAATCCAAGGAAATGTAGCTTTAATTTCATTGTTGAATAAGAATGGTTCCGAACTCATAGCTAAAATAGATGTTGATGATATAGAAAAGGTTAAAAGCATGGGAACTTGGTTTGCCGAATGGCATAAGGATTTTAATAGTTATTTGGTTCAAAACATAAGCTCAACTAAAACTAATAAAAAGTCTAATCCACTAAAACAAAATCTACAAAGTGTAATTTTAAATACCAATCCTAAAGCTCCAATTAAACATATAAATGGAGATACTCTGGATAATAGAAAATGTAACATAGAAATAATTGAAAGAAATACTAAGAATGATTATGAAATCATAGATGAAAGTACTATTGCTATAATTTTAAGGGATAGGAATGGTAAAGCTTTTTCTAAAGCTCTAATATCTAAAGAAGATTTCAACACTGTACTTACTGACGAGTTTAGTTGGGTAGAGTATAAAACTCATGATAATATTCACGTTGTAGCGAATACTCCAAATGGGAGAATTTATTTAGACAAAATGCTTATGAATCCTAGTGATAGCGAAATTGTCCACCATATTAATCTTAATCCATTGGATTGTAAAAGAAACAATATGGAGATAGTGAATATTTAATATTTTGCATTTATTAATAAGAAGTGCTAAATAGTAGTTGCCTGTAAAAAAGCACACTACTATTTAGTATATAATTTATTTAGTTTATGCTATGACTTTAAACATTTTTCGCCTTTAAAACTAGTCATATCAACGGTTCTAAAAAAGTCTGCGCTATTTATAGTACGGTTCACCGTCAACATTCCACTCGCAAAATATATATAGAAATATAAATTTAAAGGATATATCCTTTAAATATTTAGTTATATTTTAAAATAAAATACATATAATATTAATATAGATAGGCTACCTTATAAACTGAAAGAAACTTAAAAATCTCATTAATGTAAGGTTATAAAAGTTCCATCTATAAAAGGATTAATCCTTTTTAGGGTTAATGTTTTAAAATGGCTATAAAATTATTTTATAAAAAACAGATAGCAAAATTTCGCTTAATGGGTTTATTTAGAGGTACAGCTACAAAAAACTACAGCGATTTTTGTAACAAAAAGTATGCTAATTAAATCATTTTAGCATACTTTTTTTACATTCCTTATTTAATTGATAATACAAAATATATGAATATTGTGAATTAATATAACTTCTGATTATGCTTATTTTGCGGGAGTTAGAGGAACTTATTCATTGATGTATAATTTGATACTCGAAATCCAAGATTTTCATATAATGGTTTCCCTTTTTCAGTCGACATTAAATCAACTGCGGCAACGCCTAATAGCTTTGCTTCCGATAAAAGTTCAGTCATAACTTTCGTTGCAATGCCTTTTCCTCTATATTGAGGGTATGTAAAAACATTGTATACCGTACCGACAAGATATGATGAAAACGCTATTATCGGAGGTCTTTCCACGATTGACATAAATGCAGTTGCTAATACTTCATTTTCATTCTCGGCAATGATAGCAATAAATCCCTTGTTAAGGTGTTGAGTAAAATATTCTTCTAACTTCGTTCTAATATCTTGCACTTCTTCCGAAGAAGACACACCTTTTTCTGCAAACAGGTATTCCATACGAATCTTTATGAGGAGGTCAATATCCTCTTTAACCGTTTTTCTTACTTTCATGTTTTGCACCACCTTATATTTATAATCTTCAGTTCGCACTTTTCTACAATCGTTCATTATTATTATATCTCAGCTACTATTGATACAAAACATATAATTAATACTTTAAAAAACTTTAATGATATATTTTATCATTCTACCGTTGAACAAAAGAAGTCTTTGTTACATTCTTTGATAGAAACTATTTCTATTAACAATGGTGAAACTACTAAAGAAAGAACAATTAATAAGATAAAATTATATTTTGAGCCTGTTGATGTTCAGGCTCAAAATTTAACTAAAAAGTTTGCGACTACTTATGATACGGTTCACCGTAAATTATCCTAAATTTTATCATATACACTTTTACTACATTCCTCTCCTAATTGTAAACATTCTGATATAGTAGCTCTATGTTTGTTATTTAAATGCTGATCTTTGACTTCTTCCTTTTGAACTTATTAATATAGTATAATCACTCCATTCTTATGCATGATTTTACATTAAATAGGAATATTTATTACTATTTTAGAAATCATAATTAGCAATTTTATATTGAATATAGAATTACTGCCTACATTGCTGAAGTATTACTTCTAATGAAGCTTACTTCAGCCTTACCTGAATGTAGTTGCCATATATACCAGAAAGCATAAGGAATTATTATTATACCGTTAAATATTCCCCATCCATATAATATATCTGCATTAAACCAGGATGATGCATCCATTACAGCTGGGAATAAGTTAGGTAAACAAGCTCTAATTAGTACGTGAGCAGATAAGGTATATATACGAGCTGCGATATAAAGTTCAGGTTTTCTTTTAATAATTGGATATATTTCTGCTGCCAATAATATGCATATAGAGCTAGCAAAGTATTTACCAGTTTCGCCATATACAAAGCATAAATTCCAAGTTGTATATAATAAATTCCAAGCTATAGTTGTATAAGCTATAAACATACTATTATCTTCAGCACTTAATTTAAAGAATTTTCGTCCATTTGGGAATGGGATAGTAAAACATAATAATAATCCACAAAGCGCATTGCCATAGTTTTTTAAAGTAACATCTTTTATGGTAGCTTCGGCAATATTTAAGAATAGTACCGCATAAATGAACCAAACTATCCAATCCTTTCTCATAAAGTCCCAGAACTTTCCTTCGTATTGTTCTTGATCAGCTACACGGAAAAATCCCCCTATTATAAGCGGCAATATAGCACTGAATGTTTTTGCCCAACGGAACCAACCATTTATACCTCCCATAAGCCAAAGTGGAAAAGTAAATAAAGAAGCAACCCAGAAGATAGCTGCAAACTTATGATGTTTCCTCATATATTCAATCATGAATAAAAGTAAAATAAAATAAGTTCCCATTGAAAATACATATTCCCAAATAGGAATATTCATATTATACACCTCCCCTTTTAAAGATTATAATAAATATTCCTATATTTATATATTATTACATAATATGTCTAAATACAACTAATATTAACTTACAGCTTATGTTTTCTACTACAATCCAAATTAATAAATTAGTGATGATAAAAGATAAAACTCTAATGTAATTATCACCTTAGATAAACTTAAAAGAGATACCGTCTTGAAGGTGGTATCTCCTTTTAATTTATATATTAAATATCTGAACGCTACATTCTAAATCATAATGTCTTTCTTTTAATTCTATATATTTGATGCCTTGATTTTCATAAAATTTTGTCCAAAAATTCACTGCAAGCTTATTACTTGATATTTGCTCAATTCTATATTTACCCTTGTATGTATCTAGCAAAATTCTAATTGCAGCATTTCCTATACCTTTCTTTCTAAAACCCTTTAATAGAAATAGCTCGTGAACAACATAGTCAATATCTCTTGGAGCATATTTCCCAGTATTAAAAAGAACAAAACCTGCCACTTCGCCTTGATATGTTATAAAATAAGGAGTTAAATCCTCTGACTTAAAATACATTTCTAACCCATCATATTCAAATTTTCCATCTTCATTAATTTTTAAATCATCTGCAAACTCTGATAAATCATGTAAGTATATACTTACCAAATTCTCTAACTTAGCCCTTGATTCTATAGCTACTGGTTCTAATTTCATTTCATTTAAATTCATTTTATAAATCCCCCTATTTTATAATATAACCGTAAAATAAATAGCATGCTAATTCTCATTTCAATTAGCATGCTGATTATAAATAGGACATTATATTTAACTTACAATGTCTACTTAAAATCAGATAAAGTTTCCTTATAAAACTCTCTAAGAAAATCATATCATGACTTTAAATAAACCTTCAATTTCATAAACAGTTATGGCTTAATTATGAGCATAATCTCTTCTTCTCTCTTATAATACGTCTTATGCTCTGCTCTGATAAGTAATACATCTGTGCTAACTTTCTTATAGACATACCCTCATTATTCTTTTGAAAAATTTCTATATCCCTATTTTTTAACATATCTTTTGTACCACTTTTTTCTCCCCAAGCCATCTGATTATCATTTTTTCTTGGTATATAAACAAATTCTCCATCAACATATTCTTGTATGGCTTTTATCATATTTTGTGGTAACACATTATTTGCTTTAATATATTTCAAATTCTTGCCCTCCTCTATTTTTATAGATTTGATGCAAAAACTACCAAAAATCAGCAATGTGTTACAAGAGCCTAAGTTAATCAGCATTTATTTATAAGCAATTTTTTAAAATTAGGCTCCTGACAAAGCATTGCTTTTTTGTTTCATAGTAGCCTTTGCAGGAGCAAGTTTTAAAACTTCCGAAAATCCTATTGATTTTCATAAACCCACCGCCTTTCCTATTTTAATTATACATTATCAGGTCTATATTAACAATATTTGGTTAATCTTATAAATAGTTAACTTAAATGTCATGTCATACATTGTAATTTTAAAAAATTCTACGTTACTTATGGCACAGTTCCCCGTGACGAGTATAACGTATACTTTTTAGTTGTTATTAAAAATATATATAGGATTATGCTCATTTGATGTAATCCATTTTTTCTCTCCAAATCTTCTTATTTAACTTCCAACTACTAAAAGTATAATAAGCTATAAAATAAAAACTACTTATTTTTATTAATTTTTTATTGATTATTGGTTAAGATAACATCAGTGTTAAGTTTTTGGGATAGAGGAGGCGAATTATATGGATTTTTGGCTAGGCCAGGAAGCCCTTACCACTATTGAGTGGGCTTTGCGTGCTGTTATTGCTTTTTTCTTTTTAGTTGTTATTGCAAAAGTCCTAGGACAGCGTAGCATCTCCCAATTAAGACTCCTTGATTTTGTCATTGCTTTAGTAATTGGAAATATTATTGCCCATCCATTGTCTGACGAAAATCTTGGGTTAAAAGGGTCCGTCATTTCAACAATTGTATTAGTTGTTCTATATCTTGGTGGAGTATTTTGTGTTCTAAAATTTCCATTTATAAAAATACTTATTAATCATAAACCGATCACAATTGTCAAGGACGGAGAAATTATTTATGAAGGATTAAAAAAAGCAAGAATATCTCTTGATGTGTTATTAGAAGAATTACGTGAAGAAAAAGTAGAAGATATAAAAAAGGTAGCATTAGCAATTTGGGAAGCTGATGGAAAATTTTCTGTTTTTTTAGATCCAAAATATGAACCCATTACTCCTTCATTCTACCAAATGGAAACAGAAGCTTTTGATTTGCCTAAAACAATTATTAAGGACGGTAAAATTAATTACGAGGAGCTAAAGCAAACTAATAAAGATGAAGACTGGGTTGTTTCCAGTTTAGAAAAGTTATATCAAACTGATATAAAAAACGTTCTACTTGCCACCGTAGATAATAAAGATAACCTAAAAATTTTTTTATATAAGTAATCCAAAGAGGCTTAAACATATCCATTAATATTACGGATTTGTTTAAGCCTCTTTTTTCCGAAAAACCTTCGTTACTTATGGTACGTTTCACCATGACGGATATAACGTAGACTTTTTTAAGTTAACACTTAAAAGTTGGATATACCTATAGGTTTACCCTTATTAGGGTAAAACATATTGCTTTTTTTATTGTATATTCACTATTGGAAGGAAAGTACACATTAACTATTGATATATTTAACTTTTACCACAAGTTCTATTTTACGTACATCTCCATAATATCGTCAGGTAAATAAACCACATCCTTACACAGCATATCTCCATTTAAAGCTGATGAAATAACATCTCCGTCAAGTTCTCTGTCAAAAACAGCTTCCAAAAAGTTTTTCACGTGACCAAAACTACAATATCATAAGGTAGAAGATACATGTTTGCTGGAAAAGCCATAAATCTAATTATTACTTTAAGGCAAGAAAACCAGAATTCACATACTTATTACAATATATTGGAATTAGTGCTATACTTTAAAATATGAATTGTATATTATAGTTAAATATAAATATTGTTTATATAATGAGGGGGAAATTATATGAGAACAATTGTAGCCATTGGTGGTGGTGATTTACGCTTGGAGGAAACTATGATAATTGATAAATATATTGTTGAGTTATCTGGAACTCCAAATCCTAAACTCTTATTTATTCCAACAGCAAGTGGTGATTCACAAGGATATATTGATGTGATAAAAAAGGTATATGGTGAACAACTTGGTTGTGACATTGATACATTACTTCTTATAGATAATGATATTAGTGAATATGAAATACAGGAAAAATTTCTATGGTCTAATATCATTTATGTAGGAGGTGGCGATACTGTTAAAATGATGGATATCTGGAGAGATAAGAAAATTGATAAATATTTAAAGAAAGCATATGAAAATAACATAATTCTCTCGGGGGTAAGTGCAGGTTCTATATGTTGGTTTACAAAAGGACATAGTGATAGTAATTTACATACTAACCCTGAGGGATGGTGGGATTATACTCAAGCAATAGGAATTGATTTAATACCAACAATTCATTGTCCTCATTATAATGAAAAAGGACATGAGGTGTTTGATGAAATAATGAAAACAGAAGAGCTTCCTGGTATTGCCATCGAAAATAATTGTGCAATTGTTATACAGGATGATACGTATAGAATTATCAAATCTGATAACAGTAGAAAGGCCTACTTATTAAAAAGTCACAATGGAGTTGTAGATAAATATGAATTAAACAATTTTAATTTCTCACCAATATCTGAAATTTTATAAACTTATGTATAATTATAATTTTAGAGAATTTAAATTTAAGGAAGCTATCGAAGAGCTTCCTTAAATAAATATTACAATATCAACACTATACTAAAACGTAGCCATAGGTATAATCATCATCAATGCTATATACCTAAAACCTACATTATCCTAACTATTTTTCCCAATACCTTGGTTTAATTAATGAATCTGGCAATTTCGTATTGCTATCACCTTTTGCAGTATTTATTTGAGACTGAGTAAGAAATACACTGTTTTTAAGATTTGTTCCCCTTATATCAGTATCTCTCATATCTGCGCCTATTAAGTTTGCTCCTCTTAAATCATTTCCACTTAAATCTGCTGCTATAAGTAATGCTCCTCTTAAGTCGTATCCTATAAGATTAGTTTTCTTAAGTTTTTTACCAATAAAATTCTTACCTCTGCTTAACTCTTTTTGATTTCCTGTATTAAATTTTTCCTTAACTAATTCACTAGCCTGTCTTAACAACACATTTACTTTCTCTCTATGGGATACTATGTCTAACTCTATTAAATCCTTAGGACTTAAATTAGTTATTTCTTCCGTTTCTCTAATAAGTAAATCAACTTCTTCTTTAATGCTATAAGCAGACTCTAACATAGAGGCTTCTGTAAGATACCATAACATTTCATGTAATTGCCTCATAACTAAAAATACATCAAACATTTCTTTTGCTAATTGGGGTGAATTTCTCCAATTTTCACATTTATATGTTATTTGAGCTACCTTTTGACCAGCTCCAAAACAATCATATGCAGTGCACCCTTTAAGCCCTTGTTTTCTAAGATTATTGTGAACTAAGCAAGTAAAATCTGATTTTAAATTTATACATGGTTTTCCTGCCACCTTATCTGTTGGAAACCCTTCAGATGCTGAAAAATATAGTGCAACACAACAAAATCCAAAACATTTCTCACAATTAATTCTAAAGTTTTTAAATCTTTCTTTATTATATGCATAACTATTTGTAGTCATTATATCTGTTCTCCTACCCTTATATAATATCTTCATTAAATTATACACGCATAAATATAATTATTCAATTAAAGAGCGTAGACCTATTCTTTTAAAAATCTATTTTCTTTAACCTCATTTATTTATAGTACAGTTCACCGTAACTACTGCAAATTCCTAAAATATTTTAGATATCTATCACTTTTATTTTCATTACAAATACTTATTACCTTCTCTTTATTAAGTGGAAGTATAAATACTTTTTAGTTGACAATATTATAATAAACAACTTTTTTAACTTGAAAGTTGATAGTTTGAAAGGAGAATACCATGGAAAATCAAAATATCAAAGGAAGTAACCAGATAAAAAATGCAAAAGAGAAACAACTAGATGAATTTAAAATGGATAACCAAGGAAAAAATCTTACCACAAATCAAGGTGTTACAATGTCACAAGACGAGTTTTCATTAAAGGCAGGGTATAGAGGCCCAACTTTAATGGAAGATTTCCATTTCAGAGAAAAAATGACTCATTTTGACCATGAGAGGATTCCAGAAAGAGTTGTGCATGCACGAGGCACAGGAGCACACGGAGAATTTCAACTATATGAATCAATGAAAGAATATACTAAAGCAGGATTTCTACAAGATCCTTCTGTGAAAACCTCTGTATTTGTTAGATTTTCTACTGTAGCAGGATTTAGAGGATCTGCAGATACAGTTAGAGATATAAGAGGTTTTGCAATAAAGTTTTATACTCAAGAAGGTAATTATGATATAGTTGCAAATAACATTCCTGTTTTCTTTGTTCAAGATGCAATTAAATTTCCCGATTTTGTTCATGCAGTAAAACCTGAGCCAGATACGGAGGTTCCTCAAGCTTCTAGTGCCCATGATACCTTTTGGGACTTTATCGCAAATAATCAGGAATCCGCTCATACCGTTATGTGGGTTATGTCTGATAGAGCAATTCCGAAAAGTTACCGTATGATGGAAGGCTTCGGGGTACATACCTTTAGATTTATTAATGAAAGTGGTAAATCTACTTTCTTTAAAGTCCATTTTAAACCTGTGCTTGGAGTTCATTCTTTAGTTTGGGATGAAACTCAAAAAATAGCTGGTAAGGATGCAGATTTTAATAGAAAAGACTTGCAAGAAGCCATCAATACAGGCAATTATCCGGAATTTGAAGTAGGGGTACAATTATTGCCACAAGATAAAGAATTTAGCTTAGATTTTGACATATTGGATCCTACAAAACTTTGGCCTGAAGAGGATGTTCCTGTAAAGATTATAGGAAAAATCACCTTAAATAAAAATGTAGATAATTTCTTTGCAGAAGTTGAACAAGTGGCCTTTCATCCAGGTCATTTAGTTCCAGGAATTGATTTTACAAATGATCCACTATTGCAAGGTAGATTATTCTCATATACAGATACTCAACTTATAAGGCTAGGTGGACCTAACTTCCATGAAATTCCTATAAATAGGTCTGTAGCGCCTGTTCATAATAATCAAAGAGATGGACATTCAAGGCAGACAATAAATACTACTAATGTGAGCTACCATAATAATTCATTATCTAACAACACACCAAAAACTGTAAGTGAAAATGAAGGTGGCTTTGCTAATTACCAAGAAAAAGTAGAAGGAAATATAGTCCGCTCACGAAGTAAAAGTTTTGAAGATCATTTTTCTCAAGCAGCAATGTTTTACAATAGCATGAGTAGTGTGGAGAAAAAGCATATTATTGATGCATTTAAATTTGAACTTTCTAAGGTAAACAATAAAGACATTAGGCAACAAATAATTGATATGTTTGGCAATGTAAATATTGACATGATGACGCAAGTGGCACAATATCTCGGAGCTAACAGTCCAAAGGGTGAAGCCTCAAAATATAACAAAATATCACCAGCACTTAGCCAAGAAAATACTATTAAAAAATCAGATACATTGAAAGTTGGGGTAATATTATCTGAAGGATATAATGTTGATGAATTTAACACTATGATGAAAGCTTTAAACTCTTCAAAAACTATGCCAGAAATAATAGGTTCTAACTTAAGCCCAATAAAAGGTTCTGATGGCACAAATCAGCTACCTAAACATTCCTTGCTATCTGCAGATCCTGTATTGTTTGATGCTATCTGCATTCTTGGCTCAGACAATGTTGACCCTGACTTCAAAATGCGTGGAAAGATATTTATCGAAGAAGCCTATAGGCATTTTAAGTCAATTTTAGTTTCACAGTCAATGACTATGCTGTTAAAACCAGAGATGAAAGATCAACCTGGAGTTACAGTTGGGGATTCTAAAGATAAGTTTACAAATAAATTCATAACTGATATTTCAGCACACAGACATTGGGATAGAAATATTACTATATGATGAATATTTTATTAAAAGTCTAACGCACTAAAAGAATTACAAGATTTAGATTCCATTGTATTAGAGAATTTTTTGTGTCCATATGCACTTTCTTATAAAAATAACAAAAAAGATGGTAGAACTTAATAATACAAAGTTTTACTATCTTTTTTATAATCAATATGTGGAGGAACTTTAACAATTAAATACTCATAATGATGCTAAATGGACTAAATTAGACCATCTAGATAATCTTAATCGGGTGCCTTCTGATATATTAGTTGTTAATAAAATTAAAGAACTATAAATTTAAACACCCTATATATACATAAACCTAAATAGGTAAAAGGATGCAGTTTAGAATTACTGCATCCTTTTACTTATTTAACGGCAATTATTAAAGATCGTTGTATATCTCCATATTATCTATACATTCTTGAACAAGTCTATCTATGTCGAGTATACTTTCAGAATTTCTTATTAAGTCCACTTTAGGTTTTATTTTGGGATGCTTTGGTACAAATATTGTACAGCAGTCTTCATAAGGAAGTATAGAAGTCTCATAGGTTCCGATGTCTCTAGATATATCCATGATATCTATTTTATCCATGGCGATGAGAGGTCTAAACACTGGCCTATCTGCCACGTCATTGCTGACCATGAGTCCCTCCATAGTTTGACTTGCTACCTGTCCTATACTTTCCCCAGTGGTTACGGAGTTTATATTATATTTTTCCGCCACAGCACAGGCAACTCTCATCATAAATTTTCTCATTATTATAGTAAGCTCATTTTCAGGGCATTTTTCTATTATATCCATTTGAATATCAGTGAAAGGTGCCACGTAAAGATTGATTTTCCCAGTGTAGCCCTTTAGTAATCTTGCCAAGTCCTTTACCTTTTCTTTAGCTCTTTCACTAGTGTAAGGATGGCTGTGGAAATAAATAGCGTTTAATTCTACCCCACGTCTTGCCATCATATATCCGGCAACAGGAGAATCTATACCGCCAGAAAGCATAAGCATAGTACTACCATTCGTACCGTAAGGCATTCCTCCAACAGCTTTTACCCTTTTAGAATATACATAAGCCCTTTTTCTTACTTCCACATTTATTATTCTTTGTGGTTTATGAACGTCTACCGTTAATCCCTCTACAGCGTTTAAGACTACAGCACCAATTTCACGACTCATCTCCATAGAATTTAAAGGGAAGGCTTTGTTTGCTCGATTACTTTCAACCTTGAAGGTAGTTTCTCCAAAATCCTCAGCTTCCACAACCGCTTGAGCACTGATAGCTTCCATGGTAGGTTCTACTTCCGTAACTAAACAAACTTCAGAAACGCCGAAAACCCTTTTTACTTTTGACATTACCTCCTCCAAATCTTCACTATAGAGGAACCACCTTCCTTGATCGCTTATAAATTCATAGCTGCAGCCCTTAAGTACCGAATCTATATTTTTCATGAGCTTTTTTTCAAAGATTCTTCTATTTAATCCCTTTAAAAAAATTTCCGATGCATATTTAATAAGTAATAGTTTTCTCATATTATTTTCTCCTTAAAAATTTCAAACTTTTTTCTAGAACTTCTATAGTGTAATCTACTTCTTCTTTTGTATTAAACTCATTAAAGCTAAACCTTATGGTTCCCTTTGTTTCCTGGGTATTGAGGCCTATAGCTTTAAGCACATGGCTATCTCCTTGTTTCTTTGCGGAACAGGCAGAACCGGTGGATACATATATTCCCTTTTCCTCTAAAAGATGCAGTAGTACTTCACCTCTTACACCTATAAAGGAGACACTTAAAATATAGGGACTGAAATAATCCTCACTAGGACTGTTTATCACTATATCTTTTATATCTCTAAGTCTTCCTATAAAATATTCTTTAAGCTCGCTTACCTTTGAATAATTGAGTTGAACATTGTTATATATTTTTTCTGAAGCCTTTATAAGACCCACGATACCAGGTAAATTTTCTGTGCCGGATCTAAGGTTTTTCTCTTGTCCACCGCCACTTATTAGAGTCTTAGGGTTAAATCCCTTTTTTATGTAAGAAAAACCAATTCCTCTAGGGCCATGAATTTTATGCCCACTGACGGATAACAAATCTATTTTAGCTTTTTTTACATCTATTTTAAACTTTCCATAGCTTTGGACCGCATCTACATGGAACTTAACTCTAGGACTTTTTTCCTTTATTAATGTTCCTATAGCTTCTATATCCTGTACAACTCCCAGCTCATTATTAACATGCATTATGCTCACCAATCGAGTGTCACTATTTATGCTGTTTTTTAGATCTTCTAGAGATATACGTCCCTTGTTATCAACCTTTAAATAAGTAACCTTCGTCCCTGCTGACTCCAATTCCCTAAAGGTATTCAGTACGCTAGGATGTTCAATTTCACTAGTTATTATGTGCGCACCTACCTCAGTAAAACCTTTTACTAAAAAATTATTGCTTTCACTTCCACCAGAAGTAAATATTATTTCATCTCTGGTACAATTAATAGTCTTAGCTACTTTGTCTCTTGATTCATTAAGAGCTATTTCTGCCTTAAGGCCTAAACCATGAGCGGAGGAAGGATTTCCAAAATTATTTTTCATTGTATGTGCCACAGCATCTATTACCTCATCATAAGGCTCAGTGGTGGCACTGTTATCAAAATACACTTGCATAAAACCACTCCTAATCTATTATTCTACTTATTATATCAAATAATTCCTCCACAGCAACAAACTTTTGAAAAAAGTGTAGTAGAGCATTGATTCTAGTACATTAAACAGTTAGAGAAAAGACCTCTATAATTTATAAAAGTAAAAAACTGTAATAAGGTTACATCTTATTACAGTCTGAAAATAATGTGGATTTTCTTTATTGCAAATTCATAATAGAATAATATTATTTATTAATCACTGAACTGAATTCCCTCCTATAATTCATATGGCCTACCATTACTACTAAGAACACTAGTAATTCTCCACATAAATTACTAAACCATATCCATTGTTCTTAACTAGACTTGGTTTTAAAAGTCCTAATTTATCATAATGCCTTAAGGTTTGAACAGACAAGTTAGATAGTTTAGATATCTCTCCTATTGAAAAATATTTCTCCATAATAACCCCCTCTGTAATGACAGCCATATGAGTTATAACTTACATACATGCCATTGTTATATTATAATTTCGAAATCCAAATTTCAACATCTGCAATATTCTTAAATGTTCTGAAATGATTTCCTTTGTTAGCTTCCATAATCATTTCTTTAAATCGCTCATTAAGATTTTCTTCATCTTCAATAATAACAGCAACTTTTACATTGTAGTTTATAAATTTTTGCAATGCCATGCCTGCTAATCCTGTTTTAAGATTGAAGAACTCTTCAGATAATACATTAGAATGCAGTATTATTGTATAAACGTCATTTTCCATACATTTAGATATGCAATCCAGCACATCTTGCTCTGAAGAAAGTTTCCTCAAATCAGAAGCAAATTCAATATATTTATTGTTATTTTTATTTACTACTCTGTAATTCAAAGTATTCACTCTCCTTAAAAATTAGTTTGTTCCACAAGCATAGAAATTGAACTTAGCATACCTTCAATAAAGCTTACATTTCCCCATAACAAGACCCTTAGTCTGTTTACTTTTTCATCATATTTTATATTAATTGTTGATTTTCCCATTTTAGAATCTTTACAATTCATTAGTGCTATAAGAGTATTTGATATTCTAAAATATTCTTCTTTATCTACATCATTAATATCCACAACAGTAGATACATTTACCTTTTGATTTATAGTATCTTTCACTTCTCCATTAGTAACAAAATCAATATTTGATTCTTCACTAATCTTTTTATTATTAATACTAACATTATTTTTTTCCATAAAAACACTTAAATCATGACCTGAAATTCTCCATTGCTTTCCAACTTTATTTGCTCCAAGCTTACCTTCTGTTATAAATTTTCTTATAGTTTTGTGATGCATACCTAATATTTCTGCGATTTTATCTATTGTATAAAATTGATCCTCCATAAAAAATCTACCCTTTCAAAATTAATTTATGATTAAATTATAATAGTTTCCTTTACCACCGCAAAGCATTTTATTGCATTTTGTTTAACTTTATTGTATTTTGTTTCTATATATTTAACCTTTCATTTTATTTATATACTGTAAAATACTTATTTACTTATGAAATCTCTCTCTTGATAACCCTATCAACTATTTGAGCACGAAACAAAAACCCTCGGTATTACTCCCGAGGATTTTATTCATGTATTCCATCAACTATTATTTTGAAATTGGCAACTGTTTTTTTCTATATTCATATGGTGAAATACCATAAAAAGCTACAAATGCACATGAAAAAGATTCCTGAGATTAATTTTAGTGAATGGATTATCAGTATTTCTCTCAATTATATTTAATAAAAGTCATGTGTTTTAGTAGATTTAAGAATGATAGCCATCAGTTTAGTAAACTGATGGCTATCATAATAATGAAATATTTATTATTTGTATAAAATATGAGCAGTCATTAAATAGTTGAATTTATATCCAACCCATTCACTAACATT
>Ga0213825_1001012_pt1 | contig 20133 bp, 19 predicted proteins | sample MC6MC0900MG_FD_179896 | JGI IMG/M metagenome (GOLD analysis project Ga0213825, IMG submission 179896) | Enriched soil aggregate microbial communities from Iowa State University, Ames, United States - MC6-MC0900-MG | ecosystem: Environmental > Terrestrial > Soil > Unclassified | place: USA: Iowa... | reverse complement strand
AAAAAAGGAATAAAAAAAACGTCCTTTTGGATTAACCAAAAGGACGATTCAACTCGTGTTACCACCTTTAATTTATAAGCAATTCACATTACTTACCTCAAGAAGTACGGTCATTTGACGATACTCTCGCACATGATTACGGGTGCTTACCGGTGTAGCCTACTCAGGATGATCTTTTCGGTACACAGCTCCAAGATGAATTCTCAATCGTTTTACATGCACCTCTCATCAACCGGTAACTTTCTGTTCGTAAAAATAATTGATACTATTTCTTTTCATAGCCTTTGTTCTATACAAATATTTTTGAATTGTTTTTCATTTTACAGAAAAAAATTATTTTGTCAATAAAAATTTCTTCATAACCCGTTTAAATTACATATGACATTTTACAATATAAATACAACTCACTACTTAAATATAAAAGCTAAAGGAAATATTTCAACAAATGTTAGTAAAGTTCTTTTAAGAATGTTATTCCACAATCTGGCCCGATTGTGGAATAAGAAAAGATCCTGCATATCAACACAGGATCTTTAATCAATCTTTATTATAAATGATCAATCTTTTTTATAAAACTACAACATTTATAAAGACGTATGTTTTGTATATAAGTCGGAACATCAACCACACGTTATGGTAATGAGCCTAAAATATAATAAATAAGAATAATTATGGATGCTACATGAAGGTGGGAATAAATAGTGAAAAAAATCATCATTTTATTCATGTTGACCTTAACTATTTTAGGAGCATGTAATAATTCCACATTAAGTATTAGTGAAATTGCTGTTGTTCCAGATGAAGTGCAAAAGAAAATAATTTCCGATGATAAGCTCCAATTAATCAATGATGGAAAAGATACTTTTTACATTGTTTTTTATTCGAAAGGGATTGCACATGCTGATTTGGAGATACAGGGTGATATATTAAAAATAAAATTCGAAGAAATGAATCCATCCAATGATGTTGCTGAACAATAAGTTTATAAAATTACAAAAGACCCTGAGCAGGAAATTATCGAGGTGTATATAAACGGCAAGTCCACACATTTTGATCATGTAATAACAGGTTTATAGGAAGAATAAACCTAACGAAAAAAACCGAAACCCCCTTAAAGGAGATTTCGGTCTTTTTGCTAAAGATTAATAAAATACTTTATCAACATTGTATTTAGCACGGAATGAATTAATCGCGTATGTTTCGTAAATTTCACGTTCCATTGGATCTTCCACTTCATACACTTCAATTTTGAAAATTTCATTACGATGATTTTTCATCGGTGACACATTGTCCTCAAAATGCTTTTTAATACGTTGACGAATTTTACGTGCTTTACCTACAAATAATAGCTCGTTCTCTTCGTTGTAGAATAAGAAAATGCCACCGTTTTCACGTGTGATTTTATGGAAATCAATAAAACCATGGTACGGTGTGATTGGTACATCACCTGGCTTTAAATCTTGTTCGCGTTGGCGAATCACTAAATCTGGTTTTGGAAATTCAATTTTAATCAAACTTTTCACGTTCCTCTCTATTACTAAAGATATATGGTAACATAATTACGGCTTGTTTACCATAATATTTCATAGCGTCAACATGATTTGCATCAGGATTAGTGTTCATCAATTTAGAGAAGAACATGCATGTTAATTACAAAATATTCTATGTATTATTGATATTCTTAATTGTTCATGTTACAATTCTTTTTAATTAAATAATCTTATCAAGAGAAGCTGAGGGATTTGGCCCGATGACGCTTCAGCAACCTCTAACAAATGTTAGAAAGGTGCTAATTCCACCAAAGGATTTGTCCTTTGAGAGATAAGAGTGAACGTGGTTAAAATCCCTCTCATTCTATCTCAAATGGAATGAGGGGGATTTTTTTAATTTAGATCGACTTATAAAATTCTTTATATGTAGAGAAATACAAGAGAGGGGAATGCAAGATGCCAATTAATATTCCAAAAAATTTACCAGCTGGAGAACATTTACGTGAGGAAAAAATCTTCGTCATGGAAGAGGATAGAGCGAAAACCCAACAAATTCGTCCGTTAAATATATTAATTTTGAATTTAATGCCTGAAAAAGAAAAAACAGAGCTGCAATTACTACGTTTATTAGGTAACACACCATTACAAGTTAATATTACATTTTTAAACACAGCCACACATGAATCGAAAAATGTCAGTAAATCGCATTTACAGCTATTTTACACAACTTTTCATCAAATTCGCCATCGTCGCTATGATGGCATGATTATTACGGGTGCGCCAGTTGAAAAAATGGCTTTTGAGGACGTGAACTATTGGCAGGAAATTGCAGAAATTATGGATTGGTCCAAGGAAAACGTGACATCGGTCCTTCATATATGTTGGGGCGCACAAGCAGCATTATACCATCATTACGGTATTGGCAAAATTGAGCTCCCTGCTAAATGCTCAGGTGTTTATTCTCATGTCATTACGGATTTAACCGTGGATTTAGTTCGAGGCTTTAGCGATTTATTTACGGCCCCACATTCACGATATACTTCTGTTTCTATTGACGAAGTACGCAACCATCCTGATTTACGATTACTATCTTACTCAGAAGATGCCGGTGTCTTTATTGTGCAATCGAAGGATAATAAAAACATTATGATTACAGGACATCTTGAATATGATGCGACTACATTAGCAGATGAATATAGTCGTGATGTCGCAAAAGGTTTGGATATTGAGGTTCCAGTGAATTACTTCCCAAGTGATGATCCATTAAATGAACCGATTAATACGTGGCGTGCCCATACTCATTTATTATTTTCAAACTGGTTGAACTATTATGTTTACCAAGAAACACCATATGAATGGGATTTCGTTGATGAACTTGAATATCATATCTAGTTCATGGGTTCTGTAAACACTTAAACAAAATGATGACCTTGATCATATCAGGGGCATCATTTTTTAAATCCAAATATGTTGTTAGTTTTCTGACGGGTTTTCATTGGTAGATTCATTTTGACCTTTTGTAGTATTTTCGCAATTGCTATTAGTTTCATTCTGTACAGCATTTTGACTGTTGCTATTACTAGCATTAGTAGTGGCATTTTGGTTGTTATTATTACTAGCATTAGTAGTGGCATTTTGGTTGTTATTATTACTTGCATTAGTAGTGGCATTTTGATTGTTATTATTACTAGCATTAGTAGTGGCATTTTGGTTGTTATTATTACTAGCATTAGTAGTGGCATTTTGGTTGTTATTATTACTTGCATTAGTAGTGGCATTTTGATTGTTATTATTACTAGCATTAGCAGTAGAATTTTGGCTGTTGCTATTACTAGCATTATTAGAAGCATTTTGGCTGTTACTATTGCTAGCATTATTAGAAGCATCTTGACTTTTGTTATTACTAGCATTATTAGAAGCATTTTGGCTGTTGCTATCGCTAGCATTATTAGAAGCATTTTGGCTGTTGCTATTACTTGCGTTATTAGAAGCATTACCGCAATTGCAATTACTTCCATTCTGTACAGCATTTTGACTTTTGTTATTACTAGCATTATTAGAAGCATTTTGGCTGTTGTTATCGCTAGCATTATTAGAAGCATTTTGGCTGTTGCTATTACTTGCGTTATTAGAAGCATTTCCGTTATTACTACCACTTGCATTCTGTGGACAACAATTACAGTTTGTAACATTTTCATTCCCTTGACTACCATTAATATTGCGAATTTTCGCGGCGATTAGTAGAACGATCGGTAACAAAATTGCAACAGTACCAGAAAACAAAGGAAAGATTTCTTTATTATAAGTATTGGAATGAACGATATCTGGATGAATGATTTGCGAAAGGCCAATAACAGTCATTCCGATTGGCAAAATGAGCGGACGATGATCTTTGATTTCACATATTTGCGCTATGCCGATAACGGAGGCATAAAAATACATAAACGTTTTAATAAAAATAGATAAGATCCACATGGCTGCCATAACCACTTCAACACGCTGCAAAAAATTCCCGATTGAAACTCTTTGCGCTAATGCATAGCTAGGAAATGTCCGATTAGAGGTAAGTGCTGGACCTAGGACAAGGATACATAGTGTGACGATGGTTATTAAAACAATGCCTCCAATAGCTGTGCCAATATAAAATCCTTTTTGTGCTGATTTATGAACATTGACAGCGGAAGGGAAAAGTATTAATAGCACGGCAAGGGGGAATGAACAAATACTCATAAATCGAATAACACTTATAAATAATGATTTTTTTGAAGTTTCCAATATGGGCTGTACATTTTCAAAATTGATTAATGGTGATATACAAACTACAAAAATGATAAAAACCAAGATAAACACCGGAAAAAGTATTTCTGCTGAACGCGCAAAGACTTCGATTCCTTGGAATGCAGCATAAATGATGATAATGCCAAACAGCAATGAAAAAGCCATAGAAGGCGTCTCTGGCATCACTTCTGTAGACATGAAACTTCCAATAAAAAATAATAATTCGCCTGTAGCCAAAAAGGTAAGAAGGATAAAGCCAATTGCAGTCAGTTTTCCAAAAAAACGACCTAGTATTTTTTCGTTCGCCTCTGTAAATGTAAGTGTGGGAGTCTGATTTCCTAAAGTAACGAGTAGCTTCACTAAGAGTAAACTTAAACCGACACCGATGATTGTTGCGATCCATGCATCTTGCTTTGCTGCACTTGTTACACTTGAAGGGATAATTAATATGGCTGTACCAACTGTAAAAAGAAGGGTAATGATTGTAAATTGTCTTGAACTAATGATTTCTTTTTCCAACATGAACTACCCCTTCTTTTTAAAGTTACTTCATTTGTTTTGACAGTGAAACGATGAACTCTCTAATTGGAGTAAAGATAAAGGTAATCAAGTCTACCGGGCTTGGAATTTTGAGATTTAAAGCAATGCCAATATTTAATGCAGTACCGATGAATAAAAAAATCGAAAAAATAACAATCGTTTTCGTTTCGTTATTTTTTTGAAGTTTAGGAATAAAAGCAAAGGCAATAACAATTGAAGTAATGAAAATGAAAATTGTTATTATCATAGCTTATTCCTTCTTTTTTTTGTTCAATAATGAATTTTGCATTGTTCCTAGTCCTTTTGTTTTGACATGTACTTCAACGTTAACTGGTAGCTCTTGGAATATGGTTGGCCAGTCATCTTTAATTTTTTTCCACTTTTTAGGATCTGTGCGATGTAATTCCTCACCAAATCCAAAAATATCAGCTCGATAAGTTTGCTGAACTGTACTGATTGTTTTTTCGATTTGTTGTTGGATCACTTCTTCCGTTTTTTTATTTACGTAATCAATCGATTTATGCGAAGTTAGGTTAATAGTACATTCAACTTCTCCGACATTTTGCTCAACATCAATACGAACATCAATTTTTGGCGTACCATTTTCAAACTTACCCTTTATTTTTGTCTTGGATTTCGTAATTTCTGTTGCTAATGTACCTCCCTTAGGACAAGCAATAATTTCAATCGTACTTTGTATTTTGTCACTTAAAAAACTTACGCTTTTACTTTCTTCTTCTGTTAAAAGCCCAATGTATTTATCTTCTTTGAATACTGCTAATCCGGCATACTTTAATACCACTGGCGTTTTTACTTTATCAACATTGGTTGCACCCATTCCTAAGGTCGCATCTCCTTTTATTTCAATGGCAGAAAGGATTGGACTTGTTTCAGGACTACTTAAAGTACTTACTAATTCATCAATATTAATGGAAATCGTTGAACCCCAAGCTTTTTCAGATGTATTAAGTGAATTGATCATTTTATTAGCAGGCACTTTTTCAATGGGTGTTAATATATTTAAGACTTCTTTTGCAGTTGCCTCGTGAGCGATAATGACATTGAAATCATTTCTGAATTCATGATCTCTAGAGATTAAATCTAATGCCTCACTAATTCCTTCTTTCGCTAATTCTTCCCCAATAATAACTACTTGTGTATGGGCAAAATAAATCTTCCTAGTCGATAATGTTGTCATTTTTCGAATAGCTTCGAAGATCGTTTTGCCCTTTGCGTAATTGGTAGTAACAGGTGATCGCCCACTAGTAGGGGCTTTTGATGAAATTTCACCAGGAACCACAATTTGAACAGTGACTTCAAATTCATCGTCTACTTTATCTATTCCTAGTGCAGAGACAATTGCTAATTCATTGAGTTCACGTTTACTCCAGCAACCACTTAAAAATATAGTAACAATCAACAGTAAGCATATAGTTTTAATTTTTGACATGATTCATTCCTCGCTTGCACATTCGTTAATTCCTTTTTTTAACACTAAAATATTTATGCCCTCTAACATTGTTTTTTTGACTAATTAAACGTGGTCGAGTCAATAGAGCTCTGCGAGGAAACAATACTAAGGCATCTTTTTGATCCTTTAAGATTAATGGCCCAAATGGACTTAAATAAGGAACACCAAAAGTTCGGATGCTACATAAGTGAATAATGATCATCATTAGCCCAAACATCACGCCGAATAAGCCTAACATTGCTGCTAATATCATTAATGGGAATCGTAGAAAACGGATTGTATTAGATAAGCCATAAGCGGGAAATAAGAAACTACAAATAGCAGTTAATGCTACAATAATGACCATTACAGCTGAAACAATCCCTGCTTCTACAGCGGCTTGACCAATGACTAAAGTTCCTACAATGGATACTGCTGGTCCAATAGTTCTTGGCATTCGAAGACCCGCTTCACGTAATATCTCAAAGGCTAGCTCCATAATGAGTGCTTCGACAACTGCAGGGAAGGGGACTCCTTCTCGTTGAGATGCGATACTGATGAGCATCGCCGTTGGTAGCATTTCTTGATGAAAAGTTGTGATGGCCACATAGAGTGAAGGCGCCATTAACGCAAGGCTAACACCAAAAAATCTTAATATGCGTACAAAAGAACTAATGAACCAATGCTGATAGTAATCTTCAGCAGATTGTAAAAAGGATGTAAAAAGAGCAGGTACGATTAATACAAAGGGTGTACCGTCCACTAAAATAGCAATTTTACCTTCTAATAGTTCTCCCGCAATGACATCAGGTCGTTCAGAATTAAAGACAGTTGGAAATATAGTGAATTTAGAATCTTGAATAAAATCTTCGATATAGCCACTTTCCAAAATTCCATCAATATTAATGCGATCTAATCGAGAAAGAACTTCGGCCACGATTTTGTCATTAGCAATACCGTTTACATACATAACCGCAACATCCGTTTTCGTGACCTCTCCGATCACACGAGACTTTATCCAAAGATTTGGACTTTTAATTTTCCGACGGATTAGGGCGGTGTTGGTACGTAATGTTTCTGTAAAGGACTCCCGTGGACCTCTAATAACGGATTCTGTTGATGGCTCAGTAATAGCTCTATCTTTTGCACTTTTTGTACTAGTGACGATGCCAGTTGTAACACCATCTAAAAGGATGACCGTATCTCCATTCAAAATAGAATTGTACAGTGCTGTGAAATTCAAAATATCATTGACATCGCCGACTGTTAAACAAGTTTCTTTTACATATTGTTTTATGGTCTCTACATCTGTGTCTTGAGCTTCTTCAAATTCTTGCATCATCTTATCAATCACAGAATCAGAAATAGTTGTTTTATCGGATAAACCATCAATATAGATCATCATCATTGCATGTTCTTCAGATTTACCAATCGTAATTTCACTTGATATTGTATTTTTTTCAGCTTTACCAATCGTAATTTCTCGTATGATAATGTCATTACTATTCCCAAGTGTATTTTTAATCACCTTCATATTTTGAGAAAGTGAGCTATACAATAGGTCATTGTTTGAATTGGATTGGGAGGTATTCGAAGCTTTAGAAATGGACATTTTCTTTCCTCCTCAAGTTTGCGTTCACTACCTCTAGAATGTACAACTTTCAGAAGAGATAAACCAAGGGTGGAATTGAATTCAAATAAATCATTGGAAAAAAGAAAAGCAGTATTTCCCTCGGTAAACGAAGGAAACACTGCTTTATTTGCGATAATCATACTTTAATTCATCTATTGTAGCATCCACATCTACATGTAAATTGTGATCATTGAAAAACCATAAATCTTTTTCATCGATGTAGTAGGTAACATCGTCAACAACTGTCTTTACACCAATTTCGATTGGTTCTTCACGAGTCATTCCAAGTGAAAAGCCTTCGTGAAAGGGACTGGAACCACCATATCTTGCATAAAAACGAATAGTATCTCCGGATTCTACTTCCATCTCTCGTTTAAACCATTGTAGGGCTTCATCTGTTAGTGCAATATTCAATAGAATGCTCCTCTCTTCGTTACAGCCATTTCACCTTAGGCTCTGTCCCATTTTTAATGCGGACAATATTTGCTCGGTGACGATAAATGATAAAGCTAAATAAACATGCTACTAAAAAACCTAACGCAATATCACCTGTAACAAAATAATATACGATTGAATAAATTAGTGCTACTAAAGCGGCAATCATGGAAGTTAAGCTGACAATTTTCGTTAGTTTTAATGTAACGAAAAAAGTAATAAATAGTAAAACAAATAGAGGCCATGAATAGCCTAAGAGAACTCCTGCTGATGTTGCCACAGCTTTCCCTCCGCGGAAACTCGCAAAGACAGGGAACATATGACCAACAACCGCTATAAGTCCAAGAATTAATGCGTGAATGGATACTTCAGAAAAAACAGGAAGAGATACGAGTAATACTGCAGCTGTTCCTTTTAAAACATCCATAATTGTGACAACTATTCCTGCTTTTTTTCCTAAAATACGGAATGTATTCGTCGCCCCTAAATTCCCACTACCATGTTCACGAATATCTGTTTTATAAAAAATTTTGCCTATCCATAATCCCGAAGGTATAGAGCCGATTAGATAAGCACATAAAATAATAAGTCCATTTAGCATAGCTGGACTCCTTTCATTTATAACTTGGTACTAATAATATGTAACAAGTATTTTACACTTTTTCTCTTTAATCTACAATGCAATGAAGGAGATTTCCTAGTGTATCTTGAATTCAATACAAAAGATAAATATATTTTAAAGATTTCTATCGGTTTATCGAACATAAGTTAGGCTTTTTGACATGAGTATTTCCATCAGCCCGAGCGTCTTTCTTAAAATATAGGTAAAATGGCAATTTTGTCATTCACCCGTTCCTTTGGTAGAATAGAAGTCTATCTTTAATTTCGCGGAATGGAAGAAGTACATTTTTATTAACATGCCTGAATATTTTACAGTGGGTATTGAAAAGCTTCTGCATGAAGATATTAAAACCATTATGCGGTTGACAGTTAGCAATTAGTCATCGGTATTTCTGCAACTAAAACTTAATGCCTTGCGTCAAGGAAATAGGACAGCTGAAGCAATAATGGCAAATGATTCTATAAAAAAGTAAAAGTTGTGAAGGATTTTTAAAATTTTTTTGGACCTGCCACTAGCTATTGACAGGAAATGCTATTATTATTAGGAAGAGAACATGAATAGAACATGCGTTTGTTTTTTTGGAGGGGAAATATTTGGCGAATAAACAGTCACCAAGCGTCTATAATGATGACGCCATTCAAGTATTAGAAGGATTAGAAGCGGTACGAAAGCGACCTGGCATGTATATCGGTTCTACAGATGGCCGTGGACTTCATCACCTTGTATATGAAATCGTAGATAATGCGGTGGATGAAGCACTGGCTGGCTTTGGTTCTCATATCATCGTCACTATTCATAAAGACCAAAGTATTAGCGTTCGAGACTTCGGCCGTGGAATGCCCACGGGGATGCATAAGATGGGTAAACCAACTCCTGAAATTATCTTTACCGTCCTACACGCTGGTGGTAAATTCGGACAAGGCGGCTACAAAACGAGCGGTGGCTTACATGGTGTAGGTTCTTCAGTTGTGAATGCTTTATCTACCTTTTTAGAAGTGACGATTCACCGCGACGGTAAAAAGTATCGACAACGTTTTGAAAACGGTGGACATCCTGTGACGACACTTGAAGAAATCGGACAAACAAAACAGACAGGAACACACGTCCATTTTCTACCGGATGACACGATTTTCTCTGTGACAAAATATAATTATGATACGCTTGCAGAACGTTTACGCGAGTCAGCATTTTTATTAAAAGGCTTAAAAATTGAGTTAATCGATGAACGCGAGGAAGGCAAAGGTGATGTTTTCTTTTATGAGAACGGCATTGAAGCTTTCGTTGCGTATTTGAATGAGGAGAAAGATGTACTTCATCCTGTAAAGTATGTGGAAGGGATTCAAGATGAAATTGAAGTAGAGTTCGCCTTCCAGTACAATGACGGCTATTCAGAAACAATTCTTTCATTCGTTAACAATGTTCGTACGCGAGATGGCGGGACACATGAAACGGGTGCCAAAGCAGCGTTAACGCGTGTTTTTAATGAATATGCACGAAAAATTGGTCTGTTAAAAGATAAAGATAAAAACCTTGAAGGGACAGACATTCGAGAGGGCTTAGCAGCGATTGTTTCTGTTCGCATTCCAGAGCACTTACTACAATTCGAGGGCCAAACGAAGGGTAAGCTTGGGACGAGTGAGGCCCGTTCGGCGGTAGATAGTGTTGTCTCAGAGCAAATTTTATATGTACTTGAAGAAAATGCTGAATTGTCTGCATCTCTTGTGCGAAAAGCTATTCGTGCGCAGCAAGTACGTGAAGCGGCTCGTAAAGCGCGTGAAGATGCACGAAATGGCAAGAAAAGCAAAAAAGGCAGTACGATTCTTTCTGGAAAACTAACACCTGCACAATCTCGAAATGCTGCAAAAAACGAGCTGTATCTAGTCGAAGGTGATTCTGCAGGAGGTTCTGCTAAACAAGGGCGAGATCGTACGTTCCAAGCGATTTTACCATTGCGTGGTAAAGTTATTAATACGGAAAAGGCGAAGCTTCAGGACATTATGAAAAATGAAGAGATTTCAACGATCATTCATGCCATTGGTGCAGGCGTTGGAACAGATTTCTCTGTTGAGGACTCATCTTATGATAAAGTCGTGATTATGACCGATGCGGATACTGATGGAGCGCATATTCAAGTGCTGCTACTAACGTTCTTCTATCGTTATATGCGACCATTAATTGAAGCAGGAAAGGTATTTATCGCATTACCGCCGCTTTATAAAGTGTCAAAAGGTACTGGTAAAAAAGAAGTGATTGAATATGCTTGGACCGAAAGTGATTTACAAACAGCCATTAAAAAAGTTGGAAAGGGTTACATATTACAGCGTTATAAAGGTCTTGGAGAGATGAATGCTGACCAGCTATGGGATACGACGATGAACCCGGAAACGCGGACATTAATTCGCGTAACAATTGAAGATGGTGCACGTGCTGAAAGACGTGTCACAACATTAATGGGCGACAAAGTTGAACCACGCCGAAAATGGATCGAAGCCAATGTCAACTTCGGTATGGAGGATGATTCTAATATTTTAGACAATGAATTCATCCAACAAGAGGAGGGCCAAGCATGAGTAGTACGGAAAAGTTTCAAGATTTACCTTTAGAAGAAGTAATGGGTGACCGCTTTGGTCGCTATAGTAAATATATTATTCAAGACCGCGCGTTGCCTGATGCACGTGACGGTCTTAAGCCTGTACAACGTCGTATTTTATATGCGATGTTTACAGAGGGTAATACGAATGATAAACCATTCCGTAAATCAGCCAAAACAGTCGGTAATGTTATTGGTAACTACCATCCACATGGTGATAGCTCCGTATATGAAGCGATGGTACGTATGAGTCAGGATTGGAAGGCACGTCATATGCTCATTGAAATGCATGGTAATAATGGTTCTGTTGATGGTGACCCACCTGCAGCGATGCGTTATACAGAGGCAAGACTTTCTGCCATTGCAGCCGAGATGCTACGTGATATTGGCAAGAATACCGTTGAATTTGTGCCGAACTTTGATGATCAAGATATGGAGCCAACTGTTTTACCAGCGCGTTTCCCTAATTTACTCGTTAACGGCTCGACAGGTATTTCTGCCGGCTATGCAACAGATATCCCGCCTCACGCGTTAGATGAAGTGCTAGACGGCGTTCTAATGCGCTTAGATAACCCGAATGCCACGGTTGATGAATTAATGACCGTCATCAAAGGACCTGATTTCCCAACAGGTGGTATCATCCAAGGTGTCGATGGCATTAAGAAAGCGTATGAGACAGGACGCGGCAAAATCATTGTGCGTGCTCAAGCAGCTGTTGAACCAATCAAGGGTGGCAAAGAGCAAATCGTTATTACAGAATTGCCGTATGATGTCAATAAAGCAAATCTTGTAAAGAAAATTGATGAACAGCGTGTGGATAAACGACTTGAAGGAATTGCGGAAATTCGTGATGAATCAGATCGTACAGGCTTACGCGTTGTGATTGAGCTGAAAAAAGATGTACCTGGACAAGGTATTTTAAATTACTTATTCAAAACAACTGACTTACAAGTAGCTTATAATTTTAATATGATTGCTATCCATAATCGTCGTCCGACAATGATGACATTGCCATTGTTATTGGACGCGTATATTACCCACCAAAAGGAAGTCGTGACGAACCGCTCCATTTATGATTTGCAAAAAGCTAAAGATCGCTCACATATTGTTGATGGCTTAATTAAGGCGCTGTCCATTTTAGATGAAGTCATTGCAACGATTCGTTCTTCCAACGATAAACGAGATGCGAAAACGAACTTGCAGGTGAAGTTTGATTTTACAGAAGTGCAATCAGAGGCAATTGTGAGCTTACAATTATACCGTTTAACGAATACGGATATTACAGAGCTTCGCCATGAACAGGATGAGTTAAATATACTCATCGCCAAGCTTGAAGGCATTCTGAATAGTGAAGCGAAGCTTGTGCGTGTCATTAAACAAGAATTGCTCGATATTAAAAAACGTTTTACAGAGCCACGTCGTTCGAAAATTGAACGAGAAATTGAAGAAATCAAAATTACATTAGATGTTCTTGTACCAAGTGAGGAAGTCGTTGTTACTGTCACAAAGGATGGCTATATTAAACGTACATCTACACGCTCACACGCAGCATCGAATGGCCAGGATTTTGCGATGAAAGATTCCGATTATTTATTATATGAAGAAAACTTAAATACGCAGCATCACTTACTGCTGTTCACAAATCGAGGCAATTACATTTATCAGCCTGTCCATGAGCTACCAGATATTCGTTGGAAGGATCTTGGTCAGCATATTTCAAGTATTGTGCCGACCGGAGAAGACGAATCTATTCTTGCTGTATACGGTTTTGAGACATTCGAACAGGCCAATACGTATATTTTAACAGCTACGAAAGATGGACAAATTAAACGCTCACCTCTAGCAGATTATGCTGTAACTCGTTATTCGAAGCCGATTAAAACGATGAATGTCAAAGCAGGAGATGAAATGATTTTTGCGGATTTCGTCACTGATGAAGCGGAATTATTATTAACGACAGATACAGCTTATGCGATTCGCTTCCCGATTGAGGAGCTACCAGTAACAGGCGTCAAAACAGGCGGAGTTAAAGGGATTACGCTAAAAGAGGGAGAAGCTTTAATTGGGGTCAACATCTTGCAGCCAAATAACACTGAATATGTTGTCATTGTGACGCAACGTGGTGCTGTGAAGAAAATGAATGTAGCTGAAGTAGAGATGACAAGTCGTGCGAAACGCGGCTTAAAAGTGTTAACAGAATTAAAAGCGAATCCTCACCGTATCGTCTCTGTTGTAAAGGCGACTGAAGAGGAACAAGTTATAATTGAAACAGAAAAAGGTGTGCAAGAGATTCTCGATGTTCAAGCACTTACTCGAGCAGATCGCCATTCAAACGGCTCCTTTAAAGTAGATATTGCTACAGACGGTGCCATTTCACATGTACTAACATCCAAAAAAGAAGAAAAATAAAATTAATTTTCTAGCCCATGCTCCTTTTGAGAGTTGGGCTTTTTTTATGTAAATTGAAACCAACAAGCTTTGTGCTTTGTCTAACCTATACAATCTAAAGAAGGGAGGTTATATTTTGGAGAAACAACAAAGAGATACACAGCTAAGAGAAGCTATGGATTTATACGGTAATTACTTATTACGGCTTGCTTATACATATGTAAAAAGTAAAGAGAAGGCAGAAGATATTGTGCAGGAAGTGTTTATACGTTATTACATTCAAATGGAGCAATTTGAAGGGCGTTCTAGTGTAAAAACATACTTATATCGTATGGTTGTGAACGAATGTCATAATTACTTTAAAAGTTGGGCGTATAGAAAAACGGAATTAACGAGTCTTTTTAAAAAGCATGATACCTCAGTTTCAGTGGAGTCAGAAATTTTAAAGAAAGAAGAGATAGATGTTATTGCTGACACTATTACTACATTAGAAACAAAATATCGAGAAGTACTTTGGCTTTATTACTATGATGAATTATCTGTCAACGACATCGCATTAGTTTTACAATGTTCCGTAAACACAGTGAAGACAAGGCTAGCAAGGGGAAGAAAAAGGGTAGGTATTCAATTGGAAAAGGAGGGATTTTATAATGGAAACGAATTTACATGAACGATTGAAGGAAATAATACCCGACAATTTAGAATTAACCACCCAGAAAAAAGAAGAAATTATTTCAGCGGCGCATGATAGATTTGTCCAGCAGCAACAGCCTGTAAAAAAACATGTGTGGAAGCCAGTAGCAGTTGGAGTTTCAGCATTTGCACTTACAATCTTGCTTAGTTATCCATTTATAGAAGACATTAAAGAACAATTGATTGTTTCGCAAGTAACTGAACAATCCTATGAAGAAATTAGTATACCAGGACGTTCTGCTGAAACGTTATTTACAGCTATATTTGATGATGCAACAAACTCTTTCTTTTACTTCGAAGGTGGTAACGTTTATTCTTATGCGATCGATACACAGATTGAGACAGTTGAGGTGAAGGGTGAACTGCCTATTTCAAAGATTCTCGTGAATGAAAATTGGCTTGTTTGGATGTGTGATGATAAAGAGGATGTTTTTGTTAAAAATAGAAAGACGTTAGAGGTCAAAGAATTTTCTACTAGTTCCTTTATAGATTTAGATGATGATATACTGCTGACAGATAATGATAATACACATTCAGGTCATACCATTTATCGCATGACGAATTTACGAACAAACGAGATAAAACAATATAAACAATCCTTTGATAATAGTTCAGTAAGTCAGCCGATTTATCAGGACAATAAGTTGCTTATACCAGAAGTCGTTAAAAAAGATGGTGAAGAAGTGGTGCGCTTTACGCTCTATGATGTCGGAACAGCAAAAGAGAAGCAATACGAATTACCTTTTAAAGGAACGCTGGACATTGCACTTACCGACCAAAAAATTTATGCTTCCTTTAAGAATGGAAAAAGCTTAGAGACGGGTTATGTTGATTTAGTAGACGGCTCTTACCATAAGATTGATGATAAAAAGGCTTTTTCTTTAGCTGCCTACAATAATAAGCTTGCTATTAATGAGTTTATACCGAAGGAGGGCAAATCCCTGTTTAGATTATACCATGTAAACAATGGCTCTTTAACATCGCTTTCCGACTTTGAAGATGTTCAATTCGCTCTCATAGCGCCGCGTTTTACAAAAGAAGGGACATTGCAGTTATGTGGGGTAAATGAAAAATATATTTCAGAAGATGGAACTCTTGAAGATAAAGATGAGGCAGTTAAATTATATTTACAGCGCTTTCAGTAAAAAGAGCCTTGTCATTTACAGGCGGATGTCAAGGAATCGGAAAGGAGTTCTTTAAAGGATGTTAGCCTAAAATCATCGCATCCATGCGATAACGGCTAACTGACCTGCATCCTGCAGGCCTAAGTACAAAGCCAATTTCGGACGCAATAATGCCTAGGCATTATTGATTTCATTTGAGATAACATCACCATACTTGGTGGTGTTTTTTCATGGAGGAAAAAATATTTAGAAAATTGCGCAAATGTAACGCTTTTTATATTATAATTCTATAACTACCAAAAAAAGGGGGGTCATTCATATGAAAGACTGTTTTATTTGCAATAAACACGTTGGAAATATTGAAACTTCTGGAGTTATGATTTATGAAGACGAATATGTATATGTAGGACACATTGATCGAAATGGTAAACCCAACTATATAGGTCATATTATGATTGACCTAAAAAGACACATACCGACACTTGCTGAAATGACGGTAGAAGAAGCAAAAGCATTCGGTGTCATAATGGCTAGAGTCAGCAAAGCTCTAAAGGAAGCCGAAAACGCAGAGCATATCTACTCACTTGTTTCAGGAAATTCTGTTCCGCATCTTCATATGCACCTAGTTGCTCGTTATCCTAATACACCAAAAGAACATTGGGGACCGATGGAAGTTTACGATTGGGAATATGCACCTATGGGTGACAACAATGATGTTATTGAACTTTGTCATCGTATTAAAACATATTTAGAGAACAATCAATATGAATGATCACTTCAAAGATTTTAGTTGGGTTGGAAGCCAAGAAAACTTTGTAGATCAAGTAAACATTCAGCATATAGATCATATAATTGTGGGTCGATATGGCGGCAATTCGAATGCAGGACAATATAAGAATGAAGATGGATGCCTAGTATGGTTTAACGACAGAGAAGATTGGGAATTCGTTATTGTTTTAGATGCGCATAACACATCCGAGAGTGCCGAAAGAGTAGTAGCATTGTTCGAAAATGAAAAATCTCATATAAGGCATTTATTGTCTATGCCGACAACTCAAAAAACTTTTAAGATGCTAGAAGAAAAGGTATTATGTATGTTTCAATCTAAGGAATTCTTAACTACTTGTCGAAATGTTAAAGGAGAAACCGCTTGTTTAATTGTTGTTAGAAAAGAGAAATATATTTGGTGGTTTTCTGTTGGGGATTGTGTTCTTTATTTATTTCATCCAGAACTATCTGCACTAGGTCAATACCAAATCAATCAAAGACAATTCTATGAATGGATAGGACAAGTTAATACTTTTGAACAAGAAGTACCTTGTTACAGTGTGGGAATAAAAGAATTGAGACAAGGGGAAAACCGCTTATTTCTGACTACAGATGGTCTAATTGAATGCCCTAATGAACCATATTTAAACCCAACAACAATTGATCATGCTTTCTTTCATTCTAAAGATGAAGAAAACATTAAATCAATGTTGAAAAACATCCAAGAAAATAATGTCAGAGATAGTACTACCATAATTTCTTGGAAAGTAAACATTCTAAAGGAAGCTACTATACCAAGTAATCAACAGGCAAACAAATACTGATTAGTATGCTAATTAGTATTTGTTTTTCCTGTGAATCGAACCCGTTAATAGTAAGTTGTGACAATTATGGAGAACAATAAAGACCTTTCCAAAAATCAGAAAGGTCTCTTTTTTATACTTGTTCTCAATAAATCTACAAAGACAATTTGATGATGCTGTGCTAAATATTTTTGAGAAATCAAGGGAAGTGCCGTTAACACTTTTTTATCACATTCCTACAGAAATAACATATACGTTAGCATTATAAGACGCCAGATAAAAGAAAAAGATACTTTCCTCTTTCCGTAGTTCAATATCATCTTCTAAATGCTGAATAAACTTTAACGTTATCATACTATAACAGTAAAATTTTCACTCTAGATTTATTTTAGAATAATCTAGGGATCGATCAGACCTTTGATATCTGGTCTCTTTACTTTATTTTTCTGGCTTAATATAAGGAACGATTGGTGCAGTGGCGCCTACTGAAGCACCACGGATAAAATCTTGATTCTCTAAGGCTTTAAAATTATTTGTTTTGCCAGTGAGCATGACCCCTAAAATTTTCACTTCCTCAAACCGTTTATCTTTATTTGAATTTAAAAACTCTTGGATGGTTTCGTCATTTTTATTCGCATCATATTCTTTAAGTGTATCAATAAAGTCATCGTAGGCCTCTTTCGGTGAATCGGCTGGATCAAAGCCATAAACCTCTAAACCAGCAGGTCCATTACTTTCATCCGTAATTCGGGAAGTCATATATAACCATACGATGTTTAAATTGCTAGGAATTTTCCCTTGTATTTCTTGTAATGTATAAGGTTTGTTGAAAGAAACGGCAACTTCTGCAACGTGATTCTCCAGTTGCGAAATTTCGCCTAGTTCGTTTGGTACATCGTCAAAGTATTTTTGAATGGATGGATGATAAAATGTCGCTGATTTAGTTTTTGTCTGTTTATCGTACTCATAGTACTCTGTATCAGACCAATAAAACCCTGGTACTAACTCGTTCGTATCAATATTGAGGCGAAGCCAACCATATGAACTTGTAAGCGTGCTCCATGGAACGACATAACCATTAATATTCTTCGAACGGTTTGTGATAATGTTTCCACCAAACATGGAAGAATTACTCGTTACTTGAGAGTCGATTTGAATATTAGGTTCAGCAATAGCATTATGTAAAAAAAGCTGTTCGTGCAGTCTGTTAGAACTTTTTGCTGCAAAGTAGTTACCGGTTTTATAAAAAATAGGGCAGAGAAGTAGTACTACAATAATTGAAGTGATGATAATTTTTAATAATTGTTTTCGCTTAGCTTTTTTTAAAGCGTCATTTAACGAAGTTTCCATTAATATGTACCTCCTATTTTTGAGTGAATGCATTTACGTGCGCGATATAATTTTTGCTTGACGCTATCTACTTGAATATCTAACAAATTAGCAATTTCTTCATATGAAAAATCATAGTAATACTTTAAAAAGAATATTTCTTTATATTCTTTTTTTATGTCTTTTAATAAATAGAAAATTTCATCCTTATTTAGCAATTTATCAAAGTGATCATCGATGTGTTGGAGCTTTGAATATATTTCCTCAGTGATGTAAATGTTCTTATGCTCCTTTTTCCTTTTCAAGTCAATGTATTGATTGAGTGCTACTCTAAAAAACCATGGACGCAGATTAGTCTCAGTTAGGTCATCCAATAGTGTGTAAACTTTGTAAAAGGTGTTTTGAATGATATCCTCTGCATCTTCTTTATTAGCTCCTTTCATTCGTAATAGTTTGAACACTTCCTCTCCTAAATGGATTAGATAGGAGGTCAGTTCATTTTCTTTTCTCATTGTTGGTCCTCCTTACACTTATACAACGAATGAGTAATCACAAATGTATACACTTACATATAAAATTATAGAATAAAGGCTGTGTTTCACATTGCCTTCTGAAATGACATTACATTAAATATGAAATAGTGCCTTGTCTTTTAAAGATAGATATGGTTATAATAATCACGAAAAGTTCATATGGAAAGAATGTAGGGGGGCTGGTAGTTGCCAGCTGAGATTGTGTCCGATAGACGCTGACCCTTTGAACCTGATTTGGCTCGTACCAGCGTAGGGAACATCTATTCAAAAAAAGAAAATTTTTGATACTGATTGTAAAACGTCTGGGGGAATCCTAGGCGTTTTTTTATGTTTTTGTTATATGCGATAACCTTGGGTGCATACTGACTGTGGATACGCTTTCTTCTGGTTAAAACATTCGTTCATGAACACTTTCAAATTACTTCCTAGGAGGATTCAGCATGAAAAAATGGTTATTGATCCTAATGGCTGCGCTTTTAACACTTGTGGGCTGTAGCGAAAAAGAGGAGACAAAGGATACTAAGGATAAAAACGATGCGAATGCATTAAAAAAGGTATCGGTCGTGCTAGATTGGACACCGAACACAAATCACACAGGATTATATGTAGCGGAAAAACTTGGTTACTTTAAGGAACAGGGCTTAGATGTTGAGATTTTATTACCTGGCGAAACGGGTGCAGATCAGCTAGTGGCGTCTGGTAAGGCACAGTTTGGTGTAAGCTATCAGGAAGGAATTACACAGGCACGTGTGCAGGGTGTACCTTTAGTATCAATTGCAGCGATTATTCAACATAATACTTCTGGCTTTGCGTCAATAGCATCTAAAGGGATTAAGTCACCTAAAGATTTTGAAGGGAAAACATATGGTGGTTGGGGTGCACCAGTTGAACAGGCTGTCCTACAATCACTTATGCAAACAGAAAATGCGGATATTAATAAGCTAGATATTGTGAATG